>Ga0224554_1000061_pt1 | contig 99004 bp, 84 predicted proteins | sample 714S22024metaG_FD_180666 | JGI IMG/M metagenome (GOLD analysis project Ga0224554, IMG submission 180666) | Peat soil microbial communities from Stordalen Mire, Sweden - 717 S2 20-24 | ecosystem: Environmental > Terrestrial > Soil > Wetlands > Peat | place: Sweden: Norrbotten County, Stordalen... | reverse complement strand
TGGAATCGACGACGAGATTGGCGGAGACGTTGACGCTGTTGAGGACGTTGCCGACGTTGTGCAGGACGCCGGTGGCCACCTCCGCCATGCCCGCCTGACGGGAGGCAACCATCAGTTGTTGGTGTGTGCTTTCCATCTTTATTTCCAATTGCTTGCGCGCCGTGATGTCGCGGAACATCCAGATTCTTCCGTAATACTGTCCATCCCTGCCTGTCACCGAAGAGGAGTAACGGTCCAGCACTGTGCCATTCTTGAGTTCGATCTCACTGCGGTCCGTTTCGTTTGGGTGTTCATAAAGATGATTGACTTCCGCAAGAAACTTCTCCGGATCCCTGGCCATGTTCATGACGTACCGGGCCTGTTCGGCGTCGTCATTTCCTTCAACGAGATGTTTGGGGATTTGCCACAGATCGATCGTCTGTTGATTTTGCAGGATTTTCTTCCGCTCGCTGTTGACGACCAAAATGCCGTCGAGGGAAGCCTCGACCAATGCTTCGAAGAAGGCGGTCTTCCAGAGCAGTTCCGTGTTCGCAGCCGCCAGTTCACCGGTGCGTTCGCGGACTTTCAGTTCCAGCAGATCGTTGGCTTCCTTGAGGCGGCGCTGTTTGCTCTCGGCCCGGTAAAGCATCCAGCGATACATCAAGCCCAGCCCCCCCAGCGCCAACAGGACGCACAGGACCAAGAACCACGCGGTTTGATAAAAGGCCGGCGGCAATTCCACGGAAAAGGCGTCCCCGGCGGTGTTCCACACTCCGTCGGCGTTGCAGCCCTGGACGCGGAAGGAATACTTGCCGGGTTTCAAGTTGTTGTAGAGCACTGAGCGCCGCCCTTCGGCATCAACCCAGTCGCTGTCGAAGCCTTCCAACTGGTAGCGCAGCCTGGCTTTCTGTGGCGCAATATAACTCAAGACCGCGAATTGGAACTCCATCTGCCCTCCGCCTACGGGGAGGGCAAGGGCTTCCCGGTTCCGTACTTCGACGCCGTTGATGCGGATTTGTTGGATGTACACCGGCGGAACGACGCTGTTGCGAAAGAAGTGTTCCGGGTCAATCATGGCCAAGCCCTGGGGATTGGGGAACCAGATGCGGCCGTCCGCCGTCTTGCCTGCCACTGGCTCCCGTTTGGCATGGCCGGTAAATTTCATCGATTCCAACCCGTCGAACATCTGGCATTCGATGCGGTTCGTTTTGCCGTCCGCGAAGTCATTCAAGCTCTGGCGGCTGGCCCGCATGATGCCGGCGATGGAATCCATCCAAAAGCTCCCCTGGTTGTCGGGGACAATCTCAAAGACATTATCATCGCCCAGGCCCTGCTTGGAGGTGAGGTTCGCAATCTGGTCGTTCTTGATGCGCGCGATTCCGCTATCCAATCCGGCCCAAATCGCGCCATCCACGTCTTCGAAAATGAACGAGATGCCTTTGTCGGCCAGGCCATCCGCAGTGGACCACTGCCGCACAATTCCATTTTTAATGCGAAATATGCCGTTGTTGCTGGCCACCCAGATGGCTCCATCGTGCGCCAGGCATAAATTGAAAATCCAATAGTAAGTCGGCTCCATGCCGCCCGCGTAAGCGAACGGGATCATTCTGCCGTTCTGGATGCGGCAGAGCTTGTTGCCCACGGCTACAATCACGCCCTTGGCGTCCTCCACTATCGCGGTGGGCCAAAGTTGGTTGGTGTAAGTCTTTACAATGTTTCCGCCGGAAACCACCAATAATCGTTTTTGGTCATCCGTCAGGTATAGATCGCCGTTACCCGCCTCGAATACCCGCTTAAACCAGGTTTGGCGCAACGATGCATTATTGGCGAAATCCGTGGCCCTCTGGCCGTCAAAACAGGCCATGCCCTTTTCGGTTGTAATCCAAAGCCCTCCCTTGCGCGCGGCGTTAACGGAGACGACCGAACTGGACGGAAGCCCTTCGCGCTCCGAGTAAATGGGGAATTTCACGTCCGTGATCTGGCTCAAGCCATTCTGTGTGCCGACCCACAGGCTGCCTTCGGTGTCTTCATAAAGGCTCGTGATAGCATCGCTCGCCAATCCATCCGTTTTCCTCAGCCAGGTGTACTGGCCGTTCTCGAAGCGTGCCAGGCCTGATCCGAGGGTTCCGACCCATAAGACGCCATGACTATCCAACAGGATGGAATGGACCTCGTTGTATAAGTCGGGAATTTGGACGGGCTGGAATTTGGAATCGTAGCAATGCACGTTATTCCCGGTGCCAACCCAAATCCGGCCGTCTGTTCCCTCCGCCACCGAGAAAACATTATCCTTCTTCAGTGACTCATCCGGGAAAGGAAACGTCCTGTCGTTCTGCCAATATGACAATCCCCGTTCGGCTGTTCCCATCCAGACGCGGCCGCCGCCCCCTTCCCAGAAGCACAAGACAGCGTTGTCATAGTTCGTGTCAAAAAAGGTTTCCTGCGGTTTTTGCTTGACCCACCGGCCCAGCCCTTGATCCGACCCCGTCCAGACGGCGCCATCCGAGGTTTCCAAAACCGGGTCGGAATTGGCGCTAGTCCCCGCCCATCTTGCGTCGTCTATCGGGAAGAATTTTCGACCGTCAAAGAAGCCAAAAATCCCGCGGCTGACGCACAACCACATGCCGCCGCCCCTGGCCCTGCTCACACTCCTGATTTCCTGGCTCTGGCCCTCGGGCAGCGCCATGGTGTGCAGCTTGAAGTCCACTCCGTCGAAGCGGACCATTCCTTTCTGGGTGCCGAGCCAGATGTAGCCGTCCTTGGTCTGGGTGACGCCGGTGATGAGGTCGGCCGGCAAGCCGTTCTGGCGGGTCCAGTTCCGGCAATTATACTGATAGACAGATCTTGCGGGATCCAGGGCAAACAAGGATCCAACGGAGAGGAGCGCGGCCCAGGCGAGCGCGGTTCTCCCTAACCACGGTTTCAACCAGTTCATTCCACTATTTATTTTGTACAACTGCTGCTGATCCATTATCGTCAGAACGGCGCATGGCCTTAAGGCATTTGACAACGCCGCCTTGGCCCTCTATAAGGTGGATGGCCGATTAACTGAAACCGCTAATAAAAACAGACTAAAACTATGCCTATCAAAGTTGGTTCAAAAGCGCCGGATTTCACCCTCAAATCCAAGAATGCCGCCGGTTTGGCGGACGTTAAATTGAGCGACAATTTCGGCAAGAAAAACACCGTATTGCTCTTCTTCCCCGCCGCCTTCACCGGCGTTTGCACGAAGGAAATGTGCGAGATCTCCGGCGGCATGGGCGAATATTCCACCCTCAACGCCGCCGTCATCGGACTGAGCGTGGACACCCCCTTCGCCCAGGAAGCGTGGGCCAAACAGGAGAAAATCAACATCACTTTGGCCAGTGATTTGGACAAAAAAGTCATCAAGGACTACGATGTTGTCTTCCCCAACCTGGCCGGCATTGGCGCCACTGCGGCCCGCGCCGCCTTCGTCATCGACAAGCAGGGCGTCGTGCAATACGCCGAACAAACGCCGACTCCAAAAGATTTGCCCGACTTCGCCGCCGTGAAGAAGGCCCTGGCCAGGCTCGGCTGAGGCTGCGTCGTTCACCAGCCTTCACCGCCCTGTGTGGCAGGTAACCATTTTCACCACGGCCCAAGCTGAAGAGGCCGTGGCGTGTCTGTTGGAGCGGCATTTCCAACAGCCGGCTTCGACCTATTGTGAAGAGGCGACAGGCGCAAGGGCGGTTTCCATCTACCCGCAACGGCTGTCCGGGCCGCCCCAAACCGTGCGCGCGCGTTTGCGCGATGCTTTGGGCCGGTTCAAGGACTGCGGGTTGGATTTTGGCGCGGGAAGAATCAGCATCAAACCGTTGCCGCGCCAGAATTGGGCCGAATCCTGGAAGCGGCATTTCAAACCGGTCGAAGTCGGCCCCTTCCTCCTCATCAAGCCCGCATGGAGCCGGCGCCGCGCGCGCCAGGGTCAACGGGTGGTCATTTTGGACCCGGGGCTGAGCTTCGGCACCGGCCACCACCACACCACCTTCTTTTGCCTGCAACAACTGGCCCGCTGCCGCCGGCCCGGCCAAAGCCAGTCCTTTTTGGACATCGGAACCGGATCGGGCATCCTGGCCATCGCCGCCGCCAAACTGGGCTATTCCCCCATCGAAGCGTTCGACAACGACCCGGCCGCCGTTCGCGTCAGCCGACAAAACGCCAAAAAGAACCATGTCCAGCATCGTGTTTGGCCACAACGGCGAGATTTGACCACGCTGAAAGACAACCCCCAAAAAAACCCTCGTGGCTACGACGTTATTTGCGCCAATTTGGCCTGCAATTTGCTCACTTCTGAAGCCTCGAAAATATGCGGCAAATTGAATCCAGGCGGACAGTTGATTGTGGCCGGCATCTTGCGGCGGGAGTTCGCTGAAGTCGTAAAAAAGTTGCGCAGATTTAATTTGACATTGCAGCATTCGATGAACGATAGGTACTGGAAGTCAGGGCAGTTCGTCTAATAGTGTGCATGACCGGAACGGCGCTGGGAGAACGCCGCCGTTTTGAAGGCCATGCGAGTGACGGCGCAGCCGTCCGTCGAGGGCAGTTGCGCCGCGAAGGAATGAAAGAATAGAGTATGACTAAAACGTGGCTCTTGATTCAGGATACACTTCAGAACGCCAAACATCCCTTCCGTCAAACGGAAAACAGACCTGCCAAGTCAAAAAAGAATCGATACGAACGACGCAAAATCCGCGAGCTCCTGCGCTTGGGCGACTGGGGCGGCGAGTTGGAAGCATAGTCAGATCCGCCAATAAAGTCAGCGCACTGCCAGTCACTGTGCTGTTGTCTCCCTGAGAGATTCCCGGAGACGGCGTAATTTGGGAAAGCGTTCCCCGCCTCCTGAGTCCGTCCCTTGTGTCTTCCGAAAGCCGGCGTGGGCCTGCCCCACGTAGCGCGGGTGTCCTCGCCTGCTGGTTTTGGCGGCGTCAAGATGGGGTTTTCCCGCAATACCCATTTTCCCTGAACCATTCGATGGCCTCCGCGAAAGCCTGGCGCGGCGGCGTTTGCGGCAGACCCAATTCCCTGACGGCCTTGGCCGGATTAAAAAACATCTTGTACTTCGCCATGCGCACCCCGGCCAGGGGTGCTTTGGGTGCTTTCCCGGAAATCGCCGCGGTCGTTTCGTTGACATACGCCGCCATCAGTGCCACAAAATGAGGCACACGCAGCTTCGGCGCGGGCACGCCGCTCAACTCTTCCAGCACCGCCAGCGTCTCGGCCATCGTCCAATTGCCCCCGGCATTGCCCAAAATATAACGCTCCCCGACCCGTCCTTTCTCCGCCGCCAGAATCTCCCCCGCCGCAACGTCCCGCACATGCACCCAGTTTAATCCTGTATCCAAATACGCCGGCATCCGCCGGTTCAAAAAATCCACTATGATCTGGCCGGTCGGCGTGGGCTTCACATCCCGCGGCCCGATGGGCGCGCTCGGATTCACAATTACCACCGGCAACCCTTTGCCCGCCAGTTCGCGGGCCACCATTTCCGCCTGCCATTTCGAACGCTTGTAATGATTGCTCATCTGCGATCCGCTGACCGGCGTCGCCTCGTCCGTCGGCACGATTTTTCCATCCCTCTGGACAGGCAGCGCAATGCACCCCACCGTGCTCGTATAAACAATCCGCTCGCAACCCACCGCCCCCGCCGCCTCCAGCACATGGCGCGTCCCCTCGACATTGGCGGCGTACATCGGCTTGTAATCGCGCAACCAGAGATGATAACTGGCCGCCACATGAAAACACCATTCGCACCCCTGCATCGCCTTCTCCAGCCAGCCGCGATTCGAAATGTCCCCTTGAATCTGCTCGCATGAAGCCCCGGCAAGGCCGCGCAAATCCCCCCCTGGCCGCAGCAGCGCCCTGACCCGATGCCCGCGCCCAACCAACTCATGCACCAGATTGCCGCCAATAAACCCCGAAGCCCCTGTAACGAAACAATTCATTGAAGCCAGATTAGACACAAAGCCAACCTCCGCGCCAAGTTCCAAGGTAAGATGTGAAATCTCCAATCTCCAATTGTAAATTCAGGTCAAACCCTGACCTCCTCGATGAAGCCGAAAGCAGGCCGCAGATAAACAGATGGACACAGATTTGCCGCCCCGTCAAAACCGGGTTTGCACGCTACATTTTTTTAATGCTCACGCCACCATTTTTAATTACCCGCATATTCCGGCTTGCGTGACATTGGGCTGATGAACAAGAGCGACCGCCCTCCCGCAGAAAAAGTGGGGGGCTGTTGCGACGCCCACCATACTGTCCCCAGGCTTCATCGCTGTTCAAAGGCCGCCGTTTTTCCTGCTGCGGCGCCCTTTGGCGGGAAGGTGGATTTTTATGGCCGATACCTGCCCTGAGCCGCGCATTTTGTCCAATGCGCTTAAGAATGAAGCGGCTGGCCAAAGCCGCGGCAAACTCAAAGTTTTTTTGGGTATGTCGCCAGGGGTGGGTAAAACCTACGCCATGCTGCAGGCCGCCCGTCGCGAGCTGGCGGCGGGAACCGATGTTGTCATTGGTTACGTGGAGACGCACGGGCGCAACGAAACCGACGCTTTGACAGAAGGGTTGCCAAGCATTCCGCGAAAAACGCTGGAGCACCGCGGCATTATGCTCATGGAAATGGATCTTGATGCGCTCCTGGCTCGCCGGCCGCAACTCGCCATTGTGGATGAACTGGCGCACAGCAATGCCCCCGGATCGCAGCACTCCAAACGCTGGCAGGATGTCAAGGAATTGATGGATGCGGGAATTAATGTGTTCACGACCATCAATGTTCAACATTTCGACAATCGAGCCGATGCCGTGCGACAGATTACGGGCGCGGAAATTCGCGAGACTGTCCCCGAGGACCTGCTTAATTCCGCCGAACTGGAATTGGTGGATCTTCCCCCCGCAAAACTTTTGGAACGGCTGGGGGAGGGGAAAGTTTATGTTCCAGACAGCGCCACCGCCGCCGCCGGCAATTTCTTTCGCGAAACAAATCTGACCGCACTGCGCGAGCTGGCCCTGCGTCTCATTGAGGACCATTCTGGTGAAACTGCGCGCGGGCCGTTGCAAAAGGGGGGTCAACTTTTGGTCGCCGTCAGCCCCAGCCCCTTTTCCGAAGCGCTCATTCGCCGGGCTTGTCGAATGGCCGACAGCCTGAAATGTCCCTGGGTCGCGGCGTATGTCGAAAACTCGAAGCCCCTCAGCGAACCGGCTCAAGCCTGCCTTGAAAAGAACCTGGCTTTGGCGCGCCATCTGGGGGCAGAGGTCATGGCAACGGCGGATGAAGATCTCGTCATCGGCCTGATGCGAATCGCCCAAGACCACAACGTGACCCTGGTCATGGTCGGCAAACCGGCAACCGATGGGTTTGTGGAGTGGTATCGTGCCGGCCGCTTTTTGCGCCGGCTGGCGCGCGCCAGCGGGAACATTGATGTTCAGATCGTCCGGGTGGAGAAAGCCGAGATTATCGGCGCCAAGCCGGGCTGGTGTTTGGTCATCGAGTCCGGCTGGAAACAATACGCGGTTGCCACATCCGTCATGGCCGGGGCAGCCCTGGTTGACGCGGGGTTGAGCCGGTTCACAAGTCCGCAGATTCCCGGTCTGGTTTTCGTGCTGGCGGTTGTTCTTCTCGCATTATTCCTCGGGGGCGGGCCGGTTTTCTTTGCCGGCACTCTGGGCGCGTTGATGTGGGGTTGTTTTTTCCTGCCGCCGCACTTCTCCTTTATTATCTCCGGCCCAAACGACGCTGTGTTGTTCGGCGCGTATTTCGTGATTGTGGTGTTGCCCGGGCAACTGGTGGCGCGGATTAGAACACAGGCGGAGGCAGAGCGCCGCCGGGAACAGCGCGCCATGGCCCTCTACCGCCTCACACGCGAACTCGCACAAGCCGGAACGCGTGACGAGGTTGTGTGGCAGCTTACGACTGAAGTGTTCCGTGCTCTTCATGCCCGGGCCGCGGTTGTGCTGCCCATTGGACAAGCACTGTCGGCACACCCCGACAGTCTGCTTGAACTCACTGACAATGATCTGCATGTCGCCCAATGGGCGTTTCACCACCAAGAGGTTGCCGGCCGGTTCACAGTTAATCTGCCCGGCTCGGAAACCATGCATTTGCCGCTCACGACCAAGAGCACTGCCTTGGGCGTGCTCGTGGTGAAGTTGCCCGAGAAGGCATTGATGCTCGCGCAGAGGAATTTGCTTGAAGCATTTGCGCAGCAGGCCGCTTTGGTGCTGGATCGCGTGGTGCTGCGGGCTGAGGCGGAGCAGAGCAAGATGGCCGCTGAATCGGCACGCCTTGGCAAGGCGCTGTTGAACTCCATCTCACATGAACTGCGGACGCCGCTCGCCGTCATCACAAGCGCCACCGGCAATCTCGCCGGGGCCACGCATGGACCGGGCGATCTGGACGATGCGAAGCTTGCGAAGATTCAAGAAGCCACCGCGCTCCTCAATCGCCTGGTGGAAAATCTGCTGGATGCAACCCGGCTCGAATTCGATCACGTCCGGGCCAAACTCGATTGGAACGATGTTGCCGGCTTGATTGACGACACGGTTCGCGTGTTGGGGCGGGAACTGGATGGCCGCGCCATCAATGTGCAACTCGCGGAAGATTTGCCGTTGGCGCGGCTTGATTTTACTTTGACGCAACAAGCGCTTTCCAATCTTCTTTTGAATGCGGCGGCTCACACTCCAGCCGGCGCAGTGATTGAAATCGAAGCGCGCCATAAGGACAAATTCCTTGAATTGAGCGTGGCCGACAACGGGCCCGGCCTCCCGCCGGAACTTCTGCCGAAAGTTTTTGAAAAATTCTTTCGGGAGCCATCCGCGCCCGCTGGAGGCAGCGGTCTCGGCCTCGCGATTGTCAAAGGCTTTATCGAGGCGCAAGGCGGACAGATTATCGCCGCCAACCGTTCGGAAGGCGGCGCGGTGTTTACGATTCGCCTGCCTCAAACAAAGCATCCACCCCGCTTGTGATAAATCCACCCGCCCCTCTTCAGATCTCCTCCCCGGTGCGCGCGGCGGGGGAATCGGCCAGGCGGAATTTTGGAGAAAAGAATCGACTTCCTCCAATGGTTGATGGATAAATAACGATAATTTGCTATGGCGAAAAAATTGCAGGCTTCGCGCAAAAAAGCCACCGCGCAACAATTGCGGGATCTTGACCTGGAGATTCTGTTCCTGGAGGGCGTGATTCGCCGCGACGGGGATTACGTCGAGGCGTTACAGATCCTGGGCGATGATTACACACGCCGCGGCCGCTATTTGGAAGGCTTGAAAATAGACGAGCGGCTTTCCAAATTGCGCCCGGACGATGCGCTGGTCCACTACAACCTGGCTTGCAGTTTTTCGTTGACGCGCCGGCTCGAATCTTCCATCGCGGCGTTGGAGGTTGCCATTAACCTCGGCTATCGGGATTTCAAATGGATGGCCCAGGATCCCGATTTGGAGAACTTGCGCGAGCATCCCGATTACAAGAGAATCCAGGCCAAAGTGCAGCAGATCCAAGTCAAGGCGCGCTAGGACGACCGCCATTTTTATGAATGTGACCGTGAAAGGGCGCACCCGGCACTATCGCACCGTGGCCTTCGACACGCGGGCCAATGCCGTCCTGCTCATCGAGCAACGGCTTCTGCCGCATCAATTCAAAATCGTGGCCACGCCCGATTTCCGGGCGACGGCGCTGGCCATCCGGGACATGGTCGTGCGGGGGGCAGGGGCCATCGGCGCCACCGCCGCCTACGGGCTGGCCCAGGGCGCGCGCGCTTTTCGCGGCAACAATCCCCATAAATTCTCCGCGCATCTCGAGGTCGTCCAACAAACCCTCAAAGCCGCCCGGCCCACCGCGGTGGACCCTGTGAACGCCATGAACGCCGTGCGCGCCGCCATGCAAGCCGGCCAAACCGTCGGGGAACAGCAGGCGCTGGCCGTGGCCGCCGCCGAGGAATTTGCCAACGAGGATGTGCGGCACTGCGAAGCCATCGGCCGGCACGGGGCAAAATTAATCCGCCCCAACAGCCGCATCCTGACCCACTGCAACGCCGGCTGGCTGGCGTTTGTTGACATCGGAACAGCCACCGCGCCCCTTTATGCCGCGCAAAAAGCCGGCAGGAATTTTCACGTTTTTTGCGATGAAACCCGTCCCCGCTGCCAGGGCGCGACCCTGACCGCCTGGGAATTGGCCCAGCAAAAAATTTCCCATCAAATCATTGCCGACAACGCCGCCGGCCATTTGATGCAACGGGGCCAGATTGATTTGGTCATTGTCGGAAGCGACCGCGTGCTTGGGCGGACGGGAGAGGTCGCCAACAAAATCGGCACCTACACCAAGGCGGTTTTGGCGCGGCGCCACGGCATTCCATTTTACGTGGCCATCCCTCTTTCTACAATTGACTGGAACCTGCCTTCAGGCCGGGACATCCCGATCGAAGAACGCAGCGAGGACGAAGTGCTGGGCGCTTGGGGTGCCAGAGGCAAATCGCCGGGCGTTTACGTGCGGATCGCCAATCCAGGCAGCGGCGCTCTGAATCCCGGTTTCGACGTGACGCCCGCGGAATTAATCACCGGGATCGTCACCCCGGAAGGAATCTTCCGGCCCGATGAACTGTGGACGCGCCGGAAGCGCTTGGGATGGAGCCGTCCGGCGCCAAAAAACGAAACTTGCGCGGGGAAGAATTAAGGATACTTTTTTCGGATGGGCGGGGTAGCCAAGTGGTAAGGCACGGCTCTGCAAAAGCTGTATGCGTCGGTTCAATTCCGACCCTCGCCTCCATCTTCAACTCATTCTTCATCAGAGACTTGGGAGTTTTCAAAACCCCCACTGCCAGCAAAAATGCCAGCAAAACGACCCCGGCGGCTCGTACTGGCTTGTACTCCCCTCGAACTGCCCTCGAACTGCTTATTTCCGCCGGCGCGGTCCCGCTAAAATCGGAGGCGCGCAATGAAATTGGCGTTTCGTCTTTACCGCCGCGGCGGAGTCTACTACTGCCAGCACAACCAGACTGGCCGGCAGGAGAGCCTGCGCACGTCCGACGCCGGCGAGGCCGCGCGGCTGCTCAACGCCAGGAACGAAGCCTCACGGATGGCAGGCCTGAATCTGGCGATCGCGCGCGCCTACATGGTGGCGGCGGACCCGCGCATGCCGGAGCGGACCTGGAAGGAAGTCATCGATTTTATGTGCGACACGCACAATGGCGGGTCCACTCGCGACCGGTTGATCACCGCCGCAAAAGACAAGGCGCTGGCGTCCCTCTGGACAATGCGGGTCGTGGAAATGCGGCCCGACCAACTACTCACAACACTGCGCCAAGGCACGGTCTCGACCAATGTCTTTCTCCGCCGCGTTTATAATTTCGCATTGGACATGGGGTGGCTGCCCGCCTCCATTCTCCCCAAAAAAAAGTGGCCGAGGATCGTTTACGGAGACAAGCGCGCAATCACGGAGGAAGAGCACCGGCGGATTGTCGCGCGCGAGACAAACCAGGAACGGCGCGACTACTACGAACTGCTGTGGCACACGGGCGGCTCCCAGACCGACGTCGCCTCCATCCATGCGGAGGACATTGACTGGACGGAGCGAATCATCTTTTACCGCCGGAAGAAAAACAAGGAGCACGCGATGCCCCGCTTCGGCGACGAGGCCGCCGCCATGCTCAAGCGGCGTCCCAGTTTAGGCCCCCTCTTTCCCTACCTGATCACGGTCCGCGAGGCTGACCGGGCCACGGAGTTCAAGCAGCGCTGCAATGGTTTGGGGATTAACGGCATCACGCTGCATTCCTACCGCTACGCCTGGGCGGAACGCGCCGCGAAAGCGGGTTACCCTGAACGGCACGCGCAGTCCAATCTGGGCCACGGCTCCAAAGCGTTTGCCCGGGCCTATGCGAAGAAGGCAAAGGTGATCACGCCTCCATTGGAAGATTACGAGAAGGCCTGCCGTTGCGGAAAAGTCATTCTGTTCCCCCGGGACGTGGACGCCGAGGGTCAGCGTCTCCAAGCCGCCCTGGGCGAAGCCGGCGCCCCGCCGGCCGCCCCTGCCATCTGACGCCCGGCGCGCCCTCGCGCGCGGCACTTCCGCCCACCGCCGGAGCGGCTTTGTTTGACGGCCCGACCTGCTGTCACACAAAGGGCCATGAAAATGCCGTTCCCACGGCGCCATGGCCAAGTCCGGGCGCTGACCGCCCACCTATTAAATCAACTGACTGAGACCGATCTGAACAAGCTGGCAGAGTTCGCCGAACGCCGGATGGGCGGGCTGCCGCGCGCCCGCGTCGCAGCCGAAGACGTCGTGCAAAAGGCGCTCCTGGCCATCCTTCGCGGGACCGGCAAAGGCGGCCAAGGGCGCCGGCCGCCGCGGGAGGCGGTGCGGAACAAGGACGCGTTTTTGCACTACGTCCGGTCCGCGATCAACTCCGTCGTGGAGGCGACAAGACGCCCGCGGGAACTGCGCTTCATCCATGAAACCATCGATCGCCAAATGGACCCCGAGTCGCACGAGCGGGTGATCGTCCCGGCAGCCCTTCCCAGCCCGGACACCGATCCTGCCATGGTGGACCTGAAGCAGGAGTTGTTCTCCAGGCTGCGCGAGATTGCGCCCGTCCGGCTGTTGCCCACCATCGCGGAGTGGGAGAAAACCTTCTTTTGGGCAACCCAAGTGCCGGTTCGGAAAGACCGCCACCACCGTGACCAGGTCCGCCTGCTGGCGATGCGCGTGCTGCGGCAGATTGCGCGGGACCTGGGCAGCTAAATCTCGAACACGGATGGCTCGGACGCCGGAGCGGTTGGCGGCTTGGTTGCGGGTTCTTCGCGCGCTTTGATGTGCTGGCGAAGGCTGTCCACGCTGATGAGGCGAATCCCGCGCTGAGATCCTCTCCGGCGCAGCATGTGACTGAGAACCGGCGGCCGATGGCCGTTTTCCTCGCACGAAAGGATGAGCTGGTTCAAGAACGAGCGCGACAGCCCGAACAACGGGTCCCGCTCTTTTGACTTCGGCAGCCGCAGAAACTCGATGCCAGCGTTCGGCTGGGCAGGCTCGGAATGCTCGTGCGGAGTCCGATCCGCGCCGGCGCGCGCGGCTGGCTGATCTGTCTGATTCTTTATATACGCGAGCAAGCTTGCCACGTTGACCAAACGCACGCCGGTTTTCGCGTTGGGCTGCCGCAGAACGCTGCTGCGCACGGGCGGGCGGAAATCGTTCTCTTTTGAGGGCAGGATCAGGAAATTCAAGTAGGAGCGCGTCAACCCACACAACGGGTCGAGTTTGCCCGGCGGCGGCAGCCGGACATATTCCGGCCAGACGGCGACGGGGGCGGCAACCGCGGGCGATGTAGCCGTCAGTTCAAATTCTTGATTGAGCATGGAGCGACAGTTCCATGGAGAGAGAGCTACGGAGGCGGGAATTCTGTAAAAAGTTTATCGCGTTTGCGACTCGGAGATGAACAAAATGACACCCTGGGTATCATGAGCGTCTGCTACGGTCACGATGCCGGCGGGAGGATGCTGATGAATTTCGGTCTGATCAACCAGCACGGCAGCGAGAAACGGTTGAACGTCATTTTCTCCCGCGCCAAACATCACATGGCGCTGGTCAGTTCCATCCGCCACCACGACATCACCAACGACTACAACGACGGTGCGAACAGCCTGAAGAATTTCCTGCAATACGCCGAAGCCGTGTCGAAGGGGGATGCGGCCACGACCCGGCGCGTATTGGAAAACCTCAACCCGCTCAGCCGGAAAGCGCTTGCTCCGTTGACCAAGGGAGACGCGGTGGTGAAGCGATTGGCGGTGGCGTTGCGGGCTCGGGGCTATTCCGTGGACTTAAATGTGGGTCAATCCAAGTTCCGCTGCGACCTCGCGGTGCGCGGCAATTCCGACAGTTTGTACCAACTTGGGATTCTGGTGAACACCGACGGCCATTACGCGAACCCAAACCTGCTGGATCGTTATTTGATGCAGCCGTCCATTTTCTGCACGTTCGGCTGGCGCTTTGCCCTGGTGCTGACGAAAGACTGGTACCACAACCCCGATGATGTTTTGAGCCGGATCGAGAAGTTATTGCAGGGGCAGGAAGTGCTGGAGGAATCCGCCGCTCAAGACGAAGAACCTGCCGAACCTCCGGCCCTGGTGGCTTCTGAAGCGCCGGGAGCGACAGGACCAGTTCCACCTTTGCCGATTCAGGAATCGACTCCAATCATTGAGCCGCCGCCCGTCTTGGCTACAGTTTTCACATCTGGTTCAGTTCGGCGTTTTGAATTCACGGGTGGCACATCAAGGAAATTTTGGGAGATTTCACTCTCAGGCAGCTCGTTCACCGTTCGGTTCGGTCGCATTGGCACCGCGGGCCAGTCGCAAATCAAAACATTCGCCGATGAGGCGAAGGCAAAACGTGAGGCGAACCATTTGATCGCTGAGAAACTGAAGAAGGGATATGTCGAATAGAGCGAGTGCGAGGGTCTGTAGCTCATGTAAAACTATCGGGTTCTTCGTGCCCGAAGAACACCCTCGTGGGAGAAGTTTGTATTTTAACAGAAAAATGTTGACGGCTTTGCTTGATAGTGTCATTTTAACACTAATATATGAGGAATATACCTGAAAACGCGACGGTCGCCAAAGCGATCCTGACAGATCTTTATCAACTCACGATGGCCTATGGATATTGGAAAAGCGGCAAGGCGGATCAGGAGGCGGTGTTCCATCTGCTTTTCCGAAAGCACCCGTTCCAGGGCGGCTTTACTCTTTGCTGTGGTCTGGCCGACAGCATCCAGTATTTGCTGGGGTTCAAGTTTGAGAAATCCGATCTCGATTATCTGGCGCAGTTAAAAGGCAACGATGGCAGGAGACTGTTCGAGCCGGCCTTTTTGAAATTCCTCGGTGGTTTGAAGTTGCGTCTGGATGTGGACGCAATCCCGGAAGGCACGGTGGTCTTTCCTCAGGAACCATTGCTGAGAGTCCGAGGATCCATATTGCAGGCTCAACTGGTGGAAACCGCGCTCCTAAATTTGCTTAACTTTCAGTCCTTGATTGCCACGAAGGCCGCACGGGTCTGCCTGGCAGCGCAAGGAGATCCGGTGGTGGAATTTGGCCTGCGGCGGGCGCAGGGTATTGACGGCGCGCTGACGGCGAGTCGGGCGGCCTACATTGGAGGATGCGCCGGCACTTCAAATGTGCTCGCCGGAAAAGTCTTCGGCATTCCGGTCAAAGGCACCCACGCCCACAGTTGGGTGATGTCATTCGAAAACGAACTGGACGCATTCAATGCCTATGCCGACGCCCTGCCGAACAACTGCATATTCCTGGTGGATACCTACGATTCCATCCAGGGAGTTCGGCATGCCGTGGAAGTTGGCAAGCGTTTGCGAAAACGCGGCCATAAACTGGCCGGAATCCGGCTTGATTCGGGCGATCTCGCTTACCTCAGCATTGAAGCGCGCAAGATCCTCAACGCCGCAGGTTTCAAAGGCGCGGTCATCGTCGGCAGCAACGATCTCAACGAGCATCTCATCGCCAGCCTGAAACAACAGGGCGCAGCCATTAACACCTGGGGTGTTGGCACCATGCTCGTGACAGCCTATGACCAGCCTGCGCTGGGCGGCGTTTACAAGCTCTCGGCGGTGCGCAAGCCCGACGGGACCTGGGACCACAAGATCAAGCTCTCAGAACAAGCCGCCAAGGTAACGAATCCCGGCGTGCTTCAAGTGCGGCGGTTCCGCGAAAGGAACGAATTCATTGGTGATGCGATTTACGACGAAACCCGACCGTTGCTCCAACGAATCACGATTGTAGACCCAACTGATGCCACGCGGCGAAAACATTTCTCGGAGAAAACGAAATATGAGGATTTGCTCGTGCCCGTTCTGCGGCATGGCAAATTGGTCTATGCTTTGCCTTCGTTGGATGCGATCCGCACTCGCGCTCAACACCAGTTGGCCCTGCTGCATCCGGGAATCAAGCGGTTTGACAATCCGCACCAATATCCGTCAGGTCTCGAACTGACGCTGCACGAGTTCAAAACAGAATTGATCCTGCGGGCGAAAGGTGAACTCTGAAAGCACGCTGATTATGAAACTTATCAAAGTCGCAGCAGCGGTGTTAAACCAAATTCCGCTGGATTGGCCGGGTAACAAAGCCCGAATCCAGGCGGCAATAGATGAAGCGCGCCGGGCAAAGGTGAGCGTGCTTTGCCTGCCCGAACTTTGCACCACGGGATACGGCTGTGAGGATGCCTTTCATTCTCCAAACACGGTTCACCGTGCTTGGAACATGCTGAAGGAACTTTTACCCGCTACGAAAGGCATGATCGTGTCTTTTGGATTGCCAGTGCTCCACCAGCACGGTCTTTTCAACTGCGCCTGTCTTATTGTTGACGAACGGATCGCTGGTTTCACCGCCAAACGCTTTCTGGCCGGTGATGGCATCCATTATGAACCACGCTGGTTCAAGCCCTGGCCACAGCAGGTTCGCAACGATGTGGTAATCGATGGAGAAACGTTCCCCATGGGTGACCTTTACTTCGACTGCGGCGGAGTGCGGATTGGTTTTGAAATTTGCGAGGATGCTTGGGTGGCCAACCGCCCCGGCGCCACGCTCGCATTGAAAGGCGTGGACATTATCCTCAACCCGAGCGCGAGCCATTTCGCGTTTGGGAAATTGGAAGTCAGGAAGCGATTTGTGCTGGAAGGTTCCCGCGCGTTCGGGACGAGCTACGTTTACGCCAACCTCCTGGGCAATGAAGCAGGCCGGGCCATTTACGATGGCGGTGCCCTTATTTCCTCGGGCGGCAAACTTGTCGCAGTCGGGCCGCGATTCGGCTTTCACGATTTCAGTGTCACGAGCGCGACCATCGACGTTGAGGCGATACGTTTGGGCCAAGCCCGGACCGCAAGTTTTCAACCGCAACTGAGTGAGGAAGACCAATGCCTCGTGCGGCTGCCATTCGAATTTGCCGCCGCAACACCCGAAATCCCAAATATTCGCTGGTCGGCCAGGGAGAGCGGTTCTTATGTGAAGGAAGAAGAATTTGCGCGTGCCGAGGCGCTGGCACTATTCGATTACCTGCGTAAAAGCAAATCACACGGATTCATAGTATCACTCAGCGGCGGCGCCGATTCTGCGGCCACAGCCTGCCTGGTCCATCTGATGGTTGCGCTCAGTTTGAAGGAACTGGGGCCGGAGGGTTTCAAAGCTAAACTCCCTCATATCCCAAACCTATCCGTTACCGCCGACGCAGAGGCGGTCACCCGGCAATTGTTGACGACGGCTTATCAGGCCAGCGAGAACAGCGGGTGCGTCACGCGCGACGCAGCGCGGGCGGTTGCGAGTGCAATTGGCGCGGAGCATTACGAATGGGAAGTTGGCGAAGTGGTCAGTCGTTACACCACGACCATCGAAAAAGCCACCGGCATCCAACTTGATTGGGCCAAGCACGACATCGCGTTGCAGAACATCCAGGCTCGCGTGCGGTCGCCGGGCATTTGGCTGCTGGCCAATCTGAAAAACGCGCTTCTGCTCTCGACGAGCAACCGTTCGGAGGCAGCGGTGGGGTACGCGACCATGGACGGCGACACCAGTGGCGGTCTGAGCCCATTGGCCGGAATCGACAAAGCGTGGCTCAGGTGCTGGCTGCAATGGCTGGAAACCCGTGGACCCGAAGGGTTGTATCCAATCCCCGCGCTTGCGGCGGTCAATCGCCAGGCTCCAACCGCCGAGCTTCGGCCAGCGGACCGCAAACAGACGGACGAAGAGGATTTGATGCCCTACGATGTGCTCGACACCATCGAACGAACCGCGATTCGCGACAAACAGGGTCCGTTGGAGGTGTTTGATCTGATCAGGCCGCAGTTCCCGAAACACTCGGTTCAGCAACTTGCTGTGTGGATCGAACGTTTCTTCCGGCTTTGGAGCCGCAATCAATGGAAACGCGAACGCTACGCGCCCTCCTTCCATCTGGATGACGAAAACCTCGACCCGAAGACGTGGTGCCGATTTCCGATTCTTTCGGGGGGATTTGCAACGGAATTGGTGGAATTGCGGGAACGGGTTGCCCAACTGGGCTGATCGCGAATCGGATCAACTCACCGGTTTTTCAGCCACGATAACCATGTTGCTCGGCGGCCAAGTCAATTGAGCGCCAATGTCGCTGAGTAGATTCACATGCCCCTGGTAGCGATTCTCCACGATCCATGGGTTCACATAAAATCGCGAGCCGCGTTCCGGATGATTCGGATTCTCGCTGATCCGGAAGCCTGTATCAGACAGAACCATTTTCCATCTCGAAAAGCTCCAGAAACAAAATTCCTCGTTCATTTCGGAAACCCAATTGTCGGCATAGTCTTTCTTCGACAAGAATTCCGCTGCCTGGCGAAGCGTGATTCGGAAAACGGTTTTTGCGTCTTGCGCCACTTCGGTAAATGGAAAGGGTCGATTGCCTTGAAGAAAATCTGTCGCGAATAAGCGGAAACGGCTCTGGGTGGAAAGCCCATGCAGCCATTCAGCTTCTCGACCGCGATGCTCCGTAAGTTCTTCGATTGAGAAATTCTTGCCGTCACGGTCGGCGCACCAAAGTAAGATGACCCGATCGCCATCATCCAGTCCCACCACATCGCGAATGAGCAGCCTGCCTCCGGGGCGCAGTTGGCGAAACTTCTCCGCCAGATAACTTCGGACCGATTTCTCGCCCTCGCCGTAGCTCCAGATTTCGTGGAGCGTGCTGTTGCAGAGCGTCGTGTCGATTGAGTCTGGCTCGAAGATGCGGTCGAACAGGTTCCGATGGAAAAAGTGGACGTAGGCACCGCCGAATTCCCCAGCGCGCTGGCGTTCGTGAAAGCGCCCGGCAAATTCGGATGACAGATCAATGCCGAACAGATCTGAGTCCGGGAAATTGCGGCTGATTTCAGCCAGCAGCGCGCCGTCAGCGCATCCCTCATCCACAATGCGGCCAGGTTTGATTCCATCCCGGATGTCGAGATACTTGAGGCGAATGATCTCGTTCATGCCTCGAGCATAGGAACTATAATTCCGAGACTCGGTCAGACTGCCTTCCTGATTGGTCAGTGGATCCTGATACAGGCGTGCGATTCGTTGCGGCACTTCTGGAAAATCCTCAAACAAACTGGAATGGCTGAGGGCGAGATTGGCCGCAACCAACGGGCTGGAACGCCACTGGCTTCCGCGAGCGCCGATTTCACCGATTATTTCAATGGGGGTGGGCGGGTGGAAATCTGCCTCGACCGCTTCGGCGGGAGTGATGGAAAACCCCAGTTCCTGATACAGCTTGATCACCTCTGGCGTTGAGCAGAGCACGAGGCAATTCTCGGGCTTCAGTTGAATGGCTTGTTCACTCTGAAGCGCAATCTCTTTAATCGTGAATGCTGCGAAATTCTTCGTGTGGCCATAATGCGGTATGCCGAAGACCCGATAACGAAACTTGAGACCGGCCTGCAACTGTCGGGCAAACCGATCCACGCCCACCGCGCGAATGTGGAAGGGAATTGGATTAAAACGGGAATTTTCCTGATTGGCCGAGGTGATGGCAAAGATGATTTCAGTCGGCGGCTTTGGAAGCGCAACGCCACCAGAAATGAAGCCGGGCAACGAGGCCGGCGGTTTGCTCAGGACACGCTTCAAGTATTGCTCCTGAAATGTCGTGTTGACCAGATGCCGGCCGGGAAAAAGTAGAAAACTCATGCGTACCCGTATTTGGGTTTCAACAGTCCGTCGCCCCGCCACTGCAATTTCTCGCCCAGAATATCGTAAAAATTTATTTCCGGTAGAAACGCGATGGGAACGGATTCATTCGAAGTCGTCACCATGATGCTGCTTCCAGGTTTGGCTTTCGCCAGCGTCATGCCGTCCACCTGCACAACTCCAGGCCCGGAAGTCGGATCCAGTCTCATTTCAATCGGTTCGGTGGAATTCACCACGACGGAACGGTTGGTCAGCGCTTGGGGACAAATTGGGGTGATGGTCAATACGTTGCATTCAGGGCTGATGATCGGTCCGCCCGCCGCCAGGGAATAGGCGGTTGAACCGGTCGGCGTTGAAACAATCAGGCCGTCTGCACGATAGTTGGTCAGACGCCGCTGGCCGATCTGCGCTGAAATGCTGATCAAATGCGGGTTTTCGCCCCGGATGATGAGCGCATCGTTCAGCGCCCAACCCGTGATGCGCCTCTTCGGTTCCTCCATCACCAAATCGAGCGCCGTGCGCTGACTGATGACGAATTCCACGTTAAGCACGCGTCGGATCTCCTTTTGAACCCGGTCGCCCCTGACGGAGGTGATGAAACCCAGGTAGCCGATGTTGATTCCCAGAATGGGAATTCCCGAACCACGAAAGCGGTGCGCTGCCTGCAATAACGTTCCGTCGCCGCCGCAGGCGATGACAAGATCCGCCCGTTTGTCCCTCAAATCGGCCAACCGGCGGTAAAGGTTGCGTTGAGGCGGCAGGGTTTCAACCCACTCATGTTTCACGCGCTCGTGGTCCAGCGCCGCCTTCAGCGCAGCGGCCGTCTTTTCGGCGTGCGGTTTCGTGCGGTTGATAACAATGACGACTTTGCTGATTTTCATTCGGAACAGTTGTGGCTTATTTAACCGGATAGCCGGCATTCAAGCGAACAAAAATTACCCCTTGACATGGTGTGTGTATTACACTATCTTGGCTGTAGATGAAGGGATTGATGATTCAAAATGAATGAGGAAACGACCATTCTGTATCGCCCTGTCGGGCCGAAGGAGCTGGACCTGATTCGCGCCAGCGGCCATCGCGCATTTCCTCCACGCCTGCTGCAGCAGCCCATCTTTTATCCCGTGCTCAACCAGGAGTATGCCCGGCAAATTGCCAGGGATTGGAACATGAAAACGAGCGGGGCCGGTTATGTGACCCGGTTTGCCGTGCGCAAGGAATTTGCAGACCGGTATCCGGTCCAAACGGTGGGCAGCTCTGTCCACCAGGAATTGTGGATTCCCGCTGAGGATTTGACGGAAATGAACCGGAACATCGTGGGGCTTATTGAAGTGGTGGAAGAATACAAAGGAGCGCAAACGACGCGCTGGGTTCTAAAACAAAAGAACATCTTGGATGAGCCTGCTGACGCTTTGGTTTGTTCGGCCAACGTCAATCTGATGCTTAGCGGTGGTGTTGGGGCAGATTTGCTGGCCCGTTACGGAGCCGCTATGCAACAGGCTCTCGAAGCGAAACTTCGAATGCGCTCGCCTCACTGCGCGCAACGGGGCGAGGTTATTTCGTACAGTGGACCCGAGATGCCCTACAAAGTGGTTTTGCACGCGGTTGCCATCGACGGCTGGTATGAATCTTCACCGGAAATCATCACGGAAGTGGTGCGCCGGGCTTTACACATGGCCGCTGAATATGAGGCGAAAACAGTGGCCCTCACCGTTCTGGCCACCGGCTTTGGTCGATTGACCTTCGCTGAATTTGCAGAAGGTGTGCGTCCCCTTTTGCGGGAACAATTTATGCCAATTGAAGAAGTTGTGATGTGCCTTCTTCAGGATTTCCAAGTGACGGAAATCGCAAGGCACCTCCCCGAAGTCGAGGTGGTCCAAAGCGCAATCAATCCCAATTTCAAATGACTCGATACTAATTTATGCCATACACATACCAATATCCCCGCGCGGCCTTGACGGTGGACTGCGTCGTGTTCGGTTTCGACGAAGGCGAACTCAAGGTGCTGCTGATTCAGCGGGCCCTGGAACCGTTCAAAGGCCGGTGGGCACTCCCCGGCGGCTTCGTGCGTGTGGATGAAACAATTGATGCCGCCGCCCGTCGCGAACTGGCTGAGGAAGCGGGCCTCAAGGACGTTTTTTTGGAGCAGCTTTACACTTTTGGTGAACTTGGCCGTGACCCGCGTGAGCGCGTGGTGAGCGTTGCCCATTATGCGCTAGTCAAGCTTTCCGACCACCGGGCCAAGGCTGCCACGGATGCGGCGAACGCCGAGTGGTTCCCAATTTCAAAGGCGCCGAAGCTGGCCTTTGATCACGCGGGCATTCTGGCTGCCGCTCTGGTCCGGTTAAAGGGCAAGGTGCAATACCAACCGATTGGGTTCGAGTTGTTGCCGCCGAAGTTCACCTTGTCGGAACTCCAGCACCTTTACGAGGCGGTTTTGGAAACAGAGTTGGACAAACGGAATTTCCGCAAGAAAGTCCTGGGCTTCGGCCTGCTCGTGCCACTAAAGGAAACCCGGATGGCCGGACGACATCGTCCGGCGCAGTTGTTCCGTTTCGATGCGGACAAATACGAGAAGCTCAAAAGGCGCGGATTCCATTTCGAGCTATGAGACCATTTTGATTCAGAGACAAAGCAGTTAAACGAAAGGCGCATTATGTTCGGCATCAACTTCATCAAGGTTCAGCCCACCACCTACCTCCTGCAATATCGCGGCGGCCAGGTCATCCGCGAGGGCCTTGGGCTTTCTTTCTTTTACTACGCTCCGACGACGTCTCTGGTGGCCGTGCCCGTCGCGAGCACGGACACGCCGTTCATCTTCCAGGAAACAACGGCGGATTTTCAGGCCGTGACCATTCAGGGCCAGGTCACTTATCGTGTGGGTGACCCCAAGCGCCTGGCGGCACTGCTGAATTACACGTTGGCCGGGGACGGAGAGGCGTATGCTTCGGAAGATCCGGAGAAACTTCCCGAGCGCGTCATCCATGTCATCAATGTGCTGGCCAGAGCTGAACTCCAAAAGCTTCCCTTGCGTGAAGCCATCCGTGCTTCTGATGCGTTGGTGAAAGCAGTGAAGGAGCGGTTGGTTGGTGCGGAGGAGATCACGGCGCTGGGCTTGGAAGTTCTTGGGCTTTCGATTCTGGCCATCAAGCCAACGCCTGAGACGGCTCGTGCCCTTGAGGCTGAAACGCGGGAAAAGCTTTTCCGTGACGCGGACGAAGCGGTCTATGCCCGGCGCAATTCGGCCGTGGAACAGGAGCGCGCGATCAAAGAGAACGAGTTGAATACTGAGATCGCTGTCGAGAACAAGAAGCGCCAAATCCGCGAAACCCAGATGGAGGCCGATCGGGCCGTGCAGGAGAAGAAGCACATTCAGCAAAAGGAAGCGCTCGAAGCCAACATTGGCTTGGAGGACCGGCGCAAGAATCTGGTTGCCCTTGCCGCCGAGAACGCCAAGGCCGAAGCGGACGCCCGTGCCTACGGCGTCTCGACCACCATGAAAGCACTAGGCAGCGCGGATACGAAGATTCTCCAGGCCCTCGCAACAAGCGGGATGAAGCCGGAGCAACTGATCGCGTTCGCCTTCCAGGAACTGGCCGGCAAAGCGGAAAAGATCGGCCAACTCAACATTTCGCCTGATCTGTTGCGCGAGTTATTAACCCCGCAACCCGCTCGAAAATGAACCGTCTGACTGACAATAAAATCGTCGTTGTGACGCGCCCGACGCGCCTGGCTGAACTGGTGATCCGGTTCAACACCGTCAGCCAGGCCCGGTTCTACATCGAGCACGAAGGGGCAGACTTCACGGATTATCTCCGCGAGGACGAGACGTATCATCGTGCGCTCAACGAAACTGGTGCGGCGCTCGCCCAAGTTGGTCGGGTGCAGACTGTGGATCGCAGCTTCTTGCCAAACTTCGTTTTCGCGCTGGAAGACACTGTGGTCACGCTGGGCCAGGACGGATTGGTCGCCAACACGCTGAAGTATCTCAATGGCCAACCTGTTGTCGGCGTAAATCCCGATCCAGAGCGGTGGGACGGAAGGTTATTGGCCTTCCGTGTGAGCGACTTGTCAAAAGTGATGCCAGAAGTGGTGCTGCGAAAGCGATCGACAAAATCTGTGACCATGGCCAAGGCTGCGCTCAACAATGGCCAGACCTTGTATGGCGTAAACGATTTGTTCATCGGCCCGAAAACCCATTGTTCTGCCCGCTATCTCATCCGCAGCGGCGAAGCGAGCGAAACGCAATCATCGAGCGGGGTCATCGTCTCCACAGGCATGGGTTCGACTGGTTGGCTCAAGAGTTTGCTTACGGGAGCGGCGGCTATCACCCAGGCGGCTCTCCCAATTCTTGCCGCGCGCACTGGGAAAGCCCTGGCGAACACTGAAGCAAACAAGAAGGGAAGTTCAAACGTGCGCTTGAACGTGAAAACCGAGTTCGCCTGGGATGCGAACTACTTGTTCTACACAGTGCGCGAGCCATTCCCGACGAAAACGACGGGCACATCGCTGGTGTTCGGTCGCGTGACTCCCGAAACACCGTTGATCCTGGAATCGCGCATGGGGGAGCACGGCGTGATTTTCAGCGATGGAATCGAAAAGGATTTTTTGGAATTCAATTCCGGGACGCAGGCCGTAATTGGCATCGCAGATCGGAAAGGTGTGCTCGTTGAATGAAGGAAATATGAAAAGCGAAGAACGAATCGAACTGACCCGAACGGACATCACCCGGCTTGAAGTCGATGCCATTGTGAATGCAGCAAATACATCGCTGCTCGGCGGCGGTGGAGTCGATGGCGCGATCCATAGGGCTGCCGGCCCGGAGTTGCTGGCAGAGTGCCGCACACTGGGCGGCTGTCGCACCGGCCAGGCAAAGGTCACACGCGGTCATAAACTGCCTGCAAAATTTGTGATCCACACAGTCGGTCCTGTCTGGCGAGGTGGCAAAAACCAAGAGCCAGAGTTCTTGGCATCCTGCTACCGGTCTTGTTTTGAACTTGCAAGAATTCATGGAGTGAAAACGATCGCTTTCCCCGCCATCAGTTGTGGCGTCTATGGATATCCAATTTCCGATGCCGCGTCGATTGCGGTGCGTGAGACGCGCGCCGCTTTAAAAGCCATGAATGCGCTGGAGCGTGTCATATTCGCGTGTTTCACTGAAGAGGTGTTTTTCGCATACCAAATGGCGCTCGGGAAGGAGGCGCGATGAAAACCATCCTAATCCTCGAAGACGATGATGAGCGCATTTCTGCCTTTCAGAAAACCGTTGCCACACTGGGTGCGGACCTTGAATTGAAGATCTGGCATGATGCACCTTCAATGATCGCCGAAGCCGAGGAATACTTTCCAACGGCGGCACTGATTTCGCTCGATCACGATTTGAATCCAAAGCCAGGGATGACGGTTGAACCAGGCACAGGTGTGGACGCTTCGCGTTTTTTGGGTGACTTCATGCCCGTCTGTCCAGTGTTGATTCATTCGTCGAACACGGATCGCGTTTACTCCATGCACAATGAGTTGCGATTCGCTGGATGGATGGTGGATCGCGTAGGTCCGCTTGGCACGGATTGGATTGAGACTTCATGGCTGCGTCGCGCTCGCGAGTTGATTGCGCATCATCCGAATACATGGAGTGCGAACCTCCCTTCCGACCACCCGGCTCGCGTAGAACGCATGAGACTTTCGTTGGACGGTCTGGGATTAGGCGACGCCCTTGGTGAAATGTTGAGCTATCAGGCTCATACCGCCCCCAGGCGCCTTGCGGAGCACAATCTTCCGGCCGGCCCGTGGTTTCACACTGACGACACTGAGATGGCCATTTCAATCGTGGCGGTTCTCAAATCGCACGGATATTTGCATCAGGACGCGTTGGCGAAACGTTTCGCGCGCCGGTTCGAGCGCGATCCGGAGCGCGGTTACGGAAAGATGACTCGAATCCAAATGCGCGAAATCATGGCCGGGGCGAAGTGGCGCGAGACGGCGGCGAATGCCTTTGGCGGACAAGGTTCGATGGGTAATGGCAGCGCCATGCGCGTCGCTCCGCTGGGTGCATACTTCGCTGACGAACCGGAACGATGTGCCGAGGAGGCCCGTGCTTCGTCACTCGTCACTCATACCCATCCTGAAGGGGTAGCTGGGGCGATGGTCGTGGCGGTTGCAGCCGCAACGGCTTGGCGACTGGGAACGGACAAAGACCACGACCTTGTCCGGGACTTCTTCGACACAGTGCTCCGCCATACTCCAGAAAGCCAGGTCCGCCGCGGCATCCTCCTGGCGAGCACCACACCACCAGAGACACCCGTGACAGAAGTAGCCCGAGCGCTTGGCAACGGTTCGTTGGTAACCGCGCCAGATACTGTTCCATTCTGCATCTGGATGGCGGCGCATCATGCGCGTCATTTCGTGGAAGCGATTGCCAAAACCATTAGCGTGAGCGGCGACTGCGACACGAATGCAGCCATCGTTGGCGGCATCGTGGCGTTGAGTGCCGGGAGGGAGAGCATCCCGGCAGATTGGTTGAAGGCCGGAGAACCCATTCAAATCTGATGAAACCGATTTTAATCACTTCTGCCGGGAATCCGGTGAATCAAGATCGCGGGCTTGTCATTGATGACGGTCCGCAAGTCGTGCTTTGCGTCGCCGATGGTGCTGGTGGTCGTAGCGGTGGTGCGGAGGCATCAAGCTTGGCTGTGGAGTTGGTTCGCCAAAATGCTTCTCAACTGAGTAATGCCGATTCATGCGCAGAAGTGTTGCGCAACATGGACGCCGTAATCGCCAAGGACTCGATTGGGGGTGAAACGACTTGTGCTCTCGTGATCGTAACATCGGAGGAGGTTTTTGGAGCGAGTGTGGGCGACTCCGGCGTTTGGATCATTCCAGAAGACGGGGATCACATGGATATCACCCAAGGACAGCAGCGCAAACCGTTCGTTGGGTCTGGCAGCGCCTGGCCTGTTTCGTTCCGACTCCCGAGGCAGATTGGTTACCTCCTCTTGGCGACTGACGGGTTGCTCAAATACACTTCGGCAGAACGAATCGTTGCCGCCTGCCGGGAGCATGCGCCTGATGTTGCGGCCCAGCGATTAGTTGAACTGGTGCGATATCCATCCGGTGCACTGCCCGACGATGTGACGATCATCTTGACCACCTTTTGAGATGCATCCATGAAGACCAAACCACAATTCCGTTGCACAGGCCGCGTCGAGACCGAAGGCTTTGCCGATTTTCTTGCCGCTGAACTTGGTGAGAGCAGACGTAACCTGAGATCGCTCACCACTGAATTAGGGCAAACGCTTGCGGCACCGTTTATCACGCTCGTAAACTCCGGTTCATCGGCAAATCTCGCAGCGGCGATCCTGGTGAAGCAACAGTGCGGTCTTCGGCGGCGAGTTTTGATGGCTGGGTTCTCGTTTCCGACCACCATCGCAAGTTTTACCCTTCTCGGTTTCGATGTGCGGTTGGTGGACACGGAGCTCGCAGGTTTTAATCTCGATCCGGATGCGTTGAAAACTGAGATGGACGAGAATGTCGCTGCCGTTGTCATCACCCACTTTCTCGGCTTCCCGGCACAGTTGGGGCGAATTGCGGCTCTAACAAGGGATCACGGTGCGCTTCTCGTTCAGGACGCGTGCGAAACCATGGGGCTTCAGATTGAGGGAACAAGCCTTTACAGTTTCGGCGACGTTGCCACACACAGTTTCTATCATCCTCATCATCTGAGTGCGTTCGGAGGAGGTGCCGTCGTTGTCAACTCGACTGAATTACATGACCGGGTCCAGTCCATCGTTCATTGGGGGCGCACCTGTCGGTGCCATTACGACACCGCGCGATGCGATGCGCCGGATGGTTTGGATCACAATTTCTGGTATGAACGCGAAGGAATCAACGTGGAGATGTCCGAGTTGAACGCCTGTTTCGCCCGCTGGCAATTGCGTTCATGGGCTGCACAGGAGGCGCGGCGTTGGGAACATTGGCGCGTTTGGGAGTCGGCGCTGGCCTGTATCCCAGGAGTCGAAACATGGCCCGCACGCGCCAATATTTCGCCATTTGTTTTTCCCATCGGTGTCACACCTGAAAGATACACGGCACTGACCCGACAAATTCTGGCCAATGGTGTGGAAGTGCGAAGCCTGATGGGTGGCGCGATTCATCGGCACCCGGCCTATCAACACCTCGCTCATGCCGGACTAAAGCAATGCGAGCTGATGGGCAGGCGGGGCTTCTTCGTTGGCGTGCATCAGACCTTGGAACGCGGCGCTGTGCATCGCGCTTCTTCTATCGTGCGTCAAATACTGGAGGCGGCGCAATGACTGGCGACACTCTTCATGATTGGCTTGAGTTTGTCGAAGCACACCCTCATGACTTCACGATCCAATATCCGCCGCGGCGTGAGTATTTCATGGAGCATTTCCGGCGCGTGCCGGCGCCGTCCGTGCGCGACTGGTTTAAAGGCCTTGACGCAATGCTTCTCTATCTGCATGTCCCGTTCTGCGAAGCGAAATGCTATTACTGCAACTTTGCCGTGGATGTAAGCCGCGACACGCGTATCCACCGCGAATATGTGGATGCGTTGCTGCGCGAATTGGAATCGCACGCGGACTGGCTCGCAAACCTCCGCATCCTTGGGGTGGATATCGGCGGTGGAACGCCCACACGCCTGGCGACGCGGGAGTTGGAGCGGTTGCTGAATGAAATTCGTCCCTTTACCCGCAATGTGTCGCATCCATTCCCGCTTAGCATCGAAACAACGCCAAGTATTGCTGCCGAAGAACCCGAGAAGCTGGCTGCATTATGCGCTGGCGGGGTGGCGCGCATCAGCCTCGGTGTGCAAAGTTTCAATGCCGAGACGCTCGCATCGGTGAACCGCCGCCGCCAGATTGAGCGCACTGAGATGGCGATGACGAACGTGCGCGCCACTGGTTTTATGCGCACGAATTTGGATATCATCTTCGGGCTGCCCAACCAATCGCTGGACGATTGGAGACGCGATCTGGAACGAATCATCGCATTCACGCCCGACAGCGTGACGACCTACGATTGTCTCTATCGTGGACGCGATCGTGTGCTGACCAAGCGAACTGCGGCGCTTCCAACGCCCGAAGCCTACGGCGCGATGTATGACTATGCGCACGCGACGCTGGTCGCCGCTGGTTGGCACGCGTCCTACGGCTCGGTAAACTTTTCACGCCATGCCGGGGAGACCGGAACGAGTGCCTACTTCGAGGGACGACTGCTGGATGGTTTGCCTTATCTCGGCCTCGGCAATTACGCCACGTCCTTGTGCGGGAATCTGTGGGGTTTCAATGCTCACGATGTTAGCAATTACACGACGCTTGTTTCGGCTGGCGCGAATCCAATCGAATTCTACTACGAACTGCCCCCTGCTGAAGCACAGGCCAAATACGCACTCTACTCCTTGAACTATGGCTTCATTGATGAATCGCGCTTTGCACGCCGTTTTGGCGTGCGATTCACCGATACCTACGCGAAGGAGCTTGACCTCGCGCATGGGGCAGGTTGGTTGGAACAGGACGGGAATCGCTGGCAGGTGGCTCCCGGCCAATTCCGCCGTATGCATGCCATCCGCAGCCTGTTCTATCCCGAACCTGCACGGCGATGGCTGATGGCTCTAAAATGAAACTGCTAAAGTTTATATGAACGACAAAGAAATTACACGAACCAGCAAGTTCCTCAGCCTGATTCTTCGGCACGAGCCGGAACGGGTTGGATTGAAACTCGGCGAGGCCGGTTGGGTAAGCGCGGAAGAATTGCTCCAGGCGGTGAACCGCCACGGTGTTTCACTCACACTCGATCAACTCAAACACATCGTTGAGCACGAGCAGTGGATGCACTGGTCACAAGCCGTGGCAGTCGACGTCGCGGATGCGACCCGGGTCAAGTGGCAACGCTGGAGGGTGGACTACTCCAAATTGACGGACGACTTGAAGGAAGCCGACCGGGTGTGGGCGCGCAGAGTCGTAACGCTCCTTCGCCAACGCCGATTGATTCCATAAATTATGAAAGCACTCATCCTGGTTGATATTCAAAACGACTTCCTTCCCTGTGGCGCACTGGCTGTGCCAGACGGCGACGCAGTAGTTCCGGTTGCGAACCGGCTGCAAACGATGTTTCCACTTGTGGCCGCCACACAGGATTGGCATCCGGTAAACCACGGCAGTTTCGCCGCAAATCATCCGGGCAAAAAGGTGTTTGAGCAAATTGACCTGAACGGTCTGCCTCAGACACTCTGGCCTGTGCATTGTGTGCAAGGAACATCGGGTGCGGAACTTGCGCCAGGATTGCAGCGGGAGCGCATCGCCAAAATCTTTCCCAAAGGCACTGACGCGGGCATTGACAGCTACAGTGGTCTGTTCGACAACGGCCATCGCAAGTCCACGGGGTTGGGCGAATGGCTCAAAGCAAAGGGTGTCACGGAAGTTTTTGTGTGCGGTCTGGCGACCGACTACTGCGTCAAATTTACCGCGCTCGATGCGGCCCAATTGGGTTTCAAAACGCATTTCATCGAGGATGCCAGTCGGGGAGTAAATCTCCAGCCGAACGACGTGATGAATGCCATCGCGGAAATGAATCGTGCGGGCATCGCCACGGTGCAACGCTCCGATATTCTGGAAATCATATGAACCAACAAATTCCAACAACCCTGCATTCCGGCAAGTTCCTGGCTTTGATCAAGGAAGGCCATTGGGAATACGTGGACCGGGTCAACGCAACTGGCGCTGCCCTCATTCTCGCTGTGACAGCGGAGCAAAAAATCCTGCTGGTGGAGCAATACCGCATTCCGGTTCACGCGCGCACGATTGAACTTCCCGCCGGAATTATCGGGGACGAACCGGGGCTCACGAACGAATCTCAAGCCGAAGCTGCTCGACGCGAGTTGTTGGAGGAAACGGGCTATGCGGTCGAGCGGGTCGAGCCGTTGACGGCTGGCCCGTCCTGCAGCGGGCTCACTTCTGAACGGGTGATAATATTTCGCGCCTCGGGATTGCGTCGCGCAGGGAAAGGCGGTGGCGTGGCGCATGAGGACATCGTTATCCATGAGGTTCCGCTGGGTGAATTGACAGCGTGGTTTCTGACAAAAACTCGCCTCGGAATCTTGATTGACCCGAAGGTTTACGCGGGCCTTTTCTTCGTCACACAAAACAAATGACCACGCCGACAGCCATTTCTCAAAGAGATCGAATTCTCGGTGGCCTGTGGGGTTCGCTGGTCGGCGATGCCCTGGGTGTGCCCGTGGAGTTCAAAGATCGCGCCACGGTGCAAGCGGATCCCGTGACCGACATGCGGGAATATGGAACTCATCGCCAGCCAAAAGGAACATGGTCGGATGATGGGGCGCTGATTCTTTGCACCGCAGATAGTTTGGCGAATCACGAGTTCGGCCTCGCCGACATGGGCGAACGATTTCTGCGCTGGATGAACAACGGGCTCTGGACTGCCTGGGGTGAGCCTTTCGACGTCGGCATCGCCACAAGCACCGCGCTTCTCCGCATTGCCAATGGAACCCCTGCCGATCAGGCCGGCGGCCAGGACGAACACGACAACGGAAACGGCTCCTTGATGAGGATTTTGCCGGTTGTGTTGCGCTTTGCCGCTGAACCCATCGAGTTGTTTGCCGACCGTGTGGAAAAGGTTTCAGCCATCACCCACAGTCACGACCGTGCTCGAATGGCCTGCGTGTTTTACGGTCTGGTTGTCCGTCAACTGTTGCTGGGCTGGCAGATTCGTGTGGCTTTGGATTCGGCACGAGTGGAATTTACCGGCTGGTATGAGAGGTCTGCATCATTTCCACATTTCCGCCACATTCTGGAAGACGATTTGGCTTCCTTGCCGGAAGGCGAAATTGTTTCAACCGGTTACGTCCTCCACACATTGCATGCCAGTTTGTGGTGCCTGCTGAAGACGCAGAGTTTTCAAGACTGTGTGCTCAAAGCCGTCAACCTCAGCGGGGACACGGACACCACCGGTTGTGTCGCCGGCGGTCTGGCCGGAGTGGCATATGGAATGAAATCCATTCCTGTTGACTGGATTGGCCAGCTTGCGCGCCGGGCTGACGTGGATTGTTTGTTCCAAAAGTTCGCCGACGTGTGCGAAGACACCGGGATGAAAAGCGTGAGTTAACATGGTTAGCACCGAGCCAAACGTTGAATTGCAGGATCGCTTTGCCGGTCTGTTGCTCGGCACGGCCGTTGGAGATGCCCTTGGGCTGCCTGCGGAAAACCTTTCTGCCGACCAGATTCGCCGCCGCTGGAAGGGCCAATGGAAGATGCGTTTCTTTTTCGGGCGGGGCATGGTCAGTGACGACACCGAGCACACGCTCATGGTTGCCCAGGCGCTACTCTCACATCCCGAGGACACGATGGCTTTTCAACGCTCCTTGGCATGGAAATTTCGATGGTGGTTCGCCGGTCTGCCCGGTGGTGTCGGTCTGGCGACAGCCAGAGCATGTCTTAAGTTATGGATCGGCTTTCCCGCCAGCAAAAGTGGGGTCCACTCAGCGGGCAGCGGTCCGCCGATGCGGAGCGCCATCCTTGGAGCATATTTTGCGGATGAACCGGAAAGACGCAGGGCGTTCGTATTGGCTTCGTCTCGCCTGACTCACCAAGGGTGGCAGGCGGAAACCGCTGCGCTGGCCGTAGCCGAATCTGTTGCGCTGACAATGCTGACCCACCGTCAACCGGATTCTTCGGAAATCGTTGCTGCGCTGATGCGACTCTCACCGAAAGCAGAGTGGAAAGGGCTTCTTACTGCGATCGAGATTTCGCTCAAAGCGCAACATTCGGTGTCGGAATTCGCATGCGGCTTGGGATTGAAAAGGGCTGTCTCGGGATACTCCCTGCACGTCGTTCCGTTGGCGCTATACGCATGGCTGCGCCATCCAGGCAATTTTCGCGCGGCCCTCATTTCCGTTTTGGAATGCGGCGGTGATACCGACACCACTGGAGCAATCCTGGGTGCGTTGTCCGGGGTCAGCGGCGGCAAAGGCTCGGTTCCCTCTGAATGGCTCAACGCCCTTTGGGAATGGCCACGTTCGCGTTCTCTCGTGGAGAAGATTGCGGCACGCTTGGCAAAACAAAAATCGTCTAGCCACGCCCGTGGGCCGGTTTATTGTTTTTGGCCAGGACTCTTGCTGCGCAATCTCTTTTTCTTCGCGGTTGTGCTCATTCACGGATTTCGCCGGTTGCTTCCACCGTATTGACTGGACAGCCGCTTCCATTTCTTGACAGCCCGATAGCCAGGCTGGAAAACCGTCAGACGCCAGGCGCATTCGATGAGCACTGGGCGCAGCCGCCGGTTGCCGTGTTTGTTAATCGAACCCTGGAAGCGACGGTCGCTGGAGGTGTCCTTGCTTGGACACAGTCCGGTGTAACTGGCCACCTGGCGGCGGTTCTGGAAGCGGTCCCAATCGGCGATTTCCCGGTCGAGGATTTCGCTGGTTAACTTGCCCAAACCCGCGGGCAGCGTGGCCGGAGCGGCTGCTTCCACGTCGCGGGTCCGTGCTGTCAATTCTAATGTCATCGTCGCGATCAAACGGCGCAACGGCTCCAACAGGTTGACCACGATGGCCGGCAAGGGCAGGACCTGCTTTTCCCACAGATCCTTCCGCCACCACTCGCCTTGGAGGTGATGGCCGTAATAGAGTGCATGGCTGCGTCCCCGGGCCGCCAGCCGTTGCTTTTCCTTTTGGAAACTCTGGCGCTGACGCGAGAGGCTGCGCTTCTACTATTCCCGTCTCGTCAACCACCTTTCTCACGCACCTTCGCGTTTACCTCGCCTTGGCCCATGCCCAGGGCGGTGCTAGCCAGCCTTTGGGGCGGTTGTGAATGAGGGAGTTAAACAAGGTGCTGGACATGGACGGTTTCATTTGTTTTGCTCGTTGTCATGCGAAAGAAGCCAATGAGCTTAATGGACCCGGCGGAAGCTGAGGTGGTGGATCAAATCACCGTGCGGCGGATCGAAGCGAAGGAGCAAAACCGGTGGGATCAGTTGGTCAGCCAGCATCACTATCTCAAGAATGCCAACCTGGTTGGCGAACGTTTATGTTATGTGGCCGAGTATCAGGGCCAATGGCTGGCGCTGCTGGGGTGGTCGGCGGCAGCCTACCACATTCGAGCGCGCGACCAGTGGATTGGCTGGAATGATAATCAACGCCGGGCCCGCCTGCCGCTGGTAGCCAACAATGCCCGCTTTTGCCTGCTGACCTCGCCGGGCCAATATCCCAATTTGGCCAGCCGGGTGCTGGCCCTCAATCAGGCCCGCCTGTGCTCGGACTGGCAGGAGGCTTACGGGCACCCGATCCTCCTGGTGGAAAGTTTTGTGGACACACAGCTTTTTCGCGGCACCTCCTACAAGGCTGCTGGCTGGCAGGCGGTGGGCCTCAGTGCGGGTTTCAAACGGGTGTCCGAGGATTTCTATGAAGCCCACGACCGGCCCAAGCAACTCTACACGCGGGAACTGGTCAAACACGCGGCCCGCAAGTTGCGCCAGAGACAACTGCCCCAGCCTTTGCAAAAGTATGAACGCCCCGTCGATCCCTCCTGCCAGATGCCGGGCGGGCAGATGACCAGCCTCTGGCAGGTGTTGCACCGCCAGGTCAGCGAAAGCCGCAGCCTCAAAGGTCTGCGCCACAAGCAGGCGACCGTGCTGACCATTACCTTCGCCTTTCTGCTCAGCGGCGGCCAGGGCGGGCACCGGGCGGTGGCTTCCTTCGCCCAGGACTTGACCCCGACACAACGCGCGGCAGTGCGCTGCTGGTTCAACGCCAGGACCCGCACCTACGAGGCGCCGACGGAAAATTGTATTTACAGAGTGCTCAAGGCGGTGCCGGTGATGGAGTTTCAACAAGCCCTCTGGCTCTGGCAGCACGCCCGCCACGGAGCGCAGGACGGCAGCGTGGTGGTGCTGGATGGCAAAGCGCTGCGCGGCAGCCAGGGCACCCAGTTGGTCGGGGCCATCAATGCGCAGAGCGGGCGCACCCTGGGCGTCGAAGCCGTGCGCGATAAGAGCAACGAGATTCCCGCCGCCCAAACCTTGCTGGGCCGCTTGCAACTGGACGGGGCCATCGCCCTGATGGACGCTTTGCACACCCAGGTGCGAACCGCCCATTCCATCGTGCAGGAAGGCGGGGGGGATTTTGCCCTCTTTGTCAAAGGCAACCAAGCCGGACTCCTGGCCCAAGCGCAACACTTCCTCCCGGAAGATTTTTCCCCCTCAACTCTTGCAGGTTGAGAAAGGCCACGGCCGCATTGAGTGGCGCGGCCTCAAAGTGATCCCGATCACGCCGCAACAAATGGGCTTCCCGCACGTCGTGCAATTGGCACGCCTGGACCGCATTCGCCAACCGAGTCCCAGCCGACAGGAGGTGGAGACCGTGTGGCTGGTCACCAGCTTGAATCCGGAGCAAGCGGACCCGGCGCGCTTGCTCGAATTGGCCCGCCTCTATTGGACGATTGAGAACGGCACCCATTATCGGCTCGATGTCAGCAGCGGCGAAGACCGCTGTCGGGTGCGCCATCCGGTGGCCGCCACCGCTCTGGGCATCCTGCGGCGGGCGGTGCAGGGAGAGTACCGGGCTTGGGCCCGCCGCCAGCGCAAGGCGCGAGAGCGCACTTGTCCAGCCTTTCAAGAAAAAATGGGCCGACGCATCGATCGGGTCATCCGTTACCTGACAGGGGAGATTTCCAGACTTTAGAGCAGCCCTGGCCCATGCCACAACGGGTGATTTTGTCATTGCATTCACGGCAATGTTGTTTGACAATAACGACCAGTCTATGAAAACTGCGCAAAATCGGTTACGTGCTCGTTGGAATGGGCCTGCTCTGTTTTTTTCTGATATTGGCGCAAAGGCACCAGGGAAATTGAAAAAAACTGGCGCTTTTCTCATGAAACACTTTAAATATGCACGCCCGAGGCTGGAAATTATTGTTCTCCTTGGCCTGTTGTTCCTTTTGTTCTTGGAATTTCCACCATCATTAAACGGCCAACCTGTGCAAGCCGCGCTTGTGACGCTCTATGACTTTGACGACGCCTCCGGAGTCAACCTAAATGGCGTGATACAATCCAGCGATGGCAATTTCTACGGCACGGCCTTTGCTGGTGGAATTGATTTGTTTAACTACGGCGATGGCTTGTTTGATTTCTATGGAAGCGGCGGAACCGTATATAAATTGGCTCAAAACGGCGTGTTTATTTGGACTTTTCCGTTTATCGGCACCAACGGCGCTAATCCGACCACCCTGGTGCAAGGCGGCGATGGCAATTTCTACGGCACTACCTACCTGGGTGGGACAAATGGCGCCGGCACGGTGTTCCAGATTAGTTCCAACGGGCTTCTCACTTCACTTTTCTCGTTCAATTGGACTAATGGCTTCGAGGCTACGTCACTTTTGCAAGGCAAAGATGGATCACTTTATGGCGCGACTTATGCCGGAGGTCCTGATTATAACTACCTTGGTGGTCCTGGCTATTACATTCCAGCCGATGAAGGTTTTGGCACCGTCTTTAAAATCACGACAAATGGAAGTTTTGCAACGCTTTACTTCTTTCGAGACGGCAATGACGGAGCGAACCCTATTGCGTTGTTTCAGGACGCCGATGGCTGTTTGTATGGGAGCACCTACGGTGGAGGCGCAAGCAATGCCGGTACAATATTTAGGATGACGACTAATGGTGGACTCACCACCTTGTTTTCCTTCAGCGGAGGTAGTGACGGCGCTAATCCGGGAGACAGCCTTATTCGCGGGGCCGATGGAAGCCTTTATGGCATCACCGAGTCTAGTGGAACCAACGCTGGCTACGGCACTGTGTTCCAGTTGCCAACGAATGGTTTGCTGGTGACTATTGCGTCTTTCAATGGCACCAATGGGGCTGCTCCCACGTCGCTCATGCAGGCCAACGACGGCGACTTTTATGGCACGACTCAATTTGGTGGAACATTCAGCAACCAATTCTGCTCGGCTCCCCCTTACAGCGGTTCTATAGAATCATCCTATGGCACAATTTTTAGGCTTACGACCAACGACGTGCTCACAACTCTCGTTTCATTTAATCTTACAAACGGGGTGTCACCCAGTAGTCTTAGCCAGGCATCGGATTGTAGCTTTTATGGAGTAACGCAGTTCGGCGGGACCAATGGACAATTTGTGGTCTATCCCGCCAATTTTACATCTGGTGGCGATGGAACACTTTTTCGCCTCACCATCTTGCCAACCCAGCAATTTGAAATTTATAATGATCCCCCTTATCCCGATTCTTGGGGGCCGGGAGAAACTGAGGTGTTTATCGACGTAACAAATAGTTCGACTTCTGATATGATAAGCTCCTTCACGATATGCAATGCCTATTCTACCACAAGCCCGGTTCAGCTTTTACACGAGGGAGCTTGGGCGTTGAATATCACTCAGAACCCAACAAATTCTTGCCTATGGGACATCGAGAGTTCCGCACCCTATTTCCCATTCGCTGGCTTCGAATACATTCAACCGAATGAAAGCGTTGGGGCCAGTTTTATGACCACCTTTCCGACCAACGCCCAGCTATTGTTCGGCACTTTGGCTAACTCCGCGGTCTTTGTAAATTCCGGCATTATACAGGGGAATCCGTCAACGTTCTTCGGTCCGGTCGGCTGGCAATCGGGGCCACTGTTGGCGGCGATACAGCGCGGCCAAAGCAATGGCACCATGGAGCTTTCATGGACAGGCGCGGATGGTAACGTGTTTGTCGAATACAAAAGCAGCCTTGCCGAAACCAACTGGCAGATCCTGACAGGCCCACTTTCTGGGGGCGCTTGCGCAATCCCGATTGCGACCAATTCGCCTGGCGGCTATTTCCGGCTTGTGCGGGTGCCATAGTCCCAGTCGGCAATCGCTTTAAAGGGCAGTCTTCCGGCAGTGGTCTCAACCGCCCCACCCAATGAAATTAGTCCGTCACGCGCAAGCTCATTGAAAGGGGAATAACCGGCTTGCCGTTTGATCGCGCCTGAAACGCCTGCGGCAATAACAGCCACCACGGAATAATATTACGATTCCAAGCATTTACAATGACTTCAACTTTTTGGTCGAGCAGATAGCCATCGCATATCTTGACATTTCCAGCCATTCAAAATTAAGCAGTTAGTTCAACTATAATTCCACCATTCATTGTGAATGAAAGCGGTGGCCGCTATAATTTTCCGGGCGTCCAATCCCGGCCGGATGAGGACGTTCCATTGCATCTTCGATGGCCCAACCAAAACCCAAATTGCCGTGCGTTCGACTGACCCACCCCAAAAGCGCACGATGAACAGCGGCAGTCGGAAGGTCAACGATTCCGCCCCTTGGATTTCAATTGCGTACTGAATCCGCAAAAAGCTGCACATCCGTATTCTGCCGACGGTGTTCCCCGCCTCCATGATTTTAAATATGGACGGAACAAAAGAGATTCTTCGGATGAGCACCTCGTCCTTTGGTTCCCCCTCCGCGCTGATAACAAAGTCCAGTTTACGGAACGGATTTTCCACCCATCGGCCTGGTGGCCAGTTTTCACGGGTGCCGTACCGCCAGCGGATGACGCCCTGTTCGTCTCGCACTACGCCATTTCGGCCTTTGTCTCCGCGTTCAATCTGGCAGATGTACTTGGCTCCCTGCGCGAGGCATTCCTTGTCGGGAGTGACAACTTTAATCCGGTTGCATGACAACAGGATGGCCGCGAAACAGAGCATCGCACCGAGGACCCCTCCTCCAATTCCTGGCCATTTGCCAAAGCGGTGAGCAATAACATTATCTACTATCACCCCAACTGAAATAACGGATATGCCTATGAGCAACTCGACGAGGGTGAACCCTCTTTCTGCGGGTTTGTTCTCTACTTTTCTAGGCGAACAAGGCGACTCCAATTTCTTGACCTTGCAAAGTTGAACGTACAAAAATACGTCCTTCACTTCCGTCCATTCCGATTCGCCCAAGTCAACGCGGACCTGATTCCGGGACGGCCATTCTTCATACACGGCGGCGATTCTTCCGGCGTGAGCGCCCGCAATTACCTGCACAAGGTCGTCTCTGTGAAACGGCCCTCCGTTAAGCCAAACGCGGATATGCCATAGAACTTTGAAAACAAACCAAGACACTATAACGCCGACCTGGCTATTTAGTTGACGACAGTACCCTGTGCATGGCGAATTGCTGATTTTCGTCCTCGGAGCCTGGCGGTCTTGTCGCTTGGGCGAACCACACGTAAAGTTCTCCCATGATGAGAGAGATACTGGCGCTGCTCGCGCATTTAATGGCCACCTTGGCGAGGCTGCTTGGCCCCGGCGGGGTTAAAGCGGTCGTGGCGGAAAGTCTCCTGCTCAAACACCAACTTCTCATTATCAATCGTCCGCGCAAGCGAGCGCCCAACCTCTGCGCCTCCCAGCGGTTGCTCCTGGGATTCTGGTCCTTGTTTCTGCATCCGCGCCGGATTCTGCGTAGCGCGGTGATTCTCAAACCCTCGACCCTGCTCCGATTTCATGCGGCCCTCAAGGCATGCAAGTACCGGTGGCTCTATTTCCGATCCCGCCAATGCAAGCCTGGTCCCAAGGGACCAACCCCGGAACTGATCCGAGCTATCGTTGAACTCAAGCAACGCAATCCGGGGTTTGGCTGCCCCCGGATTGCCCAACAGTTGGCTAAATCCTTCGGCATCGAGATTGACAAGGACGTCGTTCGGCGGGTTCTGGCAACCCATTATCGGCCCGAACGCGGCGTGGGGGGTCCGTCGTGGCTCACGTTGCTGGGCCATGCCAAAGACAGTCTTTGGAGCCTGGACTTGTTTCGGGTGGAATCGGTGCTGCTCAAATCCCATTGGGTCTTGGTCGTGATGGATCAGTTTACACGGAGAATTGTTGGCTTTGGAATCCAGGCGACCGCTGTCGACGGAGTCGCCCTGTGTCGGATGTTCAATCAGGCCATCGCCGGTCGGGGTCTGCCCGTCCGTCTCAGTTTGGACCATGATCCCCTGTTCGACTTTGAGCGCTGGCAGGCCAATTTGCGAATCCTGGAAATCGAGACCATCCCCACCGTGCCCCATGTGCCTATCTCGCATCCGTTCATCGAGCGGCTCATCGGCACGATTCGTCGGGAGTATTTGGACGCCGTTCTTTTCTGGAACGACCGTGACCTGGAACGAAAATTGGAAGCATTTAAAATCTACTTCAACGATTACCGCGTCCATCAAGGATTAGATGGCGACACGCCTGGAGAAATGGCCGACGCCCAAACACCCGTGCCGCCAGCCAGCTTCCACAATTATAATTGGCAGTCTCATTGCAACGGCCTCTTCGAACTGCCAATCGCAGCATGAGTAGGAATTCGCCATGCCACTCACCCGAGGTGGAAAACAAGACATTGACCGTCCGGCTCCATCAATTAGGCAGCGCGGCCCACGACCAGGTCTTGGACCACTTGTGCGCCGAGTTGACAGCGACTGAAACGGTTTACCCCGGAACCGAACTGCGCTTGGTTTTTCAGCCCGTCAGGGCCAACCAATTTCCACGGGATCAAGATTCCTGAGGCTGCGCAAGATGGCGCCCACCCGGCTGTTGCCCACCATCGCGGAGTGGGAGAAAACCTTCTTCTGGGCAACCCAAGTGCCGGTTCACAAAGACCGCCACCACTGTGACCAGGTCCGCCTGCTGGCGATGCGCGTCCTGCGGCAGATCGCGCGGGACTTGGGCGGCTAAATCTCGAACACGGCTGGCCCGGACGTCGGAGCGGTTGCGCCAGTCGCGCGCGGCGTTGGCGTCGGCCAATGTGCGATGGTCTGACTCAGGCCCAATTGGTTCTTCTTATACGATTGCTGATAACTCCGGTTGCATGGCCTCCCTTCAACTGGATGCTGAACCCGGTTGCGGCGCTTGCGCTACGAAATTGACTCAGGAGGGAATGGGGGGCTCGGACTGAATAATCTGCCAGGCAGCATCTTCACGAAGCGTTGGGCAGACGTGTCAAAGACAAGCTTGGCCGGTCTATGCTGCAAGGTTTCCTCAACTTTTGCCCGAACCTTGTCTTGATCGATATTGAGGGCGTCACACAAGGCCTTGAGAAACTTAGTATCTTTTGTCCTCCCTGCGGCGCCTTTGCAGATTATAAAGTCCATCGGATCGAGTCGCTTGAGCTGAATGTTCACGAAGTTGCATGGGATGTCCTGGAGGCGATCTTTCCATCCAATTGGAAGAACCAAGGTCTGCTCATTTAGGGCATGTACATAGCATTTGGCCATCTGAGCAAGATAGGAGTGCTCATGAGCCGCATCGATAACTGCTTGCGCTGCATCCGTGTGAAAGCAATCAATGTCCTCCGTGACGAACAGCTTGCCTGTTTCATCGTCAATTTTATCATCTTCACCAAGCAAATGTCGCAGTCTGGGAGCAAATTCGTCATTGCCAATCTGATAGGAGGCTCTCCCAACGATAATTAGCGTCGCTTTTTCGGTAACGCGCTGATCTAAAGCGTTCAACAACGCTGCAACATTTGTTTCCCCTTTTAGGGCGCGCTTTTCTTGAGTGGTAGGCTTTTGCAGTTTCATTGCAGTTCGTAAACAATCTTCACACAACTTCAGGCAGTTACACTTTCCGGCGACTTTGCTTCAACCATGAGCGCTACTCGCTTCTGGTTTCTGATCATCGCCCATTTGTATTGCTTCAAGAAGTCCGCCAAGGGCCAGTTCACATAGATCCCGTATGGCCTGAAAAACTCGAGATAAAGTCCTTCAGGTTCGCCGGATCCATCTGGGTCATTCCAAGGGTCATGTTCAAGAGTATAACGATGGGTCAAGACAGCAACCCTCTTTAAGGCCACCACGGTCTCCATTGCCCAAGGCATCCCAAGCCGCGAATGATCTGTGAAAAAGATTCCAATGGCCGAAGCCAGCCGGAGCCGTCCACGGAGGTTCTCGGATGTGGCCTCCAGGAGCGCTTCAGGATCCCATTTGTTAAAGATGAGAACGGGGCAAAGACATTCAAAATCCGCCGCATCAGCAACGCCGAGCGCCAAAGCGAACGCCCGTTCAATGGGTTCCACGGCAGGAGCTTGGGCATTCTTTGGCTGTCCAATCATTCCGTAATGCCAGCGGAGCACGTTCACTGCATCAAACACGGTTTGCATCAATGGTACAGTTTAACTCTGTTTTGTTTCGTTGCAATTGATTTTCGCATAGCGGCTCTTGTCTGTGCTTTGAGCAGAAACAACAGTCTCACAAACGGTGAATGCGCGTTCAGCTGATATTCGGCTTATGAGGCGGAGCACGGTCGTGCAGGATGGTTTCTTATCCTTCAATTCACCTTGACGCCACACCCAATCGAAACGCGCGGTTTTTTCTAAGAAACTTGGGGGCGGGGTGTCATATCCATCGAACATGGTGCCGGCTGACGAACGGCAGAACGATAGAGCGGCTGGCGGGCGAAATGACTGGCATTGAATCACAGAGGAAGAGCACCGGCGGATTATTGCGCGAGAGACAAACCGGGAACGGCGCGACTACTACGAACTGCTGTGGCACACGGGCGGCTCCCAGACCGACGTCGCCTCCATCCATGCGGAGGATATTGACTGGACGGGGCGGATCATCTTCTACCGCCGGAAGAAAAACAAGGAGTACGCGATGCCCCGCTTCGGCGACCAGGCCGCCGTCATGCTTAAGCGGCGTCCCAACTTGGGTCCCCTTTTTCCCTACCTGATCACGGTCCGCGAGGCTGACCGGGCCACGGAGTTCAAGCAGTGCTGCAATGGTTTGGGGATTAAGGGCATCACGCTGCATTCCTACCGCTACGCCTGGGCGGAACGCGCCGCGAAAGCGGGTTACCCTGAACGGCATGCGCAGTCCAATCTGGGCCACGGCTCCAAAGCGTTTGCCCGGGCCTATGCGAAGAAGGCAAAGGTGATCACGCCTCCATTGGAAGATTACGAGAAGGCCTGCCGCGGCGGAAAAGTCATTCTGTTCCCCCGGGACATGGACGCCGAGGGTCAGCGTCTCCAAGCCGCCCTGGGCGAAGCCGGCGCCCCGTCGGCCGCCCCTGCCATCTGACACCCGGCGCGCCCTCGCGCGCGGCGCTTCCGCCCACCGCCGGAGCGCCTTTGTTTGACGGCCCCATTTGCTGTCAAACAAAGGGCCATGAAAAAGCCGTTCCCACGGCGCCATGGCCAAGTCCGGGCGCTGACCACCCACCAATTAAATCAACTGACTCAGACGGATCTGAACAAGCTGGCGGAGTTCGCCGAACGCCGGATGGGCGGGCTGCCGCGCGCCCGCGTCGCAGCCGAAGACGTCGTGCAAAAGGCGCTCCTGGCCATCCTTCGCGGGACCAGAAAAGGCGGCCAAGGGCGCCGGCCGCCGCGGGAGGCGGTGCGGAACAAGGACGCGTTTTTGCACTACGTCCGGTCCGCGATCAACTCCGTCGTGGAGGCAACGAGACGCCCAAGGGAACTGCGCTTCATCCATGAAACCATCGATCGCCAAATGGACCCTGAGTCGCACGAGCGGGTGATCGTCCCGGCAGCCCTTCCCAGCCCGGACACCGATCCCGCCATGGTGGACCTGAAGCAGGAGTTGTTCTCCAGGCTGCGCAAGATGGCGCCCACCCGGCTGTTGCCCACCATAGCGGAGTGGGAGAAAACCTTCTTCTGGGAAACCCAGGTGCCGGTTCGGAAAGACCGCCACCACCGCGACCAGGTCCGCCTGCTGGCGACGCGCGTCCTGCGGCAGATCGCGCGGGACTTGGGCGGCTAAATCTCGAACATGGCTGGCTCGGACGCCGGAGCGGTTGGCGGCTTGGCCGCGGGTTCTTCGCGCGCTTTGATGTGCTGGCGAAGGCTGTCCACGCTGATGAGGCGAATCCCGCGCTGAGATCCTCTCCGGCGCAGCATGTGACTGAGAACCGGCGGCCGATGGCCGTTTTCCTCGCACGAAAGGATGAGCTGGTTCAAGAACGAGCGCGACAGCCCGAACAACGGGTCCCGCTCTTTTGACTTCGGCAGCCGCAGAAACTCGACGCCGGCGTTCGGCTGGGCAGGCTCGGAATGCTCGTGCGGAGTCCGATCCGCGCCGGCGCGCGCGGCTGGCGGATCTGTCTGATTCTTTATATACGCGAGCAAGCTTGCCACGTTGACCAAACGCACGCCGGTTTTCGCGTTGGGCTGCCGCAGAACGCTGCTCCGCACGGGCGGGCGGAAATCGTTCTCTTTTAAGGGCAGGATCAGGAAATTCAAGTAGGAGCGCGTCAACCCACACAACGGGTCGAGTTTGCCCGGCGGCGGCAGCCGGACATATTCCGCCCAGACGGCGACGGAGGCGGCAACCGCGGGCGATGCAGCCGTCAGTTCAAATTCTTGATTGAGCATAGAGCGACAGTTCCATGGATAGAGAGCTACGGAAGCGGGGAATCTGTAAAAAGTTTATCGCGTTGCGGCTCGGAGATGAACAAAATGACACCCCGGGCCAGCGGAACCAAGCGCCCCCCGGGCCGGAAGTTTTTCGCTCGGTACCGCATGAAGTCACGGTATATTCGCTGGCGTGTCACACGCACTGGCATTATCTCCCGGCGAACATTTGTTTGTCGAACCGGACGATCAGGCGGAACCGAAGATCAACCCAGCCGCCGCAACGCGGCTGACCGAAGCGTTTACCGCGTCGGGAGCGCGCGGCTTGGAGATTCTTGCGTCCGAGTTTCTGCACGAGCCGCTGCCGCCGACATTTGGCTTTTGGCGCGGGCTGGCCCGGCGTTATTTCACGGCCCTTTGCCATAATCCGAACCTGGACAACGCCGACGGCGTGACTGTCGCGAAACCGGGCGAGAACGATTGGGCCGCGCTGGTGGAAACCGCGCCGCCGATGAAGGGGCTTGAGTACCTGAACAGCATCGCGCTCGCACGATTGTGGAATGAATTGGACGCCCACGTTCATGCCGGCATTTCCCGCGCTTCCGGTGGGACGGCGGCTTATCTTAAAAGCTGCAATCCGCTTTGGAACGCGGTGGGGCGCGTCACGTTTCATCTGGCGGAAAACAAACGAAATCCGGCTTATCCCTTCGCTTTTCTCGCCACCTACACAAATAGGGTTTCCGAACAGGGGAAGGTGCAGCATTTGCCGTTGGGGCGGGCTTTGGAGGAATACGCCGGGTCCAAAAACCGGACGGCGCTGGCGGCCTTGCTGTCGCCGGTCCAACGCGCGGCGGAGCGGAGCAAAGTCGCCCGTCAATTATTGGATTCCCGCGCCATTTTTCACCCGCAGGTTTGGCGGCCGGATCAGGCGTTCGCCTTTTTGAACGAGATTCCGCTGTTCGAGCAAAGCGGTTTGGTCGTCCGCATTCCTGATTGGTGGAAGGCGGGCCGTCCGCCCCGTCCGCAAGTCAGCGTGCGCATCGGCGAAGCCAAAGGGAACCTCGTTGGCAAGGATAATCTGCTGGATTTCCAGGTGAGCCTCTCGCTGGAGGGAGAACCGCTGACGGAATCGGAATTGGAGGCGATTCTGCAATCCACCAGCGGTCTGACGTTGCTCAAGGGCAAATGGGTCGAGGTGGACAAGGACAAACTTCAGCAGGTGCTCGAACACTGGAAGAAAGTTCAATCCGCCGCCGGGCCGGACGGTTTGCCCTTGTTGGAAGGGCTGCGGCTTCTGTCCGGTTTTCAGCCCGGCAAAGCAATCGAAGCGGAAGCCGGGACGGCGCGCGCGGATTGGTCGAGCGTGATCGCGGGCCGGCAATTGAAAAAATTGCTCGATGAAATGCAGCGGCCAGAGGTTTCGTCCGAGTCCGACCCCGGACAAGATTTGCGGGCGGAGTTGCGCCCGTATCAACGTCAAGGCGCGCATTGGCTCTGGTTCATGAACAAGCTGGGTCTGGGCTCGTGTCTGGCCGACGACATGGGTTTGGGCAAAACCATTCAAGTGATTTCATTGCTGCTGGCGCTCCGGCGCGGACGGGCTGCGTCGAAAACCGCCGATGTTGCGGGGCCGAGCTTGCTGATTGTGCCCGCTTCGCTCATCGCCAACTGGAAGGCCGAAATCCAAAAGTTTGCGCCGTCGCTGTCGGTTTTCTACGCTCATCCTGCGGAAACCCCGAATGAAAAGCTCACAGCCGCGGCCAAGACTCCGGCCACGGCATTGACCGGCAACGATCTTGTCATCACCAGCTACTCGATGGCGGTTCGGCTGGCCTGGCTCAAGGAAGCGACGTGGAACATCGTTATTCTTGACGAGGCTCAAGCCATCAAAAATGCCGGCGCGCGCCAAAGCCGCGCGGTCAAGGAACTGCGTTGCCGGCACCGCATCGCGTTGAGCGGCACGCCCATTGAGAATCGCCTTTCGGATTTATGGTCGCTGTTTGACTTCCTCTGTCCCGGGTTGCTGGGCGGCGCCAGGGACTTTGCGGCGTTTGTCAAAAGCCAGTCGCAGGAAGATCAAAACCAGTTCGCCCCGTTGCGCCGGTTGGTGCGGCCTTACATTTTGCGGCGACTCAAAACGGACAAACGCATTATCAGCGACTTGCCCGAAAAAACCGAGGTGACGGCCTTTTGCCCGCTGACCCGCCGTCAGGTCGCCCTCTACCAGCAATCTGTCAACGAACTGGCCGAGCGCCTCGATGGGCCGGAGGTCGAAGGCATCCAGCGCCGTGGCGTCATCCTGGCCTTCCTGACCCGGTTCAAACAAATCTGCAACCATCCCTCCCAATGGCTCGGCGACGGGGCCTATGTTCCGGCGGACAGCGGCAAATTCCATCGCCTGCGCGAATTGTGCGAGGAAATCGCCTCCAAACAGGAGAAAGTCTTGGTGTTCACTCAATACCGCGAGGTCACGGACCCGCTGGCGCGGTATTTGGAATCCGTCTTCGGCCAATCCGGTGTCGTTCTTCACGGAGGAACGCCGGTAGCCAGGCGCAAAGAATTGGTGGACGCCTTTCAACGCGACGGAGGCCCGCCCTTTTTTGTCCTCTCGCTCAAAGCCGGCGGCACCGGCCTCAATCTCACTGCCGCTTCGCACGTCATTCATTTCGACCGCTGGTGGAATCCAGCCGTCGAAAACCAAGCGACGGATCGCGCCTTCCGCATCGGCCAAAAGCGCAACGTCATGGTTCATAAATTCACCTGTCGCGGCACGCTGGAGGAACGAATCCACGACATCATCGCCGGCAAAAGCGCGTTGGCTGAGGACATTTTAGGCGAAGGCGCGGAACGATTGATGACAGAAATGAACAATTCCGAATTGCTTCGCTTTGTGGCGCTGGATATAAAAGCCGCCGCCGAAGATTAGAAGTCCTGGCGACTGCCCATGACCCTTTTTGGAGAAAAAATATGAGTTGGAGTTTTGGATGGCGGCCTTCCGTGCCGGTGGCGAAACGTCGCGCCAAAGCCGCGCGTGAATTGGCCAAGCTGGCCAAAAAGAATGGCCAGGCCGCGTCGCCGGTCTTGCTGGAAAGACGCAAGATCGCCAGCACCTTTTGGGGCAAGGCATGGTGCGACAATCTGGAGGCTTACAGCGACTATGCCAACCGCCTGCCGCGCGGCCGCACCTATGTTCGCAACGGCTCGGTGGTTGATCTCCAGATAAGCCGGGGCAAAGTGACCGCCCGTGTTTCAGGATCGAACCTTTACAAGATCGAAATCAAGATCAAGCCGCTGGCGGCGAGCCTCTGGAAATCCATCCAAACGGAGTGCGCCGGGAAAATTGATTCCCTCATCGAATTGCTGCAAGGCAAACTTTCCTCGTCGGTCATGCAAATCGTGACGCGCGCCGAACGAGGCCTTTTTCCGGCGCCCAAGGAAATCGAATTGGACTGCTCCTGCCCGGATTGGGCCGATCTCTGCAAGCACGTCGCCGCTTCGCTGTATGGAGTCGGCGCGCGGCTGGATCAAAGCCCCGAACTGCTTTTCCTTCTCCGCGGTGTGGACCCCGCTGATCTTATCAGCAAAGTTTCTGCCGCCGAAGCCGTCCGGCAGACGGCGGCGACCGATGGCGCCACGGCTCTGACAGACAAAGAACTGACCGAAGTCTTCGGCATCGAATTAGCCGAGGCGCAGACCGTTGTCCAACCTGGTGCGAAGGTGTCAGAACCAGTGAAGCCGCCCGGCCAGACTTCCATTCCCGCGCCCATTCCACAGCCAAAAGGAAAGCCGCCAAAGAAGGCCAGCCGGAGAATAAGCGCTGCGGTCAGGTCGAAGATTGCGGCGGCAGCGCGAGCGCGGTGGGCAAAAGCCAGGGAACAAGCGAGTAGTCGCAAGCCAGCCGTCCGAAAATTGAGCGTCGCCGCCAGGATGAGAATCGCCGCGGCGATGAAAGCCCGATGGGCCAGACATGAAACGACCCTCAGAAAATAAAGAGCGAGAAGATCGGTTTACGGAGGAAGTGGTCGTTGACGCTTATGGCGAGGAAGAGCGAGCGATGGGCTGGTACTATTACGCCGCTGACAATATTACTTTTCCCTTCAAGGCTCAGTGCTCGGCAAAACGCGCCGCATCGCCCCTCAAAATCGGAGAAGCAATCGAGGTGACGAGCATGGCCGACGCTGATGACTGCGCGCATGAATTAATAGTTTTGATAAAGTGGCACGGAGAGAAGCTGGCGGTTCCCCTCAGCCAATTGGAAGCCCCGGCTCAGTCAAAGAAACTGACCCGCCAGGTTCTGGCGGACTGGCATTATTGGGTGGCAAGGGGCTACTGCTTTTGAGAAATCCCCAAACAACAATGCTTGAATTTCCTGCCGCTGCCGCATGGGCACTGTTCATTGCGACCCACTTTGTGCCGGACAGTTGCCAGCGCCACTTGTGAGAGTCGTTCCATGTGATGGCGAAGATAGATATTTTGCATCAACAAGTGCCTTCGCTCCAACATTTGATTTAAAAGAGGATACGTCTTCTTTAACGCCGCCAACAAGGCAGCGGGTTCAGGACACCCTCCTTTTCCTGGAAAAGTTTCACCGGCGGACCCGGCGCCATGGTTGTAACGAATGGCAGGCGGGTCGCTCGCCGAGGTTATCTTTGCGCCAGCGGCGTCCTGGAGCCTCAAAAATGAGAGAACCGTTTCCTTGCAATCGCAGTTGGGCTGAACACAGTACATCTCATCAGCAGCCCAAATTTCATCCTGCATCGGAAAATACAGCGCCAGGCCAAAAGGAAAAACTTCAATGAACGGGACCATTCGGCCGCCGGTCGCGTCTGGCAAGTCACGGACATCAATTTCAGAAGAAGTCGCTCTCTCGATGATTTCCAGTTTTGACACCCGAAGCCACTGATAGAGCCTTTCCCAATCGCTCGAGGTCAGGGCTGCGGCGAGGTTCTCGGCCACGCGCATGGATTCCGGTTCTTTTTTCAATTCAACCGTTGCCACAGCCTTTTGTGCCCGCACATCCAGCCAGAACTCCCGCGATCCATTCGGTGTCGCAACTTTCCCTTCCCCGAAATCGGCCCTGCATTGGAACAGAACATCGCAGCATCCGCACGTTGGATTGTTGCACGGTTGCACAAACACTTGATACTTGACGTTCGCCACTCCGCCCTGATTTAACGCCAGCAGACCGCCTTGATTCGCCGCATCAGGCTCCAAGACAGACAACTTGAGATTTTTCTCGGAAACCAACTCCTTCAGATTCACGCCAGCATTCACAAATCAAATCAGCAAAATGTTCGGTTCGGCTACTTCAACGATCTGCGAAATCTATCCTGGCTCCGCGATCCATGCCCACCATCGTTGATTTTCCTCCACGCGCCAGATTCGCGCCAATCGCGCCATTGTTAAAGTCACCATTATTTTATTTCGTTGTTTCGTACCAAGTGCTCTTGCCAGTGCCATTTTTGATCAGCAGCCCCTTTTTGGTCAACTCCTGAAGGGCGCGTTGCAGTGTGCGTTTGGGTAACGCAAAGACCTTGGTGAGGTCGCCCACCCTAATGGCCGGGACAATCCGGGGCATGGTAGGTATGTCGACGACCACCAAGGCGAGCGGGACATTCAGATGAAGGACGATTTCGTTTGCCAGCACTGCACCGAATGGTCCGGGGCCGGGAGTGGTTGCTATGCTGGCGGAGACGCTAAATGTGCCGGCGGAGGACAGGGCGACGCTGCGGACATTCGACTCGTCTGATGCACACGGGAGAGAGTTTCGCCTTTTCAGCCAGGGGCGTTCCACACAGGGCCGGTGCGGGATCTGTCGATCCAAAATTGAAAATTCGAAGCATGGCGCACCAGCCGTTTGAAAGGCGACTCATGCGGAACCCACCCCGCCATCCTTTTAACGCAAATAGTTCGGCTTACCCTACGATTTGTCGCAACCATCGAATAATTCTTCCCAATCACACCGAAGCGTGGCGCGCAAATTCACCAGCGTTGACAGGCTTGGAAAGTACTCGCCGGCTTCAACGCTCTGGATGTAGCGGGCGCTCAGACCTGTTTTTTCGGCCAGCTTTTCTTGAGTCAATTCCCGCCGCGCTCGCAATAAGGAGATGTTCTTTCCAAATTGCGTTCGATACGGACAAGTTTTGGGTTTGCGTGAAGGCATCACCAAATACTTTCGGAAAATCCAACGGTCAAACACGAGGCTTACATCGTGCTGGCATTTGTTAATCTTTTGGCAACGTCAATCGAATCGAACCGAAAGAGCCATGAAACATGATGAAAAAAGCGCAACAACCGCCGTTCGGCCATGTTTGCGGAATTCCGAAACGCAAATCAGGCGTTCGCCGCTGCGACGCCCCGCCGCCGCTCCATCGCGGAAATCAGACGCAGCATTTTAACCGAATTGTCACACAGATTGAGAAAACAATCCTTGACTCGGCAATCGCCTCATTGAAACAATCGCACCACGGCAAGGAATTGGGTTGGGATACGAAAACGTCAGTTGACAGAAAGGAACCAGGGCAACCGACCGGGGAACGGTCAACGAGGGCGCGTGGGCTTCTGCGAGAGAAAAGCTGGCACTTGCACTTTGAAAGCTCCAGACAGAACAACCAATTCAACATCCGTGACACAACTCAGTTGCGCCTTAATTTTCGAGAGCGTTGCGCGAGTCAGTTGCAATCCAGGGATCGAGCAGCAAGCGGCGAACATTTCCTGCGTCAATCCCCGCTGATCGGGCAATGGCGATGGATATATGTGTGGTGCCTTGAAAAAGCGTCAGAAATGGAAGTGGCAGTGGCGACAAAGGGTGGTTCACTTCGTCATTTTTCGGCCCGCGTTGGGAAAACAGCCATCTTTTCGCCAGCTTGGAATTGCGGCCCCACTTTGGTGAGAGGCACATTTTTTGGAAACAGATCGTCAAGTGAGACTTCTAAAACACGAGCCATGAAAAGCATTTCACAATCCGGCACCCGTCGTCTTTGCGATTCCAGACTCGCCACGGAATCCCGGCTGATGCTCCAACCACGGAGTTGGAGCTTGGTTGCGAAGGCGGCTTGGGACCAGCCTTTGCTTGCACGCCACTTCCGCACTTGTGGGCCGATGAGATTCATTGCGGGCTTCACGCTTTGCGATGGTAACGAATCGGCTGAAAGCGGTTGTGTTCACACGCACACAGAAAGGGCTTGTAATTCAAAAGACGACGTTGTAAAAATGAATCTAATGATGACACCAATGGGATTTGTCCCCGTTCAGATCGCCTCATTTTGGTCGGGGCGTCGAATGTGGCTGACGATGCAGTGTCACGGCAATAAACGCACCAACGCCAGGGAAATGTGCCCAATCAGGCGGGCAAAATCAGTTTGTTGTTTATGGCTCAACCGTTGCGACAAATTTTCAGTCCGAGTTCGCTCGACGCGAATAAGCATATTCCAGGCGAGGTTTGGGAACATCACCGCCGCAATGATATTTTCAGTGCGCGGCGTTCTTCCTGCGAAATGCTTCCGGGAAACCCCTAACGTCAGCTTTGTCTCTAATGTTTGTCGCGGCGGGGCGTACAGAACGGCAAGAAAAGACAAACAAAACACAAAAGACGGGTTGAATTTTCTGATAGGCAAGACCTTAATGGGCCGATGCTCGGAATTAGGGAATCAGACCCGAATTGAACGCCATTATTTGAAAAGGTAAGTTCGATGAACCTTAAAACACGCACGCGAAAACGCTTGGAATGCATTAATGCCCGGCATAATCAACGCGGAGACTTGGAGGGAGACGGTTATACGTTTGATTGACTTGGCGTCTCTTGCCGAACGCTTTTGAATTTGGGTGTGCGCCATCAGCAGTGAGGAATAGCCTTCAACAAAACTTCAAAGCAATGATGACGGTAAAAACCAAAACTCGCGGCAAATAACCATGAACACACATCAGAAATGGAACGGGGTTCCGAGGGCAACGACCGAAACCTCGACAAAACAAGTCGGCGCGTCGTCCGGTCCTCCAATGTTGCCGCCATCAACTGGACAAGGCATTCAAATATCATTCATGCCAAAATAAGAAAATGGCGCGGACCATAAGCTCGTCCTTTCCCCACAAAATGAAAAACAACCTTTTAAAATCGCTCGCTTTGCTCGTCGCCGCTTCTTTTTTGTTAACTTTCAATGCCCACTCGCAGCCAGCCCCCCCTGGCGGTGGCGGCGACACCAACGGCAGCGGTACCAACGCCCCAGGCCCAGGCAGCAGTTATCCCTTGCCAAACTACGTTATTTCAACAAATTATGCAGACTACACTAATTTTTGGCTCCAGGGGCAAACGACGAACGGCCAGCAGACTGTGGTTTCAATCGTAAGCACTTTGCCTGGAATAACTTATGAAATATTAACCAATTCTACACTTGCCGCTACGGGCTGGGAAGTCTGGCAAGGAGATTTGCTTGCGTCAAACTCAATTACTCCTGCTCCACCCATAAATCTCAATTCCAACCCGCTTTTCTTCCTTGGAGAGATTATTTGGGCAGCCGGCTCTCACCCCCTCCCGTTCGGTTATACGAATTGCGATGCCGCGCCCGGCGGCCAACTTGCGATAGGCTCTCAGTCTTTCTGCATTGGGGTTCCGGTTGTTGACCAGGCAATTTGGACCGACGTTCCCGGTCAGGCTCGTGGAATCAATGTGACAACCAATGGCGTTGTCACGACGTTTACGAATACTCTTTACTCGACGATTTTGAGCAATTGGAACGTGATAATTTGGAATGGCACATGCGTGACAAACGGGGGATCGGCCTTCTCTTTCCAGCCGACGAATTCAGGGGCGGGCACAAATATCTTTTACTTTACTTACATCAACAATTCCCCATGTGGTGGCGGGCCGTTTACGCTGTCGGTTTCCAACACTTTTACGGTGGTGGCGGTGGCATCGCTTGCGCCAACGGGCAACGCCAATTGCACCTTGGTGAGTAGCAATGCAACTTCGCAGACATGGGCTGTTCCTGTCTCCACCAACCCGGCTGTGTCAACTCTGGAAATTATCGCCAGTTCTACTCCAAATCTTCCCGTCAGCAGTCTTCCAGCAGGTTGGTCGCTCAACGGGGCATTAACAAATATAACGAATGTCAATATCACCCTTCCTGGCGTTTACACGATTGTTTGCACTGCCGGGACTTCCGCCATTACGAACATCATTCAGGTGACGACTAATCAACCAGATCAACCTGATGTTTCTGTCACGACCGGTTCGATGAACACGGCACGCTGCTCGCATACGGCGACGTTGCTGCCCAACGGTCTGGTGCTTGTCGCAGGGGGGCAAGACACGAGCGGTGGTGAACTTGCCAGCGCGGAATTGTTCAATCCGGAAACTGGAACGTGGACAGCGACCGGTTCACTCAAAACCGCCCGCTACTTGCATACGGCGATGCTGTTGCCCAACGGGCTGGTGCTCGTAGCTGGAGGGTGGAACCCGAGTGGCGAACTTTCCAGCGCGGAATTGTACAATCCTGCCACTGGGACATGGACAAATACCGGTTCGATGAACACAGCCCGCAACGAGCATACGGCGACCTTGCTGCCCAACGGTCTGGTTCTTGTTGCGGGAGGGTTTGGCGCGAGCGGTTTTCTTACCAGCGCGGAATTGTATAACCCGTCCAATGGAATGTGGACGCCGACCGCTTCGCTCAACAACGCCCGCAACGGGCATACGGCAACGTTGCTGCCCAATGGGCAAGTGCTCGTTGCGGGAGGGTGGGGCGGGCGCGACTACACTCCTAATGCCAGCGCGGAGTTGTACAATCCAACCACAGGAACGTGGACGGTGACGGGTTCGATGAACAATGCCCGCGACTTGCATACAGAGACGTTGCTGCCCAACGGGCTGGTGCTCATTGCTGGGGGATGGAACGGGAGCGTCGAACTTTACAGCGCCGAGTTGTACAATCCATCCATTGGGACGTGGACAGCGACCGCTTCGCTGAACACCGCACGCTACGAGCATACGGCGACGTTGCTGCCTAACGGACTGGTGCTCGCCACGGGGGGAGTTGGCACGAACGGGGTTCTTTCCAGCGCGGAGCTGTACAATCCGGCCACCGGGACATGGACGGCGAGCGTATCGCTGAACACTGCACGCGACCGGCATACGGCGACGTTGCTGCCCAATGGCCAGGTGCTCGTCGCGGGGGGATGGGACACGAGCGGCGAACTTTCCAGCGCGGAGCTGTACGATTATGCGCCTTGCGGCACTTGGATAAATACCAGTTTGCTGACCTTCGCACGCTACGACCATACGGCGACATTGCTGACCAACGGGCAGGTGCTCGTCGCGGGGGGAGTCGGCTTGGGCGAATATGTTCTTGGCAGCGTGGAGTTGTACAATGCGAACAATCAGACGTGGACGACGGCCAACTCGATGAGCATCCCCCAAATTTATCACACGGCGACGTTGCTGGCCAACGGACAGGTGCTCGTCGCGGGAGGGCTTGATAACGGAACGAATGCGGAGTTGTACAATTCGGCTATTGGGACGTGGACAAATACCGGTCCGCTGGGCACCGGCCGCTTCTGTCATACGGCAACATTGTTGACCAATGGACAGGTGCTCGTCGCCGGAGGTTATAGCCAGTCTGGCCAGTTCGTTGTTCTTACCAACGCGGAGTTGTACAATCCAGCCACTGGAACGTGGACGGCGACCGGTTCGCTGAACACCGCCCGCGCCCAACATACGGCGACGCTGCTGAACAACGGGTGGGTGCTCGTTACGGGAGGTTGTGACGTCGATGGAAATCCATTTGACAGTGCGGAGTTGTACAATCCGGCCACCGGGATTTGGACAAATACCGGTTCGTTGAACACCGCACTCTTGTTTCATACAGCGACATTGCTGCCCGACGGGCAGGTGCTCGTCGCGGGGGGGCAAGATGATATGGGCAATTCTCTTACCAACGCGGAGGTGTACACTCCATCCACTGGGACATGGACAAATACCGGTTCGCTAAACACCGCCCGCGCCGGGCATACGGCGACGTTGCTCCCTGACGGGCAGGTGCTCGTCGAGGCGGGGGCTGGCACAAGCGATATTCTAACCAGCGCGGAGGTGTACAATCCGTCCACCGGGACGTGGACGGCGACCGGTTCGCTGAACACCGCTCGCTACTTTCATACGGCGACATTTTTACCCAACGGGCTGGTGCTGGTCGCGGGAGGGGTTGGCACGAACGATATTCTTACCAGCGCGGAGGTGTATCAATATGCGCCTGCCGGCTTGTGGACAAATACTGCTTCGGAAAACACCGCCCGTTACCTGCATACAGCGACGATGCTGCCCGACGGGCAGGTGCTCGTCGCGGGGGGGTATGGCACGAGCGGCGAGCTTTTCAGCGCGGAGTTATTCAGTCCGTCCACTGGGACTTGGACGGCGACCGAATCGCTGAACACCGCGCGCGAATTGCATACGGCGACACTGCTGCCCGACGGCCAGGTGCTTGTTGCGGGAGGGTGGAACGAGGGTAGCGACCTTTTCAGCGCGGAGGTGTACAATCTGTTCAATGCGACTTGGACGGCGACCGGTTCGTTGAACACTGCACGTTGCGAGCATACGGCGACGTTGATGCCCAATGGGCTGGTGCTCGTTGCGGGGGGTTATAGCACGAGCGGCGAACTTTCCAGCGCCGAATTGTATAATCCGACCAATGGGGTGTGGTCGGCAACCGGTTCGCTGAACACCGCCCGCTATGGGCATACGGCGACGTTGCTGCCCAACGGGATGGTACTCGTCGCGGGGGGTTATGGGGCAGGCGGTTTTCTTGCCAGCGCGGAATTGTACAATCCATCCACTGGGACGTGGTCGGAGACCGAATCGCTGAATGTCGCACGTAACGGACATACGGCGACGCTGCTGCCGAATGGGCAGGTGCTCGTCGCCGGGGGTTGGAACGACTATACTCCTTTTAGCAGTGCGGAGTTGTACGATCCGATCACCGGAACGTGGACGGAAACCGGTTCGATGAATACCGCCCGTAACTTGCATACAGCGACGCTGCTGCCCAGCGGCCTGGTGCTCGTCTCTGGCGGGTGGAACGAGAGCGGTTTTCTTACCAGTGCCGAGTTGTACAATCCGGCCATCGGGACGTGGACAGCGTCTGGTTCGCTGAACACTGAACGTGAATACCATACGGCGACGTTGTTGCCCAACGGGCAGGTGCTTGTCGCGGGCGGGTGGAACGGGGTCACTCTTTCCAGTGCAGAGCTGTACAATGATGAGACTACCGCCCCTTTGATACTCATCCAACCAGTGAGCCAAACGGCAATCGCAGGAAGCACCGCAACATTCAGCGTGACGGCCATTGGAGCGCCACCATTGTATTACCAATGGCAATTTAATGGAAACAACCTCGCCGATGGCGGACAGATTTCAGGCAGCACAACTTCGACTCTTCTCATTTCCGGTGTCACCCTTGATAACTTGGGAAACTACACAGTGTTGGTGGAAGACTCAATGGGATCGGTGTCAAGCGCCCCGGCGGCGTTAAGCGCGCTTACGATCACCGTTCAACCGACAAATCAGACAGCAACCATCAACAGCACGGTTACATTTATCGTCGGCGTCAGCGGGAACGCCCAGGTCTCGTTCCAATGGTATTTTAACGGGGCACCTATTCAGCCTCCCCAAACGAATTCCAGCTTGACCCTGAACAATGTCCAAATGGCGAATGAGGGCGGTTATTCGGTTGTAATATCCACTTCTGCCGGGTCGCTGACCAGCGACGTTGCCCATCTGACTTTGCTGGACACCAATGGCTTATACGTCGATTGGGAGATGCAGTATTTCGGTTACCTTGGACTGAATCCAAACGGTGATTCAGGTGGCGATGGGGTCAGCAATTTGATCGAATCCGAGGAGGGCCTCGACCCCTTCAGTTTGGGAATACAGCCTGACACAACCGGAACTTTTGTGGCCCTGCAAGTTTATTAAAACTCACTTAGCAGGCTGTTGAAAAACTAAATCTCGGTGAAACACAATTTTGAAAAACACCACCAAAAGATTCCATTCGATCAAAACAAATCGATTCTATGGCCATTTCCGTGCGTCGATTTTTCATCGTTTTACAACCGTTTTTCAAAAAATGAGTTTTTCAACAGCCTGTTAGCGTGCTGCCACCACCTCATTTATGAAAAACAACGCCGAACATCGACAATTGCCGTTTTGGGATTTCCGTCTTCTGCTGGCGCTGACCGCGCTGCTCTTCAGTCAACACTTATTGGCTCAAACTTGTTGGGTTGGCAGCAGTGGGTTGGCAAGTACTATCCAAGGATTGTCTTATGGTCCACCAAGCAGTGATTGCAGCCCGGAAGGCGGATACTTTGAAAAGTATTACTTCGTGCCAGGCCCCCCGAATTGCACCAATACATTTAGCGCGACGGACGTCATGTATGCCGGTTCGGCTTGTTGGTGCTGGGCTGGATATTATGATGACGAGCCTTGGTGTGAGGACGGGTGTGACATTGATAGCGCTGTGGTCTTCGTATATCGGCTTAACTATGAAGCAGGGGGGTATGATGAAATTTATGAATCCGCCGTTTTGTCCACTCCAGAAGGTGACGATTACGACACAGATCCTTACGACTGTTCCATGTACCCTCAATATGATTCCTTTGCACTGGACGTGCGAGGCACAGACATCATTGAGATCGTATATTACTCCAGTGGTGCAGTTGCCGAGGAAAATCCAGTCATCGGATTTGACTCCGTCAGTTTTGACCACCTTTATAGCGGCGCCTCAATGGACATTAAGTATCCTATGACGAAACTCCCGGCCGATGCAGGATGGACGTTTCCTCCAACGCTCACGGGGTCTGACAACTTTTATGATCCGGTGTGGAAATTTGCCGCCACCCCTCCGGAGGGATGGACGATTGACGCAACCGACGGAACACTAACGGCTGGAATAGGGACGGGAACGGTAACAGTGGAGTGTTATGAGGGCTTGAATTTAACGTCGATGGAAGAGCCGAGCGGTAATGGTTACTATTACAGTTATGTGAACTATCCACTTTCTGGCGGCGAACCGGACAACAACGTTCAAACGAACTTGACGGTCATCGCTCCGCCGACTATGTCTTATACTGGGCTGTCGTATGCAAGCGCCAGCGGCAGCCCATTCCACCACCTCCAAATCTCCTTGAGTTCGCTGACGCTATTTAACAACAGCGCCAGCGATGTGATATGGTCTATCGACACCACTGCTGGATCTGCTCTCGGATGCACTATCTCCGCAAGTGGTCTCCTTACGCTAGGCGATGAATCAGGAAGTGTTTACATTAGAGCCGCAAATTCCGTTGGTTATTATGTCGAAGCACCCTTGGACGTTTCTCCGCCGCCTACCATCAGTGTGGATAGGGATTTGGCTCCTTACAGAGAAGGGATAGCCTCCGTTTCAGAGCCTGATGCCTTCGCCGATATAAGCTGGTCTATAGCTGTCAATGACGGTTCTGGTGCTGCGGGCTGTTCTATTGTGACGGATGAGGGGTATGGAGTCATCACGGCTGGTACGAGCACTGGAACAATTACTATTCAGGCCACGGACACTGATGGTTACTATGTCCAACTTCAGGTAGCGGTTTACCCGTTTCCGTCGTGGTATCTGGCTGGCGATATAAATGGTCCGGCTCCTGGTGCGCCTGCGTGTCTGGCTCTTGGTTTGACTCCCGCTATGAATTTCGTCACACCCATATTTACCGAAGGCTCGCCAGACCTTGGACCATGCTATTTTACTGTTACCAACGAAAGTCCGGCTGGGTGCGTTCAAGAGAATTACCTGGATGGCGGTGAAATTGGGTTCAATTCGTTATCTGCGGAAGCCGTTGGAACGGTGACAATAGCCTTGGTCTATAATTATGATGGATACACTTTGGAGACGGAATATCAGGTGAGACCGGCTGCTTCGGTTGCGATTTATAACAACTTAGCCGAGTTGACTACAAACTTGGCGGCATGGGGATATTCTCCGTGTTGGGCCGAGGCGGGAGGCGAGTACGGAGAAATATCGTGGACGAATTCCGCGCCATTTGCAATTGGTGTCTCTGGAGTTGTATATCCGGGGAATGCACCTCATCCGCCCACGTCTGGCGTCATCATCACCCCAGTCGCGGGGACGGAGAATGCGGACGTCGAGATTACGTCTCCGGATGTTTGGAGTGTCCTGCCTTACTCCGTCGCTGTGACAGTGTATGATCCGGAGTGTCCTGAGTTTTACTCCGCCTCTGCCACTCTCGAAGTGCGGCCGGAGAGTTTTCCTCCGCCTGGACCTTTTCCACAGGTGGCCCTTTCGCCAACCAACAGTACGCTGACCGGTGGTTCGGTGAAATGTTATGCCTCTTTGGTTGATCCTGAGCAAATGAATCTTCCAGTAATTTGGTCTGTTTACCCTGCGTTGGGATGCGTCATCACTCCAACCAGTTCAACAACTGCGACGATTACACCCGGCACAAACGCTGGTCAGGTGACTGTGATTGCTGCTGATAACATCGTTCCAGGATATTACGCCTCAAGTACGCTCACAATTGACACACCTGCACTAAGCTTTAACAAGACTGTTCTAGTGGCCGATGGAACAAACTCAACAACCGCCACCTTGGCTGATGCGCAAGTCTTTCCGACCGTGAACTGGAGCCTGGGTTCAACCAGTCCTGCGGGCGTGCGACTCGCTGCCAATGGAACATCGTGCGTGGTTACTGCCGGTACCGCTACCGGCACCGTAACGCTTATTGCAACCTCCACGAGTGGAGCGTATGCCGGAGATTCTGTTTCAAATACTATTGGAGTTCATGCCATTCCGACTATTTCGTTTGGCGTGCCGTACTTGGACCCTGGAGATACCGCGCAGGCAACTGTATCCGATACGGAGGTGTTCCCGCCGGCGGCGACGACGTGGTCAATCGTTTCCGCTCCGACAGGGGTTGTCATCAGTTCCAGCGGACTTGTCACTGTTCCGGCTGGAACAACCAACGGAACAGTTACGGTCCAAGCCCAATCATCTGCGCCAGACAACTATGTGATTACTGGAAGCATTGGCACCCAACAACAGCCAACCATTTCGTTTAGCCCCCCATCATTGTCCGCAAATTCCCCAATTACGGCGCTTGCCAGCATTCCGCCGGGGATATGGACCAGCGTGAGTTGGGTGATTGTCGGCGCCAACCCAACTGGAACGCGCATCTCGCCAAGCAGCGGCGTGATCACTGCCGGAACCCAGCCCGGAGTTGCGACGGTGCAGGCGAGCGACCAATATGGCAATTCCGTCACAAACAACTTCACCATTACTGCTGCGTCAATGGTGTTCGGTGTCAATCCGCTGCTGGCCGATGGCAGGTCCAAATGTTGGGCTACCGTGCAGCCAGTGACAGCTTTTGCGATTCCCACTTGGTCCATTCAGGGAGAAACTTTGGGCTGCATCATTAGCGAGAACGGTGAAATCACCGCAGGCAAATCGAGTGGCACGATTGTGGTGACTGCCGTCGATCCGTCCAGTGGCGACTACGCGCAGGGAACGTTGACCTTGAAAAGCGACTGTTTGACGTCATGCAATAGCGGCAATTGTGTCGGCGGTGGTGGCGAGGCCAACAACAACAGCGTGGACATTGTCATTTCGCTTGGCTACGCGGATTTTGGTCAAACAGAGGTTTCTCTCACAGCGGAAACCAACGTGCCCTGCGCGGCCCTGACGACGCCATCGCTGCTGCAAGTCAACGGCAGCAACAGTCCTGATGTGCAAGTGATCGGGAATCCCATCCAGCAAGTCAAATCGCCTACGATGCTTGCCATCGTTCAGGTTGTGAACGCTTCCAGTTACACCGTCAGCCTGTATGACAACAGCACAGTCGTGACGAATCATTCATTGGGGTTGCCTTATGTGCTCAATTCGGGCGCAACTCCGTTTTGCGTATGGACAATCGCGAACCCGACCCCAGGCAACTACAACTTGGTCAACGTGACTGAAACCCGGGGATCGGCGTCTTATGTTGTAAATTACACTTATCGCACGGATTTGGGGGTCGTTGGCAATGGTTGGGATATGCTGGTGGATGGAGGCACGCGTCTCGAACGCCGCACACGAACCAGCAATCCTGTTTATAATACGGAAACCTACTCGATCATGGACGCTGCAACCCAAACCGTGAGATACCAGGAGGTGCGAAACTTCCAGGTCTTCGGCTGGGGTGAGGAGTTGGTTGGACTTACGGTGGGAACTGGTCCAAATCCCCTGACAACGACATGGATTTATGATACGAATTCCGCAGACTCGAATCCCGCCGCGAACACCGGGAATTATCAGCAGGTTTCGGAAGTGCTGCTGCCCAATGGCTCCTGGGAGGCATATCAATATGACGCGCAAGAACGCAAGGTTCTGGCGGTGAGTCAATTTCTTGACAATCCAGCGCCTGCCTCCATTACCCCGGCTGTGGAGAGCGCCAATCGCGTTACAACGACCACTTACAATGATACCAACAATATCAGCGAGCAAATAGTCACGCTACAGGGCGTGCAAATTTCTCATCAGTACACCATTACGTCGAATTCCGTCAATGGCAGCGACGACGTCGTAATACTGGTGCAATGTCAAAACCCTGGAGTGACCTCCATCACGGCTCCGGGGAACCTCTTCACGACCAATTGCACCTTCCCCGCTGGCAGTTCAAACCAATATCTGCCCCATTTGACCACGCGCCCGGATGGGACGATTGTCCTATATTCCTATTCCTACGCGCCCATCCCGCCCATCGGACTTGGGGCCTATGGGCCGGAAACCAAAACTGTGCAACAGGGCCAGCCTAATGCCAATTATACCGCCGTCGTGGACGGCACCAAAACTGTCACCGTGTTGGACGATGCCGGAAACGTCATCAGCCAACAACAGTTTGACATTATCAATTCCTCCCTTCCGCTGAGTTCAAAAATTGCCACTTCGCAGGACGTCTTTGGGCGGCCAGAGAGCTACACCTATGGAGACAATTCGTCTGAGAGCATCAGCTATTCCTGTTGCGGCATGGGGAGCCTGACCGACCGGTCCGGGGTGGAGAGCACCTATGATTACGATAACATGAAGCGGTTGTCATTGGTCACCACGGCGGGAGTGAGCACATTGTCCCAATACAACAGCATTGGAAAACTGGAAAGCGTGACTCGCATTACTCCCGACGGAACCGGCTCCGACAACATCGTAACGCAGTCCTACCAATATGACACCGCCGGACGGCTCTCCCAGTCCACTGATCTGATTGGCACCACAACCATTGGCATTTCGACTGATGGCAATGGCCACAAGATGGTGACGACAACCTACCCGAACCAGAGCACATTGATTGAAACCTATTTTCTGGACGGCAGCCGTTTGTCGATTGGCGGAACTGCGGTGTATCCTTCGACATTTCAATACGGGGCCGACGCCACTGGATATTACAAAACACAGATCAAGCCGGGTCAGACAACCAATTCTGAATGGGTCAAGGCTTCGGTTGACATGCTCAACCGGCAATACATCGTCACCTATCCGCCCGGCATCAACCCAGCCCCCGCCGACCGGTATTACTACAGCCAGACGACTGGCCAGCTTGTGCGGCAGACCGACCCGGATGGAGTGGCCACGCTTTACGCTTATAACAACCGTGGCGAGCTTTACCAGAAAGCCATTGACATGGATCAAAACGGCCTGATTTCAACGACCATCGACCGGGTCCAGCAATTTTCAACCACATTCCAGCCGAATTCCAGCGGCACCGAAATGCTGGTGGTAAAACACACCTTTATCTGGGATCAACCCGGCGACGGGTATCCCCCCGGCGCGAACGAGACGTTTACCGCGACATTTGCCATTGATGGCAGCTACACTAATATCGCCAGCATGGGACCGGCTGGGCCAAGTTCAACATGGACGATAACTTACAATCCAGCGGCGCAGACCCGGACGCAAACCGAAACGCTCCCTGACAACACACATCGCGTTAATGTGTACGTCAACGGAAGGCTGGCTTCCACGACGGCGCTGGACTCCAATGGACATGCGCTTTGGGGGACTTCGTACCAGTATTTTACCAACGGCCCACAATATGGTTTTCTCCAAAGCGCCACCGACAACCGCAATGGGACAACCTCGTACACATATAACGCCGCTGATGAGATAGCGAGCATCACGACACCCAGCCCGGGTTTCGGCCAGACAAATCCTTTGGTGACCCAATACACCTATGACGATCTTAATCCGGCGGGACGGATCGTGACGACCATTCTGCCTGACCAACGGGTTGTTACCCAGCAGTACGCGTTGACGGGGGAAATTGCGCTGACCGTGGGCGGCGACAATATCCCGGTGCAATATCAATACCAACAGGGTCGCGTAACGAACATTACAACCTGGCGCACTTACGGGAACAATTCAACTGCCGAAACAACGACATTCACCTACACGCCTGCTCGTGGGTTTCTCCAAACCAAATCGTATGCCGGAGCGCCCGGTCCGACGAACACGTATTACGACAGCGGTCGAACCAATTCCCGGACTTGGGGGAACGGCCAAGCGACGACGTATGTGTATAACAACGCCGGCGATCTTGCCCAGGTCAATTATTCCGGCATGCCAAGTGTGACCTGCACGTACAACACGCGTGACCAGATTCAACAAGTGACTGACCAGAGCGGCGTCCTCAGCCGACAGTATGGTCTCAATGGTCTTCTCTCGGCGGAAGTGCATACCAATGGAATTCTTAACGGGCTGACGGTGCAGTATTCCTATGATGCGATGGCGCGCCGAAAGTCGCTAACGGTTTTGCAAAATGGTGTTCAGATTGTCAGCCAGACCAATGCCTACAATGGGAACGACTCCTTGTTGCAAAATTTCACTTTTAACGGGCTTTCTGTTAATTATGGCTATGAGCCTCAATCCACGCTGGTAAACGGCGTCGTCCTTACATCTGGAAGCGCCAATACCGTGACCAACACCCGATCTCACAATTATTTGAACCAGTTGGCTCAAACAACCACGGCTGGATCAGGCGCTACGTTGAGTTACAGCAACCAGTTCAGCGCCGCCAGCAAACTCCAAACCGTGACCATGCAGGACGGGTCGTATTGGGTTTATGCCTACGGGCCTCATGGCGAGCTTCAATCTGCGAACCGATTCTGGTCGGACGGCTCTCCCGTCGCGGGCCAGCAGTTTGATTACGCGTTCGACGATGCCGGCAATCGGCTCACCAGCCAGACTGGTGGCAGCAGTTCGCCCGGCCTGACGCGATCAACCCAGTACACGCCAAACGCTCAGAACCAGTATGGCAGTCGGACTGTGCCGGGCTATGTGAATATACTCGGTTCCGCCAATTCGGCTGCAACGGTGACAGCGAACAACGTTCGGGCTTTGCGGAAAACCAATTATTTTTCCGTCGAACTTCCCGTCACCAACACCGGCGGCTCCGTTATCGGCTCCGCCAGCGTGCTGGGCGTGTTGTTTAATTCGAACACGCTTCACGACATTGTGGCCACGAACACGAAAAACTTCACCGTGCCACCGGCCAACCAGGTGTTCCAGTATGACGGCGATGGCAACTTGCAGAGCGATGGCATCAGCACTTATACTTGGGACGGCGAGAACCGGCTCAGTTCTGTGACGACTCCCGGGGCGGCGGAGCAGAACGTAAGCTTCGTTTATGATTATCGGGGGCGGAGGGTGTCCAAGACGGCGTCCGGCACTGGCGGAAATTACACGCGGACCTTCCTCTATGACGGATGGAACTTGATAGCGGAGTTTGACAGCGCGGGAGGAGTGCGGACTTATGCCTATGGACCAAACGATCAAGGCGCATTGAATTACAACGGGTCCACTCCGCCAGTGTTGATCAATGACCAAATGTCCCCTGTGGGGCGAGGGTGTCCCGGAACATACTACGTGGCGGTTGATATGGAGGGCAATGTCGCCGGGTTGTTCAACGCCACAAGTGGAATCCAGGCGGCCAATTATGAATATGGACCCTTCGGCGAACCGTTGCGCGTTACCGGCGTCGCCTGTCCCGAAGGCCCCACTGGCACCACATGTGCGGTGGCTTGTCCTTTCCGTTTCGGGGGGAAATATCATGACGACGAGACTGGGCTGGTTTATTATGGAAAACGCTATTTCATTACCAGCATGGGACGTTGGGTGAACCGTGATCCGATTGAGGAAAGCGGCGGTCCTAATTTATATGGTTTCGTTGGAAATGACCCGGTTAATCAGCAGGACCTGCTGGGCTTGATCTTCTTCGATCAATCTTCCAGTTATTGGCTGGTCTATTTGGGCAGGATTACTGACCCGCGCGCCTTCTATGAGAATATCGTTTCGGGCGATTCATTCGCGGTGGCGTCCGCGTATTCCTACAATGTTCTCATGGCTCCGGTGCAATTGGGACGTGCCTTGATTAGCCCGATACAAACAGCCAACGCCTTGCTGTCAATACCGGGTATGATCACATCAGGCCAACTGAAGTGCCTGCTTGGCAACCAATGGGATCAATTCCAATATGCCTCACCTGATGAACAATTGAACATCTTGGGAGGAATTATTGGCAACGCTGCCGGTACTTGGGCTACCGGTGGGGCTGCGTCCCTCGGTGCCAGCCAGGTCCTCGAAATGGCACAAGCGGCGACTCTTGGGGAGGATGCCGCACAGGTCATGACAACGTCTAGTCTGGCCGCTGTTGGCGATGGCGTCACCCAGGGTGTGACGACATTCAATATTACTTATGGCTCAACCGGAAACAGCCTTTTGGACTCTCTGGGGCTTCAAAGCGCCAAGATTTCTAATATAGCCATCGATATTGACTCGAGTCTCACTGGAGCTGATCTTGCCAACGTCACTGCTCATGAGGGGCTTCATGCGGCAATAGCTCAAAATTTCCCTAACTTAGCAGCATCAGCAACATCTCCTTACATTGGTCCTTTTTCACGCTATTTGCAGGAGGTTGCTGCCTACGGATATGGTGGCATCAGTGCGGGGCAGTATGGTCAGGCTGCTCTCGCGCCGATTACTGCTTTTGGATCCTTGAGTACTGGGGAGACCATATCTGTGCTAGGAACAGGAGCTGTAGCTGGCGGCCTTTTGTATTACGATAGCCAATAGCTGTTGAACACGTATGAACTTTAGAATCTTTCTTTTCCTAGTCTTTGTTGCAGGCACAGTTTTAATAATAGGAAAGTTATTTAGCGCCCGGAAGCGTCGGAACCTTTTAGTGCAAATAGGCCGGGTTTCTGCATGGAAAGACATCGAAAAGCAACCGGATAGTTTCAGCAAGATTGTCCAAACGAATTTTGGCTATGGAAAAGAGGTGTGGGTACTTACTAAAGGGGGAGATGAGATCGACCTGAAGCTTCGATGTTTTAAAACTGGCGTCTTGATTGTGCCACGACCGAAGGTTTCCGATTTGGAGAGGTTTTGTCAGTTGCGAGGAATTCCGTTGGAGCTAATGGTGGCGATATGATTCATTTTATGCAGCAGAGGCAAAAGAGTTTATTGAGGAGCGTTTAGGATGAGGACTTTACGATCCAGAAAATCTGGAACAGGGTCAATTGAGAGGCCGCGTTTCGATTGGCAAAGCTGCCGTGCCGATGGAAGACGCGACATCAAGGAGTGCCAAAATGGCAAAGCGAAAATCTTGAGAAGTCTTGGATAAAATTTATGAACAAAATAATAACATCAATCACAGTAAAGATGCTGGCGGGAGCAACCGTGGCCGGTTTGGTCAGCGCCAGCGCCTGTTTGGGCGGAGGGTCGCAACAGACTGGCGCATGGCTTTCACCAACCCTGCCGACCTCTGGCATGGAAGCTTCGGCAAGCCTTGCGCTACCAGAAGGTAATACGGCTGAATATTATTCGGAAGTAATTGTACCGGCTGGAACTCGCTATCAGATCGGAACCGCAGCACCAGCTTTTGGCCAAACAGGAGGTGGTACTCAAGTCCAACTTTTACAGCAGATTCCCTCGGCGAACTTTGGCCCCGGCATTCCATTACCACCATAGATTTATGCCTATTGAAATATTCGCTATTCCAAATCAGAGGTTCACCGTCTTCCGAATGGAAGACAACACAATCCGCTGGACCGGCAGCTATGGTGGATCCAATGTCACCGCTGCGTTGCCCATTGACAATGAAAGATGCGTAATTTTGCTAGATAGGACGGCCAATAAACAGGAAGTGTTTGAAAATTTGCTGTGTGTGGACAGCAGTGGAACAGTGGTATGGAAGGCAGACCTTCCTGAAAAACCCGATGTATTCGTTAAAATTGCTATAGCTGGTGGCGTGTTGCGCGCATGGACATGGAGTTGCTGGATGCTGAAACTTGAGCCGCAAAGTGGGAAGGTCATTGAGAAGCAATTCGTCAAATAAACGAAAAGTAAACCCATCTTGTATTGTACAAATAAATGAAAACATGCCCTTGGGAAAAAATCAATCATTTTCAAAGCCTGACCGAGTTCAATCAGTTCGTCGATTGGATGCGCGAGCAGACGAAGTCGGCAGCGGCCGAAGAAGTGCCTGTCTCAAGGCCGTCTATTGGAGGAAACACGATCAGGGAAAAATGATTTCGCAATATCCCAACCGGAAAAACATGGAGATTGGCCTAGCCCGACGCGCCTTTTCATGAGGTTTTTGAACCCGTCGGTTGAAAGAAAACAAATCTATGAACAAAATAATGACATCGATCACATTAAAGATATTGGCCGGGGTAACGGTGGCCGGTCTAGTCAGCGCCAGCGCCTGTTTGGGCGGCGGCGAGCCACAGACAAACACCAATACCGCACAGGCTTCATTGACAAACGACCCAATTGCACCACCAGTGTCCGACTATGTCGTTTTACAGTCCGATCCCGGCACCAATCAACCGGGCAGACCACATAGGTCGGCGATACATCATCCTCCGCCGATTCACGGAGGGATGAGCACAAATGCAATTCCGCGGAGGCAAACGCCCAGTGGCTCCGCGCAGGCCAACGTTTCAGTGACAAGCCGGTCGGCACGGTTTGACGCCGCCCGGGAGCGGATGGTGACAGAACAGTTGGCCGGGCCGGGCCGGAGCATTACCGCTCAATCCGTGCTGGACGCGATAAGGAAGGTGCCGCGACAGAGTTTCCTGCCGTCCGAAGTGGCGAGTAACGCCTACGTGGATGGGCCGGTAAACATTCGCTATGGCCGCACGATGGAATCGCCTTTCGTTGTGGCTTCTGTGGCCGAACAACTTGCCTCAAACCCCGCCGCTCGAGTGCTCGAAATTGGCACAGGGTCTGGATACCAGACAGCAGTGCTGTCGCTTTTGGTGCAACAGGTTTACACGATTGAAACCAACGCCATACTGGCACGACGGGCCGCAGTTGATTTGCAAAATCGGGGTTACACCAACAATATTTTTATGCGAACAGGGGACACTTCCCTGGGTTGGCCGGAAGCAGCGCCATTTGACGCGATCATCATCAATGATGCCACCGATCAGGTCCCGGAAACTCTCACGAGCCAACTTAAAGCTGGCGGGCAATTAATCGTACCCGTTGACGCCAATGGCAATCTCGAGAGCGGTCAAAAAGGATATGGGAGTATAACGACACAGGTTGTCCGATCTGTCCGTCCGACACCAATCCCCGGCAACACGGTCGAGCTTCCGTCTGTTACTCGAGCAATGCCAGTTCAAGCACAGGCTCCCCAAAAATAATTTCTTGTCTGATTTTGCAGGCCGGCACAACGGAAGGCTGAGGTGTGGGCAGTGAAAACCAGATCGCGGAGCCAATGGATCTCTCCGCAAATTGTAGGGCCGTTAAATCGGTCGCCGATCATCCGGCAGGATGCCCAACACACATGCCGGTGCCACTTGAATGCTTGACTATTTTCCGGCCCAACCTCAGTTTCACAACATGAAACTGCTTAAAGAGTATTCGACGGCTCAATTGCGCCAGATCGTTTCGATCAAAGAACAAATTGAAAAGCTTCAAAACGAATTGGAGGCATTGGGTAATGAAGCAGATGACGGCGCGGTCTAAGCCACGCTCATCCGAGGGCCAAGAAGAATGTCGGCAGCGGCCCGGCGAAAGATTGCACTGGCACAAAAGGCGCGCTGGGCGAAAATCAAGGCGGCTGAAAGTAATTGACTTCAATCTGAACTCAAACGACCCGCAACGTTCGAACGAATGAAGGTTTATGACGCCGATCCAATCACCCGCCCATCAGGAAATCCTGCGCGTTTTTGGTGAAAAGGGCTTGGAATGTTGGAAGCAGTTGGAAGGGCATCTTGAAGCCAGGGCCGCGTTCCTCGTCCTTCATCTCCCGGCCTCCCACGCGGCAATTTGCGAACAGGCATTGACCGAATTTCTCACCACCCGCCAAAGCATCTATAAGCCGGTGAAATTCCGGTCGGAGGGTGAAATGCTCCGCTCCGCTGACATGCTGGCAGATTTGAGCCTGGACGGAATCGGCGCGGTGTGGGTGAATTTTATAGGTCCGCGTCCCGCTGACGACGCTTGGAAGAAAGCGTGCGGCAAAGCCCTTGAATCGCTCGAACAATCCCACCAGAAGATTCTGGAACACGTCAAAGTGCCCATCGTCTTTGTCGGCGAACACTGGCTTGAGGGCATATTTTATGAGGTCGCGCGGGATTTGTTGTCCATGCGTTCGATGCTGCTGGGATTATACACGCCAAGTGAAGACCCCTATTCTGGAAAACCGTTGCCGACCGGGCAACAGTCCTTCATTGGCATTGATGCTGCGAGTAATCCCGATTACACGTTCGAGCAAGGCAAGCGTCTGGCTGGACGGAAGTACCTTGTGACGCAACGTGCGGAGCTTCTCTTGCGAACGGCAGCGGGCTACCAACAGAACGGACGATTGGACTTGGCGGAATCGACTTTACGAACGGCGCTGGCAACACTTCAGGAAGTGCCGGCGACAAATACCGCCCTTGCCGGTGAACGGGCCAGAGTCCTGGCCATTCTTGCGAAGACTCTGGGGGAAATGGGCCGCCACAGAGACGCCGTGGCCAAAGCGCAGGATGCCGAACGCATTTGCAGGCGGTTGGTCAAGGTGCAAACGGGCGTTTTCGAATTTACTTTGTTAGGTTCACTGGATGTCTTGGCTCGTATTCTCGGAAATATGGGGCGGTTCGACGAAGGGCTGCCGAAGGCCCAGGAGGCGGTTCGCATTGCCGAACAATTGGTCAAGACGAAACCGGGGGTGTATGAAAGAGTCTGGGGTGATGCAGCTCAGACGCTGGGTTATCTGCTGCTCAAACTGGGACGAACGGAAGAAGCATTGCTCCAAGCCCGGGAGATTGAGCGGATTTATGAACCTTTGGTCAAGGCGGAGCCTGAATTTTTTGAGGGGGGTGGGCCAGAACGCTGGCCACTCTGGGTGAAATATTCTATTCGATGGGGCGGCTGGAGGAAGCGGCTTCAAAGTTCCGGCAGGCGTGTCCGATTTTTGAGCGGCAGGCCAAAGCGTGGCCCGCTGAATTTGAATCGCAGTTGGCGGTTCTGCTGTATTGGCGGGCCCTGGTTCTTGGCCAGCTAGGCCAAAAGAAACCAGGCCGGCTGAAAGCCATCTTTGCATTTTCAGGCGGGCGGGTCAATTATGAGGACACCAATGACGCCGAACGGCTCTCAGTTGATCCCACGATGCGGCAGGTGGTCGGCGGGCGAGCCACGGAACACACGGCGGCTTCCACCAGTGAGATGGGACGCTTCGAGACCGAGGTGTTGACACAACGAGGCAACCTGAAGGTGTTGACGAAGTTGTCTGGAAAATGGATTGACCGGCTTCGGGAACACCAGCCGATGCGGGAACTGATTCTGGACATGAACAGTTCAGTGAGCGAGACCTATGGCGAGCAGGAAGGCACTGCCTACAATGGACATTTCGGCTGCACTTGTTACCACCCGCTGTTTTGCTTCAATCAGTTTGGCGATGTGGAGCAGTCGCTGCTGCGCGACGGTAATGTGCATAGTGCCAAGGATTTGGCGGGAGGTGCTGGAACCGGGTCGTAACCTGCGGCACTATTTTCGGGCAGATGCCGCCTTTGCCAACCCGGAGATCTACGAGTATCTGGAAGCCGAGGGTTTTGAGTATGCCATCCGGCTGCCGGCCAATAATGCGTTGTTTCGGGACATCGAGCTGCCGCTGACCCGACCGGTGGGGCGTCCCTCGAACGCGCCGGGAGTCTGGTATGCCGGCTTTTTGTATCAGACAAAGAGTTGGAGTCGCGCCCGTCGCGTGGTGGCCAAAGTAGAGTGGCATAATGGCGAACTGTTCCCTCACGTCGGGTTCATCGTGACTAATCTGACTCGGCCCGCCAAACGGGTGGTGCGGTTCTACAACCAGCGTGGCACGGCGGAGCAGTGGATCAAGGAAGGCAAGAACGCCGTCAAATGGACCCGCCTGTCCTGTCACGACTTTGTGGACAACCAGGTGCGGCTGCAACTCTTCGTGCTGGCCTACAACCTGGGCAACTTCCTGCGGCAGGCGGTGCTGCCCCGGGCGGTGCGTCACTGGACGTTGACGACGTTGCGGGAGAAATTGATCAAGATCGGGGCGAAGGTCGTGCGCCATTCCCGGCAGATAATCTTCCAGATGGCGGAAATGGCGGTTCCGCGAGAGTTGTTCCGGGCCATTTTGGAAGGAATTAGGCGGCTGCGATTGGCAGTCGCGACATCGGGATGAAGGCCGAACGTGTCAAAACACCGGAAACTACGGAGGAGGTGTCTTCTCCTCCGGGAGAAAAAGGGCATTGGAGCCAAAAAAACATCGAAACACCCCCTGTGCCAGAGGAAAAACGAGGGCGGACAGGAAAAAAGATTCGCAATAGCTGTGGAGAAGGAAGAGAATCACGAAAAAGGCCCACGCTGGTCGTGGGCAAGAAATCAAATGGGAAATCCCAGATTAAAAATATTGACCCAAAAGCGTTGGAGAAATCCGGCAAGGAGCTTTATTAAATGAAAACGATACTTAGATTGGTGGCCCTGCTCCTGCTCCTGGCGCTTCCCACCGTGGCGCAGGCGCAAATGTACACGAACAGTGACGGCGTATGGAGTTATATTTTCAACGCCGACGGCATCACCCTCAACATCACCGGATACACCGGTTCCAGCGCGTCAGTGACCATCCCCACCAATATTGACGGCCTGACGGTCACCAGCATCGCGGACGCGACGTTCGGTAACTGCGCCAGTTTGACCAATGTCATGATTGGCGCCGACGTCACCAACATGGGAGTCAATGTTTTCTATAATTGCCCCAACCTGGATGCCATCACGGTGGATTCAAACAATCCCGCCTACAGCAGCCTGGCTGGGGTTGTGTTCAACCAAAACCAAACCATGCTCATCGCCTATCCGGAAGGCAAACCTGGAAATTACGTCATCCCCAATACCGTCACCAACATCGGAGTCAATGCGTTTGCGAGCTGCCTGAACCTGGACCATGTCACCATCCCCGACAGCGTCCTCACCATCGGCGGCGGGGCGTTTCGCTACTGCCTCAGCTTGACCAGCATCACGATCCCCGGCAGCGTGACCAACCTTGGGTTCATTGCGTTTGCAAACTGCTTCAATTTGACGGCCATCTATTTCCAAGGAAACGCCCCGACGCCAACCAATGATTCATCTGTTTTCAGCGACGGCAGCGATGGGACCGTCTATTATTTGCCGGGCGCCACCGGCTGGGGACCCACGTTTGACAACCGCCCAGCCGTGCTGTGGAATCCGCTGCCTCAAACGAGCGATGCCGACTTCGGTGTGCGCAGCAACAGATTTGGTTTCAACATCACCGGCGGCAGCAATCTGGTCATCGTGGTGGAAGCCTGCACGAACCTGGCCAATCCTGCCTGGACGCCCATATCCACCAACACGCTGGTCAATGGCGCGTCCTATTTCAGCGATCCTGCCTGGATGAATTATCCGGGCCGCTTTTATCAGTTAACCATGCCGTAGCTGGCGGGGAGAACGGATTTTCAAAACACGCTCTAAGATATGGAGACCAAGCACAATTCCGGAACCTCGATGACGTTGACAGAGCTTTTGTGAGTGATAGGCAATAAAGAATCCGCCCCCCAACCGGGCAGGCTGATTCAATTCCCCATCCCAAACTTTAAACCGCTCGCGATGCCCGCGCAGCCTGCCTCTCCCGGCTGGCCCTGATATTATCGCGCCACATGGGCTCCTTGACACAACATGACAAGTGGCGGAAATTCCCAATCGAACACGTCTTGCCCGAACGGTGACTTCATTGCATCCAAGCCTTCGGGCTATGTCCGCATCGGGAACGGTGCCCAGCAGTTTATCCTGCTCCGGCGTCCACCGTCCTTTCACTTTTATCGCAGATTCGCTCATCATCATCTATTCTTCCTCAACACTGAATTGCCTGTAGCGGCTCCGTCACGGCAGCTTGGCCATTTTTTTTCTGAAATCGCAAGGATCAAATCATAAATAGATTTTTCGGCCTATGCAGTTGACCCTTGTAATGGCTTGAATCGGCAGTTTTCGGCTTCAAAAGTCTCCATTTGTTGGGGGAACTGTGGGCGAACAAGAGTAAACTGCATAGGCCGATAGATTTTATTTATTTATTTAAAACTGCCGTTGCCCCCAAAGTCACGAACACAATGAAACCGCCAAGTGCTCAAGAACCCCGGCCACGAGTTTCTCCGTTACTTGGGGATATTCGGCCAGGAACTCTGCCACGTTCTTGCCCCGCGCCAAATCCCTGAACAAGAAATCCACATGAACGTCCGTGCCCTTGAACAGGCAGCGAAAATGGCCGACTTCAACCTCCGGACATCGTCTCCACTCGGTTGCTGCCCAGAAATGTTCGGCAGCCATGCTCCCGCCGCTTCCCGATTGCAGCACCAGCACTACCCGCTCCACCGCGCGGTAGACTTTTTTCGCATCATTCGAGTAAAGGGCGGGGCGGAGTTCGTCCAAAAGGAGCTGGGCTAATTCCCGTTGCCTTCGTCTCTCAGCAGGCGGCAGCCCTCGCCGCATCGCCAGTTCATGCGCCGCAGCCGAGGCCGTTTGATGGTTCGGCACAGGGCTGGGCCACAGCAATGCAACCACCCGCCCATCCTTTTGGACATGAATCGGCTCCCTGTCGGGATGGGACCAGAACTCGACCTTGCCAAACCGGGCCAGCACATTGTGATAGTCGGGTTGGAGAGCCGCCTTGCCATGATCAAACCACACCAGCTCGTATCGGCCGCTCTGATGCAGCAGGACCGGTTTAACTTGTCGGCCGGGCTCGGTGGAAACCTCTTGCTGCCACTGCTGTTGATCCTGGCACTCGTCGGCCAAAACCAATTTGCCGGCCCAATTTTTTCCTGGGGGATCCGGCGACAACAGCTTCAAATGGCGTCCTTTCCGATGCCATTGGTGATAGATTCCCATCCCGCCAAATAAATCCTCATCGGTTTCGTGAATGCAGGTCCACCATATCGCATGCCGGATCAGGTGGCGCGGAGGCCCGGCTTGGCAGGCTGCTGCGCTTGCCTCGTCAACGACATATAAATTCTGGTTGATTTTGCGGGCAAGCCATTGGAGCCTGTGGCCCTCGTAAGTGAGTTCCAGATCTCCTCTCCAGACGATCCCGTGCCTGGGCGTGGCGAGGGCGGCGTTGGGGACGATTCGATTCGGAAGTTCAGCTTGTGGCGTTTGGCCCTTTGGAAGAATCCGGCCATGGCAGAAGCCATTGTCTTCCAGGGTGCGAAGAATATCCTGTATTGTCATAAATAGTTTCTCAGAATGGCGTCGGCCTGCTTTTGTGCTGTCGCCCTCGATTCTGAATCTTGTTTCGAGACGGCCAGTGTGCCGAATTCCATGTTCTGCGTGGGCAGGTTCGCTGGGGTCATGGGGATTTTTTTCACCTGCTTAGGCTCCTGAGGGCGTTTTCACGTTGAAAGTATTCACGTATATGCCGCTGGGCGGCTTGCCTGACCCGGGGGGCGCTGATGTCGCAAGGCCAGACAAGGCCGATCGGATCACCGCCTTGATGGACGTGGATGGCTTCATGCCCGCAGTGGACGGTGAACGTAACTGGCCGCCGTAAAAGCCGGATGCTGTAATCGTACAAGACTGCCGGGACGGCGGCGCCATGGGAGTACCACACGTATTCGAGCAGGTTGGAATGGTGGTAAAACAGGGGGCGGATTGGTCGGCCCCGGCCTGTCGCCATGTCCCCAGTGAAGACGTCCTTTTCCTCTGCCTGGACTAGTCCCGCTGGCGGCATTCCGAAAAGCTGGATGACCGCGCCGGACGTATTGCACCCACCCCATTGCGGGTTCGTCCACAGGTCCAGCGAGTATGCCGGCCGGCTGTTCCAAGTGCCGACTGTACAGACCAATCGATGACCCTGTTCTCGATTTGAATCTATCGGCATGAAGCGGTCCTCGTCCTCCGGACGAATGGAAGTCCACCAAATCGCGTCGCGCAGGACCATGGCAATCGGTGCCGAGCCTGGCTTCCACCACCGAAATGGGCTGCCCTCATGGAGGACGTAGAGGTTTTCACCCGCCGATCGAGCCACAGCCGTCAATTTTTCTGCGTCCTCTGCAAGGTCCAGGTCAACGCTCCTGAGGATTCGGCCGCAGCACCAGAAAACTTGCGCATTACGCGCGCAAAAATGGTCCGAGCGCTCCTTGCCATAGGTGGCTTTGGACGGCGGGATGGCGCGCGACTCATAAAGGCCGTGCTTCCGGAGGGCGGCGACCACTTTCTTCAGGCTCATTTCCGCGCGGCGCAGACCGGATTCTCTCGATCTCGCCGCCCGCCTTTTTTGCGATGATTCCACAACGGACAAGAGCTACGGCGGAGTGGAAATTGTACTGGAAAAATGCGGCCGGGGCGCGGACGGTTGGGACCGGGGGGGTGCCGACCGGTCGATTCCGACCCCTACGTGAAATTTAACATAGGGGTCGGAATCGGCTACTTCGAGTTGAGCATCGATGAACGCCGGCTCAGCGATCATCTTCTCGATCCAGGTTATATGCACTATGACCTCTTCGAGATTACCTTGCGACCTTCGTGTTCACGTGCAGTTTAAATATCTACTTGCAGGTTTAATATAAATCCTGCAAGTTAATAACACGATGAGTGCCAAATCTAGCCAAGACAAGCTCCCACAGCGCCACCGCGACGTGGATGCTCGGGTGGGCAATAAGTTATGGGTCGGCGGTTGGTGACGTTCGCCATCGAGCCGCTCGAAAAAATCGGCCAATCATCTTCATGAATGTGACCATGGCCACCGTGTTGAGCATACGAGCGCTCGTGGAGAGGCAGCATCGGAGGCCGGCACTGGCCAAGTAATTTAACATCTCCTCAATCAGCAGCAAAAATTCCCTTCCGATCCATTATGCCGCGGGTCATTTCGCAGTCCTGCAAGATCTTCTTCAACTTCACTGGATAGTTCCAAACCTCAGGATTCGCCATTACTTTGGCGAGTTGATCACGATTCCTTTGTCGGATCTCCTTGAACTTCTCAAAGCGAAATTTGAACAAATGAAGCCGCTTGTCCAGCATCTGTTTTCGCTCGTTTTGGGTCGCATCCCTCCAGTCCTTCAAGAGCATGCGGGAGTGCAGGGCAAACCGGCGCCTCAGCCTTGGGGTTAAATCCTTGGAGTTGGAGTTTGACTCCAGCGCCTGCCGCACATCGGAAATGTCTTTTCTGGTATACTTCTCTTCTTCGCTTTCCTTGTCCGGGCTTCCGAATGCAATCGCTTTCACGCACTCACGCAAGATGTAAAGATTCGCCCATTCGCTCACATGCAGCTTCACCTGATCGAGCCAGTACTCCTCCATTTGTGCTCGAACGTTCGTGATCGCAACCTTCCTTAGTTCCCGCTCTATTCTTAGCTTTTCCGCGTCGCGCGCATTCATCCCGATGTCAAGGATCCTTCGCGCGTAATTCGCATCCAGGAGGCCGCCGGAAAACTTCAGTTCACCCCAGTGCCTGGGGTTGTGGCGGCGAACCGAAAAATTCACCGCGCGTGCAGCCTCAATCGCGGCCACGGGAGCATATTCGATTTCCGCCAAAATGCCGTCAAGGCGTTCCTGCAACCTTTTAAAACCCGCCTGCGTGTTCATGTCCTGCCGCGGAACGCTCTTTTTGTTATGCACTTGATAAATAGCCTTCGCCTTCTTTTCCACGTATTCTCGAGCCGCGACATCGACTCGCTCCCGGTAAATCATCAGAATCTGTTCGAGGGCTCGGTGAACCGCCAACCGGACAAAACCGGTTGTGGGCAATCCGAGCAATTTACGTCCGGCTTCCACTTGCTGCAAAACCGATGAATCGAATGGGATCAGAACACGGATTTTTCGCTTCCGCCGGCCCGCTGAGGATGATTCGGAATTCATAAACATGACAAAATCGCGACAAAAAAGGTATATACCTTTGCGGATATTTATCAATTGCTCCCGCCCCGGCGGAAATGCGAGGCTGACACGCGTGAACACAAATATGCGTCAGCGTATCGTCCGATTTGGCCGTCAACCACGAGCGGTCCCAATGGCGGCTGAGAAGGAGTTCCCTTTACCAGCATGAGCCATGAAGAGAAGGAGTTTCTATCGTTGCCGCGATATCCGGCCCTCATCGACCTCCAGCAGGTCTGCTGGCTGCTGGGGATCAAACTCCATCAAGGAGACATTCTGGTCCAGAAGCGGCTTCTGGTGCCCGTTGGAAAACGAAGAATCAGGAAGGCAAGGCTGTTTGCGACCGCATACGTGCTGGAACTGGCCGATGACCTCGAGTGGCTCGCTAAAGTCAAAGACGCGTTTTCCTTGTATTGGGAGAAAATCAATGCGAACAAGGACCTGGCACAATAAGGCGGAATTCCGTAGATGGTCCTGGCGGAGGATCAGCTCCTTTGCATCGGGCTGGAGTTCCGGCGGCCGCGGGTCCGGCCTCGGGGATAAAAATTCCGCGGCCGCCGCGAACCCAGGCCGTCATGGTTTCGGATTTGAAGTCATCCGAAACGACCACCCCGTCCGTCTAGCCAAGTCGGCCATCCGAATCCAAAGAGCGGCACAGCGACGCTCCGGCCTGACACCGCCAGCTATGGATAACACGGACGCCCCTGTGGTGAAAATCCGCGCAAAATGGAGTCCGAAAAATATGTATATCATTGATAACAAGGCCCTTATTCGGGACGACTTTGTTAAGCTCGGCATAGCACAGGCCCCCGGGAAATGTTCCCGCGCCTTGGAGAGCGGACGCCGGCGGACACCGCCATACGAGGGTGGATGTTGTGACTTTTTCTTCAACATCTTTCCGCGCAAAAAGCGCGCGCGCGTAGCTCTTCCCATTGATGAACATCAACACACCGAAAGGAACTTAATATGGGAACAACAAGGAAACCCTCCCGATCACCCTATCACCACATCGTGCTCCGTCGCTTTGACGGAAGCCAAGCCAATGTCAGCGCGAAAACAAAGGATAAAGACGCCGCCGCCCTGATGTCGCATCACTCACAATTGCTCGTCGATGCCAGCGGCGGAAAACCTGTGCCAATCAGCGAGTGCCTTGAGACGGCTGAAGCGATTTGCAAGGCCGTCAACAGGAAGCACCGGTCCCCAACTCCGGCAATTCCATATCTGCAAGGGATGCTGGGGGAACATACCGGATCAGACGTATACTACCGAATCAAACGCGACGTAATCGCAACCTTCAAACGCGTCCTCGATGAAAGATCCAGAGGCGATGTAGATTTGGCGGAAGTAACCGGGGATGATATCGGCCATTTCAAAGCGCACCTGCTCGGCTTAGGCCGGGGAAAAGCCACAGTTCGCGTGTATATGCACGCCCTCGGGTCACTATTTCAGACCGCAGTGAAACGCGGTGTTGTTGATGACAATGTCGTGAGCCAAGTCAGCAAGCCAGCACGGCCAAAGAACTCCCCGCGAAGACCCTTCACGGACCCAGAGCTCCGGGCCGCGTTCGCTGTCGCTGATGCCGAATGGCGCGGCATGATGCTCGTGGCGCTATACACCGGGTTGCGCCTTGGCGACATCAGCCGGCTTGTGCATCGCGACATCGATCTTTTGACCGGCCATATCAGGGCTGCCGTGAGAAAAACAAGAAGTTTCGAGCCTAAACCAATGCCTCTTGTCCTGATGCGGTACTTCCAATCTCGCGACCGGCCTCAAGACCTCGACACACCTCTTTTTCCCCGGGCGTACAGATGGGCGATGACCGGCTGCAGGTCCATTAGCATTATTAGTGCGGCGTTCGCCAGGCTGGTCATCTGTGCCGGGGTTCGGCCAGCAGCGGATGGCGAGCCCATTTGCAAACGCGAGGGGGCTGAGAAATACGCACCACTTTCATTTCACTGCTTCAGACACAACTTTACCACCATGATGAAGAAGGCCAATGTTGCCGAAGCCATTGCCAGGAGAATCGCCGGTCATAAATCAATTGTGATCTCCGATATTTACACCCATCTCGGAGAAAAGGTCATGCTGGACGCTGTTCAGGCAATCCCACACATCATCGACGTTCCGGCGCGGAGTGCCGAATGAAGCACGATTCAACATTGCTGTGCCTGCGGAAACCGCCGTTTAACAACAACGGCTGGAATTTTCATCTGTGGCTGGAAACAGCCTGCTTCGTCCCCTCACATGCCACTAACCTATTGAACACGCTTAACGTATGACACAACAGCACACAACACTCCACTTCTCAAGCAGAACCACGACCGCTCAAATGCAACATGCCGTCCCGCCGGTAAACGAGGATTCCACCGGCCACTCAAATATTGAGACCGTCGCGGCTCTAAACGCGAGCACAGCCGGGAAAAAGGGACCGCCCATTACGCTGCTGGATGTCGCAACGACGACGCGCACGATTTCCAAAGCGGTGAACGGTCGGCAAAGGCCGCAGATCTCGGCGATAGATTACCTCAGGTCTCTTCACGCGCAACATTGCGGCTCGGAGACATACCGTGACGGACAGCGGTTGGCTATCGACCGACTTGAAGAGGCGCTGGCCAAAAGGGAAAGAGCCACAATCGAGATCTGGGAAGTCACGGCAGATGATATTGGTCAATTTAAGGCATCGTTACTGGCTGCAGGCTTATCCGGCAGCACCATTCGCTTTTATCTGAGTACGCTCGGCGCTTTGTTCCAAACGGCCGTGGATCGGAAAGCGTTGCGTCGCAATGTGGCGCGGTTGATTCAAATGCCGCCACGCCCACAGAATTCGCCACGAAGGCCATTTACTGATGAAGAATTAAAACGAGTTTGCGCCATTGCCGACCAGGAATGGTTCGGCATGATTATGGTCGCGATCTACACCGGCCTTCGGCTCGGAGATATTTGTCGGCTTGTTTTTCGCGACTTGGATCTGGCAACCCATTTCATTCGGGCGAGCGTCAAAAAAACCAGGGACTTTCAGCCAAAGCCTGTCCCGCCTCCGCTCGCATTCTATTTCCAACGGATGAGGTTCCCGGAAAATCCAGACCAACCCCTCTTCCCACGGGCGTATAGACTTGTGATGGCTGGCCAGAGGTCAATCGTCAGCCAGAGTTTCGTTGATATGCTCGTGAAAGTGGGACTCCGGGCGCCCAAGGCCAAAGTGCGTGGTGTCCGTAGGGAAGGGGCGGAAAAGTACATGCCACTGTCGTTTCATTGCCTCCGTCATAATTACACGACCATGTTGAAGCGGGCGAACATTCCGGAGGCTATCGCCCGGAGAATCGCCGGCCATCTTTCCATAGCCATTTCCGACGTGTACACCCACTTGGGAGAGGATGTCATGCGGGCTGCGGTCGCAAATCTTCCGGAAATCGAAGGCGTCTCAACGTATTACTGATCGGCATCGCCGCTTTGCCATGCCATTGAGCGAGGTTGCGGATTGGAACACCGAGAATCCGTTCGTTGACGTGTTCCGTCTCTCCCGGTTATGGATCAGACAGAAGGCGGACGAAAAGAACAGATGAAAGCAGAGAGCGTCAAAGCATTTGGAGCGGATGCGGGTCCGACGGCGGCGGGAAGAGGGCATCCAATTCGCATAGCTGCGCGGGCGTCAGCGGATGCGGGCATGGGCGTGAGCGAGAATCGCACCGATGGAATGCGGCGCGATGTGGCAAGAACTGGTGCTGTGTGGCCCGCCGAATCGTGCCTGTTACTCGCCGGATTCATTTCGCCGTTTCCTGGAGGGGCGATGGAGGCAATTGAGGCATTTCTGGGGCATATCCTTCTGGCTGGAAGGAGGCACGGCAGATTGAACAACCGGGATCATGTCCCCTTTGTCCCCTTTTTGTCCCCATTGCTGGCAAGGGTGTAATAGGTGCCGCTAAACAGCCTCAACTGGTCTCCGGTATATCTCGAGGCGCAAAATGTCTGTCGCAAATGTGTTGCGTCGTCCCATTCAATCCACGAGGCTTTCCAGAGCGATGTCTCTTTCCATTGCGTTATCCCCGGGAGGACATTTGTTTGTTCAACCCGACGATCAGGCGGAACCAAAACTGAGCCAGGCAACCGTGGCGCGCCTGGGCGAAGCGTTTGCGGTCTCCACGGCGCGCGGGCTGGAAACGCTGGCCTCGGAGTTTCTGCACGAACCATTGCCGCCGACGTTCGTCTTCTGGCGCGGATTCGCCCAACGGCTTTTCGCCGCCCTGTGCCATAATCCAAGTCTCGACAATGCGTCCACTATCGTCATTTCCAAGCTGGCGGAAACGGAGTTGACCGCGATGGCAGAGTCGGCGCCGCCGATGACGGGACTGGAATACCTGAACAGTGCCGGTCTGGGGCGACTATGGGATGCGTTGGATGCTTATGTTCACGCGGCCATCGGCCAGACGCCGGGCGGCGGCGCCGCGTACTTGAAGAACTGCAATCCGACGTGGAACGCGGTGGGGCGCGTCACGTTTCACTTGGCGGAGAACAAGCGCAATCCGGCGTATCCGTTTGCCTTTCTGGCGACTTATACGAATCGGATTTCCGAGCAGGGCAAGGTGCAGCATGTGCCGCTGGGCCGGGCGCTGGAGGAATACGCCGGGGCCAAAAACCGGGCGGCGCTGGCGGCGTTGCTTTCGCCCGTCCAACGCGCGGCTGAACAGAGCAAACTGGCGCGCGAATTGCTGGATTCCCGCGCCATCTTTCATCCACAGGTTTGGCGGCCGGATCAAGCCTTCGCGTTCTTGCAGAACATCCCCCTCTTCGAGCAAAGCGGGCTGGTCGTCCGCATCCCGGATTGGTGGAAGGCGGGCCGTCCGCCGCGTCCGCAAGTCAGCGTGCGAATCGGCGAGGCGAAGGGAAACCTGCTGGGCAAGGAGAGCCTGCTGGATTTCCAGGTGAACTTGTCTCTTGAGGGCGAATCGTTGACGGAGTCGGAGATCAACGCGATTCTCCAATCCACCGGCGGGTTGGTCCTGCTCAAGGGCAAATGGGTGGAAGTGGACAAGGAGAAGCTGCAACAGGTCCTCGACCACTGGAAAAAAGTCCAATCCGACGTTGGGCCGGATGGTTTGCCGTTGCTGGAAGGTCTGCGGCTGTTGTCCGGCTTTAGTCCGGGCCAGTTGGGCGAGCCGGAGGCCGAGGCGGCGCGAGCGGATTGGTCGAGCGTGGTGGCGGGCGGCGCACTCAAGGAGGTGCTGGACCAGATGCAGCAACCGAGTGTTTCCGGCGAATCCGACCCGGGCGCCGATTTGCAGGCGCAGTTGCGTCCGTATCAGCAGCAAGGGGCGCATTGGCTCTGGTTCATGAATAAATTGGGACTCGGCGCCTGTCTGGCTGACGACATGGGCTTGGGCAAGACCATTCAAGTGCTTTCCCTGTTGCTGGTGCTCAAGCGTGCGCGCGCGGCGTCGAGCAACGCCGATGCCAACGCGCCGAGCCTGCTCATCGTGCCCGCCTCGCTTATCGCCAATTGGAGAAGTGAAATCCAGAAGTTCGCGCCGGCCCTGGGCGTTTTTTACGCTCATCCAGCGGAAACGCCGAACGAAGAACTTGCGGCCGCAGTCAAGGACCCGGCGGAGGCGCTGGGCGGCAAAGACCTCGTCATCACCAGTTACTCGATGGCTGTTCGGCTGGCCTGGCTCAAGACAACAACGTGGAACCTCGTTATTCTTGACGAAGCCCAGGCGATCAAGAACGCCGGCGCGCGGCAGAGCCGGGCGGTCAAAGAACTGCCCTGCCGTCACCGCGTCGCCCTCAGCGGCACCCCGATCGAAAACCGGCTGTCGGATTTGTGGTCGCTTTTTGACTTTCTCTGCCCGGGGTTGCTGGGGGGCGCCAAAGACTTTGCCGCCTTTGTGAAAAGCCGCTCGGCGAAGGACCAAAGCCACTTCGCCCCGTTGCGCCGATTGGTGCGGCCCTACATCCTGCGCCGGCTCAAGACCGACAAGCGCATCATCAGCGACCTGCCGGACAAGACCGAGATCACCGCCTTCTGCCCCTTGAGCCGCCGCCAGGCCGCGCTCTATCAACAATCGGTGACGGAGTTGGCGGAACGACTGGATTCGCCGGAGCTGGAAGGCATCCAACGGCGCGGCCTCATCCTGGCTTTTCTTACCCGCTTTAAACAGATTTGCAATCATCCCTCCCAATGGCTTGGTGACGGGGGCTATGCGCCGGCGGAGAGCGGGAAATTCCACCGCCTGCGGGAATTGTGCGAGGAGATCGCCTCCAAGCAGGAGAAGGTGCTGGTCTTCACGCAATATCGTGAAATCACAGGACCGCTGGCGCGGCACTTGGCGTCGGTCTTTGGCCGGGACGGCCTGATTCTTCATGGCGGCACGCCGGTGGGCAAACGGAAGGAATTGGTGGATGCGTTTCAACGCGACGGCGGCCCGCCCTTTTTTGTCCTCTCGCTCAAAGCCGGCGGCACCGGCCTGAATCTCACCGCCGCCACGCACGTCATTCACTTTGACCGCTGGTGGAATCCCGCTGTGGAGAATCAGGCCACCGACCGCGCCTTCCGGATCGGCCAAAAGCGCAACGTGATGGTTCACAAGTTTACCTGCCGCGGCACGCTGGAAGAACGCATCCACGAAATCATTGCCGGCAAAACCGCGCTGGCCGAGGACATTCTGGGCGAAGGCGCCGAACGCTTGCTGACGGAAATGAACAATTCTGAATTGCTTCGGTTTGTGGCGCTGGATATAAAAGCCGCCGCCGAAGATTAAAAATTTTCGGGAAGGCGGTTGAACCTTTTTCCTAGAGAAAGAAATGAGTTGGAGTTACGGATGGCGGCCTTATGTGTCGGTGGCCCAGCGGCGTGCCAATGCCGCGCGCGAGCTGGCAAAATTGGCCAGGAAAGCCGGCAAAGCCGCATCACCGATCGTGCTGGACGGACGCAAAATTGCCGGCACGTTTTGGGGAAAGGCCTGGTGCGACAATCTGGAGGCCTACAGCGATTATGCCAATCGCCTGCCGCGTGGCCGGTCTTACATCCGCAACGGCTCGGTCGTGGATTTGCAAATCAGCCAGGGCAAAGTGACCGCCCTGGTGTCCGGCTCGGAACTTTACAAAATTGAAATCAAGATAAAGCCTTTGGCGGCCAGCCTGTGGAAATCCATCCAAACTGAATGTGCCGGCAAAATTGATTCCCTGATTGAACTGCTCCAGGGCAAACTTTCCTCGTCCGTCATGCAAATTGTGACCCGGCCCGAACGCGGACTGTTTCCAGCCCCCAAGGAGATCGATCTCGATTGTTCGTGCCCGGACTGGGCCGACTTGTGCAAACACGTTGCGGCCTCCCTTTACGGCGTTGGCGCGCGGCTGGATCAGAATCCCGAGCTGCTGTTCCTTCTGCGCGGGGTGGACCCGTCCGAATTGATCAGCCGCGCTTCCGCCGCCGAAGCCGTTCGCCAGGCGGTCCCCGCCGGGGGCGTCCCACAGATGGCCGACAAAGAGTTGGCCGAGGTTTTTGGCATCGAATTGGCCGCCGCCGCGCCGGCTCCGGTCCAGCTCGATGGGCCAACCTCAGCCCCCGTGGTTGAGCCAAAGCGGGCGGACGTTGCGACGTCAATTCAAGAACCGAAGGTCAAGCCGCGCAGAAAGGCCGGCCGACGAATAACTTCCGCAGCCAGGGCGACGCTTGCGGCAGTCGCGCGGGCCAAGTGGAAGAAATTAAAAGAGCAAGGAAAGCGAGACAATCACACTGCCCGGCCAAAAATGAGCGCGGCCACCAAAGCCAGAATCATCGCCAAAATTAAAGCCCGTTGGACCAGAGCCAAAGCAAAGACGGGCGTATCATCGAACTGGTGAAACGCGGGGCAAACCTTGTCGATCCGCGCCTTGGTCAGCCGTTAGGCAAACGGTCGTCCGTGGAAATCCAGGCCAGGGAAACAGGGCGAAACTTTTTTGGCCACGTTCACGATGGCGGCTATGTTCATGCTTGCGTGAAAACAGCGATTTCCGTGAACACAATGAATTTAACCGGCGTCGCCTTGGAGAAAGCACTGGGGCAACGGTTGCGCGATCTGCTTGCCAGCGTGGCTTGGCTAAAGAACTGGGAAGTGGCTCGAGGGCCGGCTGCGCCGGAGCAGGGCTGCGACTTCAAGGCGACCTTGCCTCTGTCCAACGGCAGGACTGCGGAATTACGGATCGTGTGCAAGGCCAATGCTCGGCCTTATCAATTCCCCAACATCCTGGCGAGGGGTCAACTGGCGCCGCAGGATAAACGCGTGAGTCGAGTGTGGGTTTTGGCTGCGCCATACCTATCACCGCGGATGGCACAGTTGTGCCAGGAGAACGGCTGGAGTTGGTTCGATCTCGCAGGCAACTGCTATTTGAGCGTGCCAGACGCATTTCAACTGGAGCGCACAGGACAATCCCCGATGCACAAGCTCCCGAAAGCTGGCGCTAATTTAAGCACCCCTCAAGCGGCGCGCATTCTCCGCGCCCTGCTCGCCACGGACAATGCGGGCCGGAGGTGGACCCAACGAGACCTGCAGTTTCACGTTCAACCGAGCGTCAGCATCGGTTTGATCAACAAGGTCATCCGCCATCTCCAGGACGAGGCGTTCCTCGAAAGGAACTCGGACGGCGGTTTCAAATTGCGGGCGCCGCTGGAATTGCTGACCGCATGGCGCGACGCGCATCGCTTTGACCGGCACCAACGCCGCAGCTATTCGCCAATCCAGCGAGAGGATCGCCATTTTGCGTGAAGTAGTTGTCCTTTGCCCGCGGCGGCTGCCAGCGGCGGTTCCAGAAACTTGACCAAAAGCTGAACGACATCTTCGAGCGGCAGCATTGCCGTCTTTAATCCCGTTTTTCGATGGAATCCTTCCCAGCCCCGAATCTTCGCCGGGTCTTTCGCGAATGCAGGCGTCAGACCAGCGGGCAGCCCGATGGGATACGGAGTGTTTCGGCGTTCAAATGTCATGGCAATGGCTTTTGCAAGAGCCGCACCCTCAAACGCGAACTTCTGTGAAAGATAGTGAAGGTCGAAGTAATCCTTGAAACGTGTGTTCAGCATTCCCAGTTCGACGATGGCTTCGAGTTTTTCAGCCACAACGGTTTCGCGGGAATAGGCCCGCAGTTTCGGCGCGGCCATGCCCAGGAGAACCGGAAACGTGATTTCTTCCGGGTGGACCGAGAGCGCGTCGCCGAAACCGACATCCACTTGCAATGGGATGACGGCGTTGCCAATCCGCGCCTTCAGCTTCACCCGAATGCCAGCGTATTCATCTTGTGCGCGAATCTCGGCAGTCGCGACGCTGGCTGAATCAAACTCAACACCATCCGCTTCGACCTCAATGCGACACAACTCACGGAAGATTTCGGTCAACCGACCGCGTGATGGGTTTCCGAATCCCAATAAATCCAGGTCACGGGTGACCCGGTGAAGCGTTGGTTCCCAGAGGGCGAAGAGCATGGCGCCCTTGAGGACAAATTGCTCTCGATGCGCGGAACGGGACAAGCGGTAGAGCAATCGTTCCAAAGTGAATCGGACCAGAAGCACGTTGAAGTCTTCTCCCGTTTTGACGCGGCGTTGAGCCAGGCGGGCATGGACTGAGGCGGCGAGATTCTTCATGCGAGGCTGTCGAAGTAGGGACGCATGACATTGAGCACCCGGCAAATCTTGGCATAACGCCAGAGTTCGTCGGATGTGGTCTTCTTGTTCTGCCATGCGTCGCGCAACGCCTCCACCGCGATATTGACTCCGATCCGGTTTCGGAAGCGGAAACAGTCCGTAATGGTTTTGGCAACGGAATAAATCGGGACGCTGACCCCTTCGATTATATGCTTTTCGATGCCCGACGTCATCGCTGCTCCAGAGAACTGCATGGTGTGCAGGGCAGGAACACCGGACTTCGGCCGTCGTGTTTCCCTAGGGACGGCCAGCCAAACCTCGGAGGGATTTTCCGTTGTGAGATCGTGAAAACGCAGTGCCGACAGCAGGCAGACCACGCCCTTGGGAACCAGCTTGGCCGCTTCGGCAAGGGTATGATTCTCCGTTAGTGCCGTGTCGGCATGAACATACAGACCCCGCCCAGTCTTCAGAATTTCCCCCGACTCGATGAGTTGCTTCAGATACACGCGCGGAATGCCCGCCGGTTCCAGATCGCGGGGCCGCAGCACCCCCAGTTTCCGCGAGAGCTGCACCAACTTCTTTGCGTGATTCGGCGTCACACAGCGATTATTACATAATGTCGTCAGATAGCAACAAGTGGATGCATTACGTAAAACTAAGATCGGTGTGATTATGAGCGTCTCGGCAGACCTATGGTTTTTCCGAAGCGCTGGCAGAAAGTTGTCTCAGAGTTGTTCGGATCGAGGTCGTTTTTATCGCACCAGTTGCAGCGGAGATTACAACCGGAGGTGCGGACGAAGACCGAAGGGACGCCGGTGAGTTCACCTTCGCCCTGGATAGAATGGAAAATCTCCGAGATAAGCATTCAGGTCCTTGCCGGTTTGGGCGGCAAGGGCGCAGAACTCTGATAAGCGGTGGGGTCAGCCATCGGGTAACATGGTTGAATTAAACAAGAAAGCGCATTAGTCAGTGCCATTGGCAAGTCGCCCAATTTGGCGAACTAAGCGCCTTTATTGGCGATATTCGCCATAAAGGACGATTTGATGTTTATATTAAATGCGTCAATTATGACGACTTGCTTGACTTTTTAGGCTCAATTCGCCATAAAAGGCGTTTTATGAAGATAAATAAACAGGCCACGGACGAGGCGATTCTCGGCGAACTGGGGGGGCGACTGGCGAAAATCCGCCTGGATCACAATCTCACACAAGCTCAACTGGCCACGCAGGCTGGGGTCTCGAAACGCACCGTGGAACGGTTGGAAGCGGGGACGGTGGGGACGCAGTTGTCCGGCCTCATCCGCGTCTGCCGTGTGCTCGATGTGATCGAACGTTTCGATTTGCTCGTCCCGGAGCCAGTGCCCAGCCCAGTCGAACAATTGAGAAGGGCTGGACGGAAACGTCAGCGTGCTTCTGCCGTCAAGCCAGCCAAACCTTCAGCCAAAAAATGGCAATGGGGAGATAAACAATGACGCTGGCGGAAGTTCGACTTTGGGGACGAACCATCGGAGCCGTCTCGTTGGAGGAGGGGAGCAGCTATGCTGCATTCCAATATGCCCCTGCATTCGCAGGGAGCGGGATTGAAGTTTCGCCCATCACCATGCCGCTTGGCAACCGGGTGCATGTCTTTTCGGATTTGCCGCTAAAAACATTTCACGGGCTGCCCGGTCTGCTGGCCGATTCGTTGCCCGACCGGTTCGGAAACGCCTTGATTGATGCCTGGCTGGCGACTCAAGGCCGGACGCCCGACAGTTTCAATGCGGTGGAACGGCTTTGTTACATCGGCGCGCGTGGCATGGGCGCGTTGGAGTTTGCGCCCGCCATCGGGCCAAAACCGCAGCGGGCCAGGAGAATTGAGATTGATGCCCTGGTCAAACTGGCGTCGGAAGTTTTGAGTCATCGCAAGAATCTCAGAACCACTTTTGCCAGCGCCAGCGGGAAAAACGCCCTGAACGACATCCTGCGGGTCGGCACTTCCGCCGGTGGCGCGCGGGCGAAGGCCGTCATTGCCTGGAATCGCGAAACCAACGAAGTTCGTTCGGGGCAGATCACGGCGGGAAACGGATTCGATTACTGGTTGCTCAAATTTGACGGCGTCACCGGCAACAAGGACAAGGAACTCGAAGACCCCAAAGGTTACGGCGCGATTGAATATGCCTATTATCTAATGGCTAAGGCGGCGGGCATCACTATGAGTGAGTGTCGTTTGTTGGAAGAAAACGGGCGGCGTCATTTCATGACCCGGCGTTTTGACCGGCTGGACGGCGGGGAGAAGCTGCACATGCAATCGCTGTGCGCGCTGGCGCATTTTGATTTCAATCACGCGGGCGCGTATGGCTATGAGCAGGCGTTCCTCGTCATCCGCCAGTTGAATTTGCCGATGGCAGCAGTGGAGGAACAATTTCGGCGGATGGTGTTTAACATTATCGCTCGCAATCAAGATGACCACGTCAAGAACATCGCCTTCCTGATGGACAAGGCCGGCCAATGGTCACTTGCGCCCGCCTTTGACGTGATGTACAGCTACAACCCGGCTGGCGAATGGACGGCGCGGCATCAGATGACGATGAACGGCAAGCACGACGGATTCACGCTGGCCGACTTTCGCGCCTGTGCCAAAAGCGCCCTCATGAAACGCGGCCGGACCGAGGCCATTGTCGAAGAAGTTCGCGCCGCTGTGGCAAAATGGCCGAACTTCGCGGAGCAGGCGAATGTGATGGACGAATGGCGCAAACAAATTCAGCACCACCTTCGGCTGGATTTACCACGCACATAAAAACCCAGTGTCGGATTCGACGATTGTCCAAATCGTTTGCCTTTTCGGGGATGACCGTTGCGCCCGACCGCGTCCGGCAGAAATCTAGTGGTTGTTTAATTGGTTGACTCACGGTTGGCTCATTGAGAAGTACCCAGGTCATGCCTTGCAGATCCCAGGCCAAAACGAATCGTTGGATTCCAGCGAACCGCGCGGAACAATCTGCGGAACAATCTGGTTTTCTCGGAAGCGGTTTTGATTTATCCTCCACAAGTGATGCGCTTGCCGATCAATATTGATGATGTCCTGCACGGACAAACCGTGGAATGGGAGCGATTGGAGTTTAAGCATGGCTGGAATCCGGAGGCCGTCCTCCACACGATGTGCGCCTTCGCCAACGATTTCCACAATCTGGGTGGTGGCTACATTTTCATTGGCGTCGCAGAGAATCAGGAGCAGCCCGTGCTGCCGCCGGCAGGATTACCGGCCAACAAACTGGACTGCATTCAAAAAGAGATTCTCGAAATTGGGCATCGGATGCAGCCCTACTACCATCCAGTTGTTGCGCCTTATGTCGTTCAGCAAAAGCACGTCCTCGTGCTTTGGTGTCCGGGTGGCCAATCCCGGCCTTACAAGGCCCCAGTGTCATTGGCTAAAGGGAACCGCGAGTTCGCATACTACATCCGAAAAGGTTCAGCCTCCGTCAGAGCCAGGCACCAAGAAGAAGTCGAGTTGGTCAACCTGGCCGCCACCGTTCCTTTCGACGACCGCATCCACCACAACACCTCTCTGAGCGACCTCAATCTTCCGTTGATCCAAAGCTTTCTTCGTGAGGTGGGCAGCGATCTCCTGGCCGAATCCGGCAAAATGGATTTTGCTCAGTTGTGCCGCCAGATGCGAATTGCCGACGGTCCCGCCGAGGCGATGCACCCGTTGAACGTTGGTCTGATGTTCTTCAACCCGGCACCCCAGAAGTTCTTTCCCCAAACACAGATTGATGTGGTGCAGTTCCCCGAAGGGCCGGGCGGTGACACTTTCATGGAGAAGACCTTCGCCGGTTCCCTGGGCGCGGTCCTCAAAGACGCACTGACGTTTTTGAAGAACACGGTGATTGAGGAGCGTGTCACAAAGCGCGGAGACCGGGCAGAAGCCGACCGTTTTTTCAATGTTCCTTACTCCGCCTTGGAGGAAGCCGTGGTGAATACAGTTTATCATCGCAGCTACGAAATCCGGGAACCGATTGAAGTCCGAGTCCTGCCGGATGAAATCACCGTTTCCAGCTATCCGGGGCTGGACCGCTCGGTCAGCATCAAGGAACTCCACTCTGGACGCTTCGTAACGCGACGGTATCGCAACCGGCGCATTGGCGAGTTTTTGAAAGAACTCAGCCTCACTGAAGGCCGGGGCACAGGCATTCCAAAGATGTTGAAGGCGATGCGACTGAACGGCTCTCCACCGCCCATATTTGAAACTGACCGAAACAGAACCTATTTCCTCGTGCATTTGCCGCTTCATCGCGCGTTTATCAAAGAAACCCAGGAACGCAAAAGCCAGGCGAGCCGCCAAGTCACCGGCCAAGTCACCGGCCAAGTCACCGGCCAAGTCGCCATCCAGGTGCTCCGGTTCTGCGGGCAACCCCGCAAGGCGAGTGAAATCCAAGTGCTTGTTGGCGTCAAACACCGCCAAACCTTTCGGGAGAATTATCTCAATGCGCTCATTGCCAAAGGCTGGCTTGAGCGTACAATTTCCGACAAACCAAAAAGTCGGTTGCAGCGTTATCGAACCACAAAGGAAGGGAAAAAGTGGGCGCAAAACATGGACGACCCCCACGCAGTTGCGTAAACCCCGGCGGCACAATCATGCAAAATAATGTTATCGGCAAATGGCGTTTGATTGAGATGGAGCAATGGGACCAGGAATTTATTGATCTGGTTGAACCAGGTTTCATTTCCTTTCAAAAGGGCGGGAGGGGCGAGATGCGATTTGGGGCTGTCAGCCTGGAATTGGATTGGGAGATCAACGAAGTCGGCAAAGCCGAGTTTACATTCACCGGCTTTGACGAAATGGATGAAACCTCCGGGAAAGGCTGGGCAGCCGTGGCGCAAGGACGGCTGGTCGGGCACTTCAAATTCTACCAGGGCGACAAATCAGGATTTATCGCGGAACGGTGGAAGGCGGCCATAGCTTCATGAGCATCCATTCCTTCGCTATGCGTTGTTGGAGGTATCCCGCTCCTCTGTACCACCGCACGAAAGGCGGCTTGTCGCGCGGCGATGTTGCACTACCCTCAAGCCCATCATGAGCAGTGCGGCCAAACGCATTTTTCTATCCGCCCGGCTCCCCGGTTTCACCGGGCGCGGGGACAAGTATTTGGGCGAGATCGCGCAGCAATTGCGCCGGGTGTTGTTGAAGACCCAGAACACTTTTGGCTTTCCCACCTGCCGTTTGCCGGACGCCGCCTGGAGTGACATGGCGGACCTGCTGGTCGAGTGGGCGGAGGACGTTCATAACGACATCGGGTTGTGGCGCACGGTCGAGACGTATCAACGGCAATCCTTCGGCACGCCTCTGCCGCTGATCGTGAACGAGTCCCCGGAAGTTGAGCCGCACGGTTTTGATCCGCTGCGCATTCGATTTTTCCTCTGGAGCTTGTGGCCCTGCTTCAAGCCGGAGCAGGTGCTCTCACCCGCGCATGAGGATTTGAAAAAGCTCGCGGAAGCAGCCAGTCGGCTGTTGGCCGAGCGGTTTGCCCGTGTGCCGCAGGACTCTGGCGTGACGCGGTTTCTGGCCAGCCCGAACGAGTATGGCTGGGAGATCAAACACAAACTGCTCTGGTTGGGGATCAACTCCTACTTGTTCCGCTTTCAGTTCTTTAGGTACCTCGACGACCACAAAGGCGAACCGGACATCCAGACGAAGGATGATTTCGTTTGCCAACGCTGCACCGAATGGTCCGGGCTGGGAGTGATTGATGTGCTGGCGGGGACGCTAAATTTGTCGGCGGAGGACAAGGCGATGCTACGGACATGGTACGAGCGGCACTGGTCTTTTTTTCGTGTGCTCACGCGGCATGAAGAGGGGGATGAGGTGAAATTCATCATGGCCCGCAACTTGGTGAACGGCCAGCCTTACACCATCCGCATGAACATGGCCGGTTGTCCGTTCACGCCAGGAATGGTGGTGTATGGAGCGGTCACACCTTGGCGGGGTGAATGGTATTGGTCGGGGGCGCAGAAGACTTTTGAAAGCATGCCGGAGCACGAGGAAGTCAACATCCGCAAAGAGATGCTCGAACGCTCCAGTTCCATCGCGTATCGCTATTGTCCAGCGGAAGCCGCCAAAGCCTTGGAGTTCACCCGCGAAAACCATGCGAAATATGTCGCCCATTACGGAGGCGACTTGGTGGTGTTTCCCGACGGCTTGGCGCTGGCGGCGGCGGAGCAAAAGCGCATGGAGGCACACTGGCGCGCGTCCGATCCGGACGCCGTAGCTCGGGTGATGCGGGAACGCGGCTTGGAGCATCCGCGTCCGCGCATGAGCTTCCCTCCGAAGTTTTTGAACCATGACCAGGGCATCGGTGCCTTCTCCAATCCGGACGAGGGCGTGGAGTTTTCGCTCCGGTTCAATCAGGTTCTGTCCGGATTGCGCAAAAAAGGCGCGGGCTTAACCGACGATGAAACAGACGCCCTGCAACACCTCTTGACCGAGGCAGCGATCAGCCCGGCTTTTGTCCGGCGGCTGGTGGCCGATCATGGGACGGAATCGCTGACGGGGTCCTTCTTGATGAGGAACGCGCCATCCGGGTTGGCGCTTGATTTCCTTCTGCGCCGACACAAAGGCCAGTTTTATCGCAAGCGCTATCCCACTCTTTCGCTGCTGCAGGCGGCTTCAAAGCCAATGGAGCGCTAAGGCCAATGAGCACGGCAGCTACAACCCGGCTGGCGAATGGACGGCGCGTCATCAGATGACGATGAACGGCAAGCACGACGGATTCACGCTGGCCAACTTTCGCGCCAGTGCCAAAAGCGCCCTCATGAAACGCGGCCAGGCCGAGGCCATTACCAACGCAGCGTGCCATCGTGACTACGCCGACAGCGGAAATGTGCTGGTAAAATTTTTTGACGACCGACTTGAGATTTGGAACCCGGGCAGTCTGCCCCCTGGGTTGACGGTGGATGATCTCAGAAAATCCCATGAGTCGAAGCCCCGCAATAAGCTGATTGCGCGCGCGTTTTTCCTAATCAAGTATATCGAGCAGATCGGAACTGGCACGGGACGGATGATTACCGACTGCCGGGAGGCTGGGGTGCCGGAATCGGAGTTCGAGTCGCGCGCATCTTCATTTCGGATAGTGTTTAGGAAACCCGTACCCGTAGAGGAAAAATTGGCGGGCCTTCAACTGAACGCGCGTCAAATAAAGGGCATCCACGCGGCCATTCAGATCGGAAAAATTACCCGGAGGGACTATGCAACACTGACTGCGACAACGCCAGCGACAGCGAAACGCGACTTGGCTGAATTGGTGGCCAAGAAGATTCTCGAACCGAGAGGACGAGGGCGAAGCGTTAGTTACATCCTTTCGGCTCAGATTATGAGCCGAAAATGAGCCGATTAAAGTCCTCAGAATCAAGGCGATCCGCCTAGACGAGCCGAAATGTGAGCCGAAAATGAGCCGATTGTGGCGCGTTTTGGAGAACGTGGATTCAAGAAGCATGTGCCTCTTGGACGGTTTGGAGAAGTGGAAAGATGTGAACCAGATTGATTCAGTTGCCAGATTTTTTAGCTGGCGGTCAATTCTCGTCCAGCATGATCACCTCAATTGCTTATTTTGACACACTCCGATTTGCCCATGTCAATGACCACTGAAAGTGGCGTTTGGCCAAAGTTATTTGTCGCGTTGACATTCGCCTTAGCGGCGATCAGAGCCTTTACGCCGTCCAAGCTGCCGCTAAACGCAGCTTGCATGAGAGCCGTGTTGCCTTTGTCGGTAGTTTTCGCGTTTACATCCGCGCCTGCGGCGATCAGGACACGAGCGCAGTCGGCGGTTCCGTGGACGCCCAATACGAGTGCCGTGGCGGTGGAATGGAGTCGCGAACAAAGTTCTTTAGTCGTGAACTGAAGAATGGAGTCGTGTGCTGCTGCCCTGGGAAGATCCCTCCAACCCGCCCGCCGTTGCCGTTTGTTTGAGCGAGGAATTCGTGGGAATTGGGGAGAATCGATGTTGACAACTGATTGAAACTGTTGGAATATGCCAATGGTATGAGCAAAGTCATAACACCACATTTCGAACGGCTAATAGATCGGTTTGTTGCCAGTGGACGATTTAATAATAAATCTGAGGTGATCCGCGCCGGACTGCGCCTGCTCGAAGAGCATGAAACCGAGTCCGCAACGGCTGGCCGCGACGATTTGAGCCGTATTATCCAGAGCGCGCTCGCGGATTCGCGTCCCCTGGTTCCAGCCACAAATCTTCTCCGACGCCGCCCCCGAAAGTGAAGGAGTTGCCGGTATTGTTCACAGCGCTGGCCGAGGAGGACCTTGACCAAATCGAGGATCACATTTCGGCTCAAGACCCGGCTGCGGCGGCACGCGTCAGGAGCGCAATCGTCCAGCAAAGCATCCAGCTTGGAAAAACGCCGGAGAAAGGAATGCCCTTGCGAGATCCACGGGGCGATCAAGAAATCGGCGTTCGTCTTTGGCCGGTCGCGCGCTACCACAATTATTTAATTCTCTACAAAACCGAACCGAAACAGATCCGGGTGTTACGGATTCTACACGCTGCCCAAGACTGGACGCGATTCTTCGGAGACAGTTAATTCACCAGCAAAGAGCGGTCCATCCGTCCAGTCATTCCAACCCGTTGCACTTTTTAGCATACTTTTTAGTTTGCTCGGAAGGGGAGAAGGCTGCCTGCCATAATGGTTTCCTGGCAGTATTGGATACGGCGCGACGGGCTTCCGCTTGTGCGGTCAACTCAATGATGACGGCAACGTATTGGGAAACGGGTAGGCGCATTGTGGAATCGGAACAGCGGGGGAAAAGCGCGCCCATTATGGCGAGGATTTGATCGTTCGGCTGTAGTTGATTTGACAAAACGGTTTGGACGCGGGTACCTGTCCGCCACCGATCCCGATGTGGTCACGCGCACCTGGCGGTTTGTCATGGACGACATCATGAAGGACAAGAAGGGTTCCACCCTCAAACGGTACCAAACCGCCCGCAAGGATCCCGCCTTCAAACTGATCGAAGCCAAGGTCCTGGTCGAGACGCAACCAACGGATTTCATGGAAGTGTTGCGGGTGGGAACCGTCAGCACCAACGTGTATCTGCGCCGTTTTCAGAATCATGCCGTGGACATGGATTGGCTGGCCAAGCGGGTCCTGCCCAAAAAGTTGTTTCCCGTCATTACCCACAAAGACCAGCGGGCCATCACCTGGGACGAACATGGCCGAATCGTGGAGCGGGAGGGCAATCCTGAACGTCGCGACTTTTATGAGTTGTGCTGGTATTTTGGTGGTTCGCAGTCCGACATTGCCGGTTTGCAGGGCGAGGACATTGATTACAAAAAGCCCGGCTTTGCTTATGACCGGCTGAAAACCTCGCACATGGGCGGCTGCCGGATCGGGCCGAAGGCCTGGGAAGTGATCCTGCGCCGTCCGCGCACGGGACCCTTGTTTCCCTACCTGATCACGGTGCGGGAGGCGGATCGCGCCACGGAATTCAAGCAGCGGTGCGAAGGGTTGGGCATTGCAGGGGTGACGCTGCACTCATACCGCTATGCTTGGGCCGAACGCTCGGCCGACAACGGCTACCCCGAGCGCTATGCCCAGCGCGTGCTCGGCCAGAACTCGAAGATGGTTCACCGCGCATACGCGAAAAAGGCCCAGAAACAGTTGCCGTCCCTGGAGGAATATGAGGAGGCAACGCGGAAGGCGAAGGAGAGCGGAAAGATTGTCGTGCTCGAACCGGAGACCGAAGTCCCCAAAGTGGCATAAAATTGCAGACGAACCAACAAGGAAGAGATACATTGTTGCATGCCTTCTGAGGTTTGTCTGTTGTATTCATGCCTTTGATGGTTATTGAGCGGAGATCTTTGTTTTTCTTGTTGTGGTTAAAGCTTGGGCAGAGACTCGGTCAGGAATTTCTGGTCCAAATCCGTCCAGCCCGGATGAAAATTTGGCCAGTAGGAAGCACGTTGCAGCGGCCTCTGAAACAAGTGCGAATCGAACCGGAGCAGTCGATTCATCTGATGAAAAGCCAGCCCATCCAGGCTGAGTTGTCTCTCGATGTCGCGGCCTGTGAGTGAAGCCAACCCCGCGCGATCGCTTTTGGTTCGGAAAGAAACGTGATTCATCAGGTTGACAATGCCCGCCTGCCAGTCCAGTTGCTGGTGGTAGTAAGCGCGCATGATCTCCGGCCCCAAATCAGCCTCGGATTGGCTCAACTGGTTGGCCAACCGAAGGTTGCCACCCAACCAGGAGTTCGTCAGGTGGGTGGAGAGCGGATAAGTCCGGAAATGCGGGTCCTTGGACAACTCCAGAATGAGCCGCATGAAGTTGGTGTAGTAAGGCTCGACGTGCTGGAAGTAGTTGAAGCCGCGGATGGCGGCGTGCTCTGTAGATAAGGTGTAGGACAACAGGTCCCCGGGCTTATCCAGCTCCATCCGCCAGTGGGTCAGCACGATGGCAAACACCATCGAGCGCAGTTCCACCGGAAGCTGAAAAGGCAGGCCATCGTGCGTAACAGCGCCACGCAATAAACAGGTGGCATTTTCAAACTCGTCCCGGTCCATCATCAATTCATCCTTAAGCTTCGCATCCAGAGTGGCGTAGACGTAGCTTTGGCTCTGACGGGCAGTGACCCGTTGTCCGTTGGGCAGCAGCATCGCCCCATTCTCGTGGCCGTGCAGGGTGAAGTCCTCCACCGAATCCTTGGCCTGACGAAACGGATACCCGTAAAACCGGTCTCCGTTCCCGAACCGCGCCAAGACCCTCCAAGGGTCCGGCTCACAGTCAACGGTGGGATAGGAAAACCCGCCGGTCAGCGGCAGGAGGTCGGCAAAGACAGGTGCGGGAACGTCAGCCAGGCCGCCCAGGTGAGCATCTGGATAAATATAACGTGCGGGAAACAATTGCGCGGGGCACAGGCCGCGGGCGAGCGATCCCAGGAACAAAAACCCGTTTTCAAGTTGAATGTGGGGCGCCAAAGCAAAGCCGATCTGGGGCAATGCGAGAATCAGCGTCGTATTAACCCCCTGTAGTATCTTGGGCTTCAGGTCCTGCCAAAGCTCGTGGTGGTAGCGCAAGTGGCGGGCGTTTATGCCAAGCCAGGTGGCCTGCGATGGCGATTGGAGCCAGGGTGTCTTGATCAGGGACGCGTGCTCCGCTGGCAGCTCCGCCATCTGTGGGAGTTGTGTTTCGGCCTTGATTACCGGCTGGTATTTCCAGTCCCGGAGCGCGTTGGGGAAATGGCCGGTCACCGAGGCTTCGATGCAGGCTTGGAGATCCACTCCCTCGGGCAGCTGAAAATCAGTGAGGGTTTTGGCGCGAGCGAGGGGAATGGCGCAATTCAGTACCTGCCGCTGTTTGCCAAAGACTTGGAGATATTTGGAAAAAGCGTTTTCGGTGTGCTCGTCGCCTGGGAGCGCGATGGTATTCCAGCGCTCCAGCAACGGCTTATCCCGCTCTAATTCAGTATGATTCACTTGTTGTCAGGTGTTGTTCAGCGGAGCTTTTGGCGGAATTGGCTTCAGGGGCTTCTTGTCGTACCGGGTCCACGGGAAATTTGAACCCGGAATTGGTCAGCGCCGTGCCAACGCGGTCGCGAGATTCCTTTACCGCCGCATCCGGCAGCCCGACGATGACAATAGCCGGAGCAAATAGGCGAGGAAGCGGAACGCAGTGGCTTTCAGGCTTCCGTCGCCATTTGCGACTGATTTGCTGAGTGACAAGCCGTTACCGGGGCGGCATGAGTGCGGCGGTTTTGCGTAGGCCCAGCCTCGCATGAAGGAGAAGCGTAGCCGGGAGCAAAAGCCGCCGCTCTCAGGACGCGGGGAAAAGCCTGTCTCCGACGATTCGAGACGGTGGAGCGGAGTGGAGACGGCTTGAATTGACAAAGACTAGTTAGGCCCAATGCCGTATAGGAATTCGATTAGGCATTTTGGATGCAAGACTATGATGGACAAGCTCTTACTAGGCAAGATTTGCCTTGTACAAATTTAGCCAATGTGTAATTACACTGTGGATGCG
>Ga0224554_1000059_pt1 | contig 99579 bp, 81 predicted proteins | sample 714S22024metaG_FD_180666 | JGI IMG/M metagenome (GOLD analysis project Ga0224554, IMG submission 180666) | Peat soil microbial communities from Stordalen Mire, Sweden - 717 S2 20-24 | ecosystem: Environmental > Terrestrial > Soil > Wetlands > Peat | place: Sweden: Norrbotten County, Stordalen... | reverse complement strand
GCTCGCGGCCCGCGGAGACAAGCCCAGCGCGGACCGAGAGGTTGCCGCCGCCGCCGCGCTGGCCCCGGCCTTCACGCGAAACGCCAGAACAAGCCAGGGACTATGATGCGCGAAGACGATACCATGGTCGTAGACCGTCTTCGAGAGAACCTCTCAGTAACCATGACTTCCCTTCCCCCAACTCGCCCGATGCGCGACCGTCCGGCATTCGTCCGTCCCCTGCATCTGGCGATCGCAATGGCGTTCTCCGCCGTTCTCATCCTTGCGCCCTCCGCGCAGTGCCAGATCTCGCTCAGCACCGCGGTCGATCTGGCGCTGCGCGGCAACCCTCGCGTACAAGGGGCTGAAGCCGATCTCGCCAAGGCGCGCGCCCAACTCTCCGAGGCGCGCGATGCCTACATTCCGTCTATTAACGCGGGCATGAATCTCGGCGATTCCTGGGGCTACAGTACCAATCCGCCCACGCTCTTCACCGTCACCGGCGGGTCGCTGGTCTTCAGCGCCTCGCAGTTCTACTACACCCGCGCGGCCCAGGCCGGAGTCGACGCCGCCGAGCTTGCGCTGGATGACATGCGCGAAGCCGTCGCCGAGGACACCGCACTCGCCTTCGCCGCGCTCGACCACGACCAGCAGCGAGAGGCCGCCGTCCGCCAGCAGTCCAGCTTCGCCACCACCCTCGTCTCCATCGTCGAGAGCCGTATCGACGCGGGCCAGGACACCGCGATTGAGCTCACCCAGGCCAGGCTGACCGTCGCGCAGCTTCGCCTCGCGTCCCTGCGCGCTTCGGACGAGACCGCAGTCGACCGCGAGCATCTGGCGCGGCTCATCGGCCTGCCCGCCGCCGCGCTCAGCGTCAACACCGGCTTCCCCGCCAGCCCCGTTCCCCTCGACGCAACCCTCGACACATCGGTCCACGGCTACGCCAACTCCGCCGTCGCCTCCGCCTTCGACAACGCCAAGGCCAAGCAGCAACAGGCATGGGGAGACGCGCGCTTCCGCTTCCGCCCGCAGGTGAACCTCTTCGCCCAATACAACTACTACGCCACCTTCAGCGACTCCTTCGCGCAACTGCAAAAGATCTATCAGGCGAACACCGGACAAACCACGCTGAGTTCCAGCGAAGGCGCGTTTGGCGTCCAGATCACCCTGCCTATCATGGACAGAACCCGTTCGGCCAAGGCGCGCGAGTCCGCCGCCGACGCCGCGCACGCCCTGCACGACGCGCAGAATGCGCAGATCACCGCGCTCGACGGCCAGTCGAGCCTGCGCCACTCCATCACCGAGCTGCAATCGCAGGCCGAGGTCGCCGGACTCCAGCAGCAGCTTGCGCAGCAGCAGCTCGACGTCCTACAGCAGCAATTGAAATCGGGCAACCCCGACGGCCCGCAGATGACGCCCTCGGACGAGCAGAATGCGCGCATCAGTGAGCGCGAGAAGTTCCTTGGCGTCGTCGACGCCGGCTACCAGCTTCGCCAGGCCGAGATCCACCTGCTGCGCCAGACCGGCCAGCTCATCCCATGGCTCAAATCCGCCGCATCCGCCCAGTCTTCCGCCGCACCACAACTCCCGGCCGCGCCCTTACCAGCCCCCAGCCCACAACCCTGAGCCGCTCTACTTCGCCAGCAGGAACACGCCCGCGCAGACGAAGATCGCCGCAAGCCAGCGCCGCCGATCCACGTTTTCCTTGAGAAAAATCTTGGCTGCAAACGCATTGCCCAGGAACGTCAGCGACGCGCTGGCCGGTGCAGCCAGCGACACCTCGACATTCGACAGCGTAAAGAGCAGCGAGAAGAAGCTGACAGCCATCGACAGCACGCCCAGCAGAAACATCGGGCTTGATGTGACCGCGCGAATCGCCCCACCCAGTCCAGCCTTTGCGCGAATCGCGTCCAGGTCGCCGATGCGCCGCATCGCGCCCGCCGTTAGCACATCTCCCGCAACCGCGGTAGCGGCAACCGTAAGAATCGTGGCCCAGGTCTCGACAGGCCCCGCGTGGATGTGGCCCGCCAGCATCTGACTTGCAAGGATCATCGCGTTCCACCCGTCACCGCGCTCTCGCCCTCGGGCGCAGGCTCTTCCACAGCGTGCCGCGGCTCGTGCGGAGTGAGCGATGGCCCGTTGGCGACAAATCCCACGCCGCAGACAATCAGCAATATCCCCGCCCAGCGGTAGAGTGTGATCGTCTCATGCAGCCAGAACTTCGACAGCAGAGCGACCACCACGTACCCAAACGCCGTGGACGGCAGCACAAACGTCAGGTCGGCCCACGAGAGCGCGGTGAGGTAGCTGGCGAAGAAACCCAGCAGGCAAAGAATCCCGGTAATCACCCACGGATTGCGGATCGCCGCCAGCAGCATCCCCAGGTGCGCCAGCGTCACCGGGCCGACCTGCGTCATGCCATGCGACAGCAGCGTGTCGCCCACCGACGCGGTGAGCATCACGGCAAGCAGGATGAGATACCGCTGCGGACTGAGGGTGTGCTTCATCTACCTTCTAGCTTCTAGGCTATCCGAAGTGCGCCTGCGCACATGAAGCATTTAGCTGGACGATTCCTGCGCCTTCAATGCATTGGCGGCCTTGGTGGCGGCGGCGGAGCGGTTTCGCTGGCCGCGCAGCTTCATGAAGCTGCGCGCCTCGGTATACAGCCGGGGAACGTCGCGGTTCATGATCGCCTTCCATACCACGCGCAACGCCGCCTTGGGCCGGAAGAAGTACTCGTCGTAGAACTTGCTGACCATCTCCAGGACGTACTCGGCGGGCAGGCCGGGGTATTCGATGTGGGCCATCTGGTGGCCCTCGTCGTCGCTCATGGCGAGGTTGGTGATGTAGCCCTTCTCCTTGGCGAAGTCGTACAGCTCCGTGCCTGGGAAGGCGTGCGCCATGGAGACCTGAATCGTCTCGCAATCAAGCTGTTTGGCGAACTCGATGGTGTTGCGGATCGACTCGGCGGTCTCGCCCGGCAGCCCCAGAATGAAGTCGCCGTGAACGACGAGGCCCAGCTTGTGGCAGTCGCGCGTGAAGTCCAGCGCGCGCTCGACGGTTGCGCCCTTCTTGATGTTCTTCAGGATCTGCGCGTCGCCCGACTCGTAGCCCACGATCAGCAACCGGCAGCCGGCTTCCTTCATCGCCTTCAGCGTCTCGTAGTCGGTCGTCACGCGCGATGTGCAGGACCACGTCAGCCCCAGCGGCTTCAGCTTCTCGCACAGCTCCACGGTGCGCGCCTTCTGGATGTTGAAGGTGTCGTCGTCGAAGAAGAACTCCTTCACATGCGGGAAGAGCTTTTTGGCGTTGGCCATCTCGGCCGCCACATCATCTGTCGACCGCTTGCGCCATGCGTGCCCGCTCAACGTCTGCGGCCACAGGCAGAAAGTGCACTGCGCCGGACAGCCGCGCGTGCTGTAGAGCGCGACGAACGGGTGCAGCAGGAACGGCACCGTGTACTTCGTCACGTCCAGGTCGCGCGCGTAGATCTCGGTCGCCCAGGGCATCTCGTCGAGCTGCTCCGGGGTAACCTGCGGCCGGTCGGGATTGTGCTGAATCACCCCGTTGGCGTCCTTGTAACTGACGCTGAGAATCTCATTCAGCGGCTTGCCGTTGGCGTACTCCACGATGGAGAAGTCGAACTCGCGGCGGCACACAAAGTCGATCGCCGGGCACTCGTTCAGCGCGCGATCGGTCGAGGTCGTCACCGGTGGCCCGACAAACGCAATCTTGATCTTTGGGTAGGTTTGCTTGATGACGGTCGCCATCCTCTGGTCGCCCTCCCAGCCCATCGTGCTGGTGAACAGGACCAGGAACTCGTAGTCCTTCAGAATCTCCACGACATCCGCCCACTTGAGGTGGTGCGGCGGCGCGTCCACCAGACGCGACCCCTCCAGCATGCCCGCCGGATAGGTCAGCCACACCGGGTACCAGTAGGACTCGATCTCGCGCGTTGCGGGCCAGCGGCTGCTTGCGCCGCCATCGAACTTCTCAAAGGAGGGCGGGTTCAGGAAGAGGGTCTTCAGCGGAGTCGTCATCCCTCCAATTTTACCATTCCTGGCCGCTAATCGCGCGGCGTTCGAGGCGAATTCGGGGGAGGGCTGCGCCGCACGTTGGACACTATCTGTGCCGGTTCGCGTGGCGAACTCTACCGGCCCAATCCGCATCTAACGGCAAAGAGGAACATTACAATGCCCCAGAGCATTCACGACCGTGCCGCCGAGTACCACAATCTAGCCGCACATGCCCACGCCGCGGCCGCGGCCTCGCATAGCCAGGGGAGTCCCACCGCCCATGAGCTTTCGCGCCAGGCGCACGAGTACTCCGCCCGCGCCCTCGAGGAATCGCGCAAGGCCGCCGAAGAGCACGGCGAATCCCCTGTCCCACCTGCCTCCGCGAAAAAGTAGCGGGTGTCCCATCCTTCGCTTTTTTTCAGCGAAGGATGGGAGAGCACCGTCCGTTTCGTAAGCGGCCTAACCTCTTGCATCTAACCTCTTGGACGGCTGCGGTGGAGAGGTCCACCTCATCCGTAAGCCCTGAGTATGCCGACCGTCCGCTGTATGGAAGCGAGTTGACCCAATGCTGCATAACCCCGTCCAGGAACACATCGATCTCATCGCCAAGCACGAGCTGGAGTTTCTCGCCCGGCGCACGCGCACCGAGCGCATCGGCGATACGGTCGCCTCCTTCGCCGGCAGCCTGGTCTTCGTCGCGCTCCATGTCATCGGCGTAGCCTCGTGGATCGCGGTCAACACGCTCTCCATCCCCAACATCCGGCACATCGATCCAGCACCGTTTTCGCTGCTCGGGACCTTCCTGGCCTTTGAAGCCATTCTTCTCGCCAGCTTCATCCTAATGCGCCAGGCCCGCATGAGCCGCCGTGCCGACGAGCGCGACCACCTGATGCTCCAGATTCTCCTGCTCGCCGAAAAGGAGATCACCGCCGTCCTGGGCATGGACCGCCAGATCGCCGGAAGCGTCGGCCTGCCAAAGGTCGCCAAGGACAAAGAGATCGAGCAGCTCAGCCAGCACACCTCCATCGACGAGATGGCGCAGAGCATCCAGGAGAGTCTTCCCTCCGAGTGACGGCGATGGATTACTTGATCAGCATGGAGACGATGGCGGCGGACATGAGGTTCGCCATTGTGCCTGCGAGCATCGCGCGGAATCCCAGCCGCGCCAGATCGTTCCGCCGATTCGGGACCAGCGCTCCGATGCCGCCGATCTGCATCCCAATGGAGCCGAGGTTGGCGAAGCCGCAGAGAGCGAAGGTCGCGATGGAAAATGTCCGCGGCGAGAGAGCGCCGGGGCCGGTCTTCATCAATCCAAGCTGGGTGTAGGCGACGAACTCGTTCAGCACCGCGCGGGTTCCCAACAGATTTCCGATGACCGGCGCCTCGCGCCACGGGATGCCGATGAGCCAAGCAACCGGCGCGCCGAAGAAGCCGAGGACGGCGTTCAGGCTCGTTGGAAAACCGATTGCGTGGACGCCGATGTAATGGACGCCGATCATGTTGTGGACGCCCAACATCGTGGCGTTGAGCAGGCCGACCAGAGCCAGAAAGCTGATCAGCATGATCGCCACATTGAACGCCAGCGCGCCGCCGTCGATGGTTCCCCGCGCAATCGCGCCGATGAAGTTCTCGTTGGCGTGCTCCTCCGACGGCGGCATGTGGACCGTCCCCGCAGTCGCCGGAACCTCGGTCTCCGGCACCAGCATCTTGGCCACCAGGATGGTGCCGGGCGCGGTCATAATCACCGCCGACAGCAGGTCTTTCGCATTAATGCCAAACGAAATATACGCCGCCATGATTCCGCCGGAGACGTGGGCCATCCCCGCGGTCATGATGGTCATCAGCTCGGAGTTGGTGGCGCCGGAGAGGAACGGGCGAATGGTCAGCGGCGCCTCGGTCTGGCCCATGAAGATGCTGGCGGCGACATCGGTGCTCTCCGCGCCGCTGGTGCCCATCGTTCGCTGCATGATCCACGCCACCACCTTGATGACCCGCTGCATCACGCCGATGTGGTAGAGCACGGCGAAGAACGCGCTGACAAAGATAATCGTCGGCAGCACGGCGAAGGCGAAGACGTGGAGCACGCTGTGGGGATCGCCCAACGGCCCGAAGACCATGATGGAGCCGTCGGCTGCATGGCCCAGCATTGATGTAACAGCGTTGCTGGCCACTTGGAGCATGCGCTGGCCAAAGGCCCACTTGATGACCAGGAAGGCGAAGACAATCTGCAAGCCCAGTCCCCACGCCACGGTGCGCCACTTGATGGCGCGGCGGTTGGTGGAGAGCGCATAGGCGAGGCCGAGAAACGCGATGAGTCCGAGAAGTCCGGTGAATCGTGCCACGATGCGCTCCTTTGGGCGGTTTGGCTCGTCTGCTACGGCCTGATGAGGTGTGGATTGAGTTTATAGAATGGCGTGGTAGTACGGCGAAGGAATTCGTTACGGCTTGCTGCGGTCATCCAGGCTGGTCCTTGGTGATGACCTCGCGGATCAGCGGGATGGGCGTGGGTGGCTCAGCGGCGATTTGCAGCGTCTCGCGCAGCATCTCTTCCGGCTCGTCGAGCAGCTTAGCGTCTTCGCTGAAGAGCGTGGCGAGCGGCTGGCCAATGGCGATGCGGTCGCCCAGCTTGGCGTGCATCTCGATGCCAGCGTGGGCGCTGACCGGCGCGCCGGGATGGGTGCGGCCTGCGCCGAGGCGCTGAACGGCCCAGCCCATCTGCTTGCAATCCATTGCGGAGAGGAAGCCCGCGCGGTCCGCGGTGAGCGTGCGGGTTGCGGCGGGCTTGTGGAATGCGGCGGGGTTGGCGAAGGCGGCCTGTGCGGCGACGAAGTCGTCCGATTGCAGCTCCACCATCCGCAGAAAATGCCTGTAAGCCGAGCCATCGGCCAGCAGCCGCGCCGACAGAATCGCGCCAGCCTCAGGCATAGTAGCCTTCCCCCCAAGATGCAGCATGTGGCCCGCGAGCGCGTGGGTCAGCGTCAGCAGATCGCCTGAAAGCCGCAGCTTCTCCGCCGGCAGCGTGAACCCGCACTGCGGCGAGAAGTGCTGGAAGAGTTCGACGCACTCCTGTACTTCGACCCAGTTGCCACTGAAGCGTCCCAGCGGCTGGTCCATCGAGGTGAGCAGCGCGACGGTGCGCGTGCCCGCCCGCTCACCGGTCTCCACCATCAGCCGCGCCAGCAACTGCGCGTCGGCGTACTTCGACATAAACGCCCCGCTGCCCGTCTTTACGTCCAGCACCAGCGCGTTGAGGCCCGCCGCCAGCTTCTTGCTCATGATGCTTGCCGTAATCAGATACGGCGACTCGACCGTTCCGGTGTGGTCGCGCAGCGCGTATAGGATGCGGTCGGCGGGCACGAGTGTGGGCGTCTGCCCAGCCATGGCAAAGCCAGCTTGCCGCAGGATGGAGAGAAACTCCGGCAGCGGCAACTGCGTACGAAATCCGGGAATCGTCTCCAGCTTGTCCAGCGTGCCGCCAGTGTGGCCCAGCGAGCGCCCACTGATCATCGGGTCACACAGCGTATAGCCCGGGCCTTCCGCCACAGGCGCGCCGGCCGCCGCGACGATTGGCGCGATCAGCAGGGAGGTCTTGTCGCCGACGCCGCCGGTGGAGTGCTTGTCCACCGCAAACGAGTGCAGCGACGATGTGTCGAGCGTTTCGCCGGAGAAGCGCATGGCCTGCGTCAGCGCGGCCAGCTCCTGCGGGTTGAGTCCGCGCAGGAAGATTGCCATCAGCAGCGCGGCGGTCTGGCTTTCCGTGGGGGCGTCGGTGGGGGCATTTGCTGAGTCGGCGGATGGTCCGGCGGCGCGCTCTCGCTCCACCAGCGCGCGAATAAATCCCTGAATCTCTGCGTCGGAGAGCGCAAGCCCGTCGCGCTTGTGCTGGATCACGTCGATGGGGTGAATGGCCACGAATTCGATTGTATGCGGCGAAGCGCTACTCCGTGGTGAGCCGGAAGGCGGCAGGCAGCAGCTCGGCCAGTGTGGTCGAGACAGTCTCGCCATCGGCGTTGGGATAGAGGACGGCGGTCTCCGGCGTGCTGAACTCCAGAATCGTCTGCCGGCACGCCCCGCAGGGCATACAAGCCTCCCCATTCAGGTTGACGATGGCGATGGCGCGGATGCGGATCTGCGGCCCATACAACGTAACCGCCGCAGCGATGGCGGACTGCTCGGCGCAGCAGGTCAGGCGATACGAAGCATTCTCCACGTTCGTTCCCGCGACCATGGCCCCGTCCTGTCTCTCGTCCGCATGCAACAAAATCGCCGCGCCGACGCGGAAGTGGCTGTAGGGCGAGTAGGAGTTGCGCGCGGCCTCGGTGGCGCGCTGCTGCAGGGCTGCGACTTCGGCTTCGGTAAGTTGCATAGATCAATGAGGGTAAAGGGTGTGGGCGGCGAAGGCAAGCGGGCAGCAGCATGTGACCTTGCCGGCTTTCGGCGTGGGGCTCAAGGTTGTGCGTCAGGGGTCCGATAAGGGAGAGGTGGAAGACTTAACCAAGGAGTTTCTCGCGGAGAGCCAGGAAGGCCTCGAGCGGATGGAGTTGTGCCTCACCGAGCTGGAGAAGCGTCCGGACGATGACGAGTTGGTGGCGGAGATCTTCCGCGCGGTGCATACCATCAAGGGGACGACGGGCTTTCTTGGGCTTGGCCGGGTGGAAAGGCTGGCTCACGCGGGCGAGAGCCTGCTGGGAGCGCTGCGCGATCACAAGCTGGCAGTCAGCACGGAGCTGATCAGCGGGCTGCTGGAGCTGCTGGATGGGCTGCGCAGAATTCTGCAGACCATTGAGGAGACAGGGACGGATGGTCAGCGGGCCTCGGACAACGACAGCGAGTTGATTGCGCGTCTGGAAGAGCTGAAGGCTGGGGGGGTGGCGGCGAATGGAGCGCCCGCATCGCAGGATCAGGCCCCCTTCGACAAGTTCGGGGCTGGCCCTTCGACAGGCCCAGGGCAGGTTGCAGTGCGCCCACCTCAGTCGTCAGTCCAGGATGCGGAGCAGCCCGCTCTGCCGGTGGTTGCCAGTAGTGTGCCCGTGGCGGCCGCTTCATCGGCGCAGGACAAGACGCTGCGCATCGACGTGGATGTGCTGAACCGCATGATGAACCTGGTGGGAGAGCTGGTGTTGACGCGCAACCAGATCCTTCGCTCGACGCCGGGCGCGAAGAACTTTCCCGAGCTTGCGCGCAGGCTGGACAGCGTGACGGCGGAGCTGCGCGAGAATGTGATGCAGGCCCGCATGCAGCCGGTGGGCTATCTGTTCCGCAAGTTTCCCCGCTTGGTGCGCGATCTGGCTGCGACCTGCGGGCGTCAGGTGCGGATCGAGTTTGAGGGGCAGGATACAGGACTGGACAAGAGCCTGATCGAGGCGGTCCGGGACCCGCTCACCCATGCCGTGCGCAACGCCGTGGACCACGGGATCGAGCCGGCCCAGGAGAGGGTCGAGGCGGGCAAGCCGGCGGAGGGCGTGGTGCGTATGCGGGCCTACCACCAGAGCGGGTCGGTGGTGCTCGAGGTGACCGACGACGGGGCCGGAATCTCCACCGAGCGCGTGCTGCTCAAGGCGATGGAGCGCGGCTTGGTGACGCCGGAGCACGCTGGTTCCATGACCCAGCGCGAGGCGCTGCAGTTGATCTTTGTTTCGGGATTTTCCACCGCAAAGCAGGTGACAAGCATCTCCGGGCGCGGCATGGGAATGGATGTGGTGCGCACGAATGTGGAGAAGGTGGGCGGAAGCGTGGAGCTGGAGTCGCAACCTGGGTCGGGAACGACGGTGCGGATGCGCGTCCCGCTGACCCTGGCCATCATTCCCGCGCTGGTGCTCGAGAGCGGTGGACAGAACTTTGCCCTGCCGCAGAACTCGCTGGTTGAGCTGGTGTATGTGCCGCATCACGAGGCGGGGCAGAGCGTGGAACGGATGGGGACCACGGACCTTTACCGGCTGCGCGAGGGCTTGCTTCCGCTGGTGTGGCTGGACCGCCTGCTCGCGCTGGAGCAGGGCGCGCACGACGAGACGCATGATTTTTATATTGCAGTGGTGGAGTCGGAGGGCTGCCGCTTCGGGCTGGTGGTCGACGATCTGAAGGCGCCGGAAGAGATTGTGGTGAAGCCGCTGTCGTCGCAGCTGCGCGAGATTGGCGTCTTCTCCGGCGCGACAGTGCTGGGCAATGGGACGCTGGCGCTGATTCTGGACGTGGCGGCGATAGGAGCACGCGCCGGGGTGCGTCCGGCGACGGAAGAGATACACGTTGTGGGCGCGGACCGGGCGCAGGCTGACACGGCGCAGCGCGAGTTGGCGCAGATCGAGATGCAGAGCGCAATGGTGATCTATGAGACAGGGAGCCGCGTGAGCGCGAACGAAAATGAGGCTGGCCGCATGGCGATGCCCTTGAGCGCGGTGGAGCGGATTGAGACCGTGCCTCTGCGCGAGATCGAGTATGCGGGCGGTAGAGCGGTACTACAGTACCGCGGAGAGCTGATCCCGCTGGAGGACGATGGCAATGTGTTGCACGCCTTGGCCGAGGCTGAGACAAACCTTTCCCCCGGCGATGCAGCGAAGGATGGCCGAACGGCGACCGTGCTGATCTGCCTGCGTCCTGAGGCGCACGGAGTGAGGCGGGTTGGAATGGTTGTGCGCCGCGTGCTGGATGTGTCCGCGGGCAGGCTGCTGGCCGCGGATGCGGCGGCGAGCGGCGATCAGTTGGCCATGGTGAAGGACCGCGTGACCACGGTGCATCGCGGGTTTGCGCAGATGGCCGGCCCGCAGACGGCCATCCTGAAGGAGGTCGCATGAGAGACGCCGCTGAACCGAGGACAGATGCGGGCGACACATTGTCGATCTGCTCGCTGCGCGTCGGCGCCGCGTTGTTTGGCATCGACACCAGCCAGATTCGCGAGGTGCTGGGAACGGCATGCCCCCAGCGCGTGCCGCTTGCCCCGGAGTATATCGCCGGTGTGCTGCCCTATCGCGGAGAGGTGCTGACGACGGTCTGCTTCCGGGCGCTGCTTGGGTTGGAGTGCTGGGCCGGGGGGAACTGCGTTCTGGTCTTCGACGACGAGGAGAACGAGGAACGCTTTGGCCTGATGGTGGATGGCGTCGGCGGCGTGATTGCCGTGCATCGGGACGCGCTGGAAGCGAACCCCGGCGGCCTCGACGCGCGCAGCCAGGAGCTCTTCGACGGAGCGTACAAATTGCCCTCCGGCCTGATGGTGCGTCTGGACCCGCAGCGGCTGAGGCCATCGCGCCTGGCCGAGAGCGGGCTGTTCGGGGGTGTCAGCGGGTCGCATGGCAGAGTAAAGCAGGAGAGGCAGGGGGAACAGGGATGAAGGCATTGATTGTGGACGATTCAAGGTTCATTCGCCAGTACCTGCGTCAACTGCTGGAGGGCATGGGCATGAGCTGCGAGGAGGCGATGGATGGGAACGAGGCGCTCCAGATGCTGCGCGGCACGTCGCACTTCGACTTCATGCTGCTGGATGTGAACATGCCGAAGATGAGCGGCCTGGAGTGCGTGAAGGCGCTCCGCGAAGCCGGCTTGCAGCCTCCCATGAAGGTGATGATGGTGACCACAGAGGCCGACAACTCGTACATCTGCCAGGCGCTGGAGTATGGCGCGGACGAGTTCCTGATGAAGCCCTTCACGCCGGAGGGCCTGCGCGAGAAGTTGGCCATGATTGGCCTGGCAGCCTGAAGAAATTGCGATTGCTGCACTGTGGAAGGGACGTTGCAATGCAAATGGAAACGGCAAGACCGATACGGGTGCTGGCGGTGGACGATTCCGCCGTGATGCGCGGCGTGCTGCGAACGCTCTTTCAGAAGCAGGAGCAAAAACATTCCAGCGATCTGCCGCCAATGGAGCTGTGCGGCGTGGTCGAGGACGGCATCGAGTGCCTCGCTGCGGTGCCGCGCCTGCGCCCCGACGTGGTCGTGCTGGACCTGGAGATGCCGCGCATGCACGGCCTGGATGTGCTGGAGCGGCTGCGCCTGGAGGAGCCCGGTCTTCCGGTCATCATGTGCAGCGCGTATACGCAGCGTGGCGCGCGCTCTACCCTGGACGCGCTCGCCATGGGCGCGGCGGACTATGTGATGAAGCCCAGCGAGCAGAGCGATCCGGCAACCGCCATGCAGACGCTGGCAGGCCAGTTGCTGCCCAAGATCGCCGCGCTTGCGGGTGCTGGCTTCGAGGTGCTCTCTGGAGTTCGAGGAAAGACCACGCGGCAGGTGATCGCGGAGTCCAGGCTCTCTCCCAGTCTGACTGCTGTGGGGCCGTCAACCTCTGGCGGCGCGCTGCTGGAGATCGTGGTGATCGGCGTCTCCACCGGAGGCCCCTCGGCGCTGGAGGTTGTGCTGCCCAGCCTGGCAGAGGACTTCCCTGTCCCGATCATGATCGTGCAGCACATGCCGAAGCTGTTTACCGGCGAGCTGGCGGAACGGCTGGACCGTTGCTGCGCGCTGCGTGTCCGCGAAGCCTACGATGGAGCGGAGGTGAAGCCGGGAACCATCTGGCTGGCGCCGGGCGACGCCCACATGGAGGTCGCGCAGGCGGTCAACGGCTCCGCACCCGGCGGCAAAGGCAGTCTCCGCAGGGCCGTGGTTCTGCTTCATCAGCAGCGCTCGCTGAACCATTGCAAGCCTTCGGTGGATTACCTCTTCAGCTCGGCGGCCAGGCTCTATGGCGCCGGTACGCTGGCCCTGGTGATGACCGGGATGGGTTCCGACGGGCTGACCGGCGCGCGCCGCGTGCATGAGGCGGGCGGTGTCGTGCTCACGCAGGATGCGGCCACCTCCGCCGTCTGGGGAATGCCGGGGCGCGTCTTTGAGGCGGGTCTCTCTCGCGAACCCTTGCCGCTGAACGCGCTGGCGGCCGAGTTGACCCGGCAGGTGAATGCGGGACGACGTGTCCGCGCCGGCCGCGACTCCGCTGCAACTACAACCATCTCCCTGCAGCAGAACGGAATCGTCGCCGCCCCACCGCGGCATGAGGTGACCCATGGGCTGTTCTGATTCCGATTACGCGTATCTTCGCCAACTGGTGCTTGCCGAGTCGGCGAACCTGATCGACCCTTCGCGCAACGCCCTCTTCGAGACGCGCCTCACGCCCATCGCGCGGATGGCCGGAGCATCCACCCTGGAGGACTTCGTGAGCCTGCTGCGCGTCGACCGCACGCCGCAGTTGCACCGCGCCGTGGCCGAGGCCATGACCATCAACGAGACCAGCTTCTTTCGCGATGGCAAGCCGTTCGATGTGCTGCGGGACACCATTCTGCCCAACCTGATCGAGCACAACGCAGCCCAACGAAGGCTGCGCATATGGAGCGCGGCATGCTCCACCGGGCAGGAGGCGTACAGCCTGGCAATGCTGCTCTGCGAGCACTTTTCGGAGTTGACGGGATGGGATGTAAAGATTGTCGGCACCGACATCTCGCGCCAGGTGATCGAGTACGCCCAGCGCGGCCGCTATCGCCGCATGGAGGTCAATCGCGGCCTGCCCGCGCGCATGCTGGTCAAGTACCTGGTGCGCGACGGAGACGAGTGGGAGGTGACGCCCGAACTGCGGGCGATGTGCAGCTTCCAGTATGCCAACCTCTGCGCTCCCCTGCCCAAGCTGCCCGTCTTCGACCTGGTGATGCTGCGCAATGTTCTGCTCTACTTCCCCCAGCAGGACCGCAGTTGCGTCTTCAGCGACGTCTATCGCCAGATGGCGCCGGATGGCTATCTCATGCTGGGCGCCGCGGAGCAGGCGGAGGACTCCACCAACCTCTTCCAGGCGGAGTTTGCCAAGGACTGCTACTTCTATCGCCCCACGCCCGCGTCCTAGAAGCGTCCTCCCGGCGCACCCGTTTCTGTCCCTCCGCAGCCCTCTCGTTTGTCCTTCCGCACCCCCTTCGTTTGTCATTCTGAGCGCAGCGAAGAATCCCCGCATTTCGCCGTTGCCCTTGCCTTTGCTGTTGCCAGTTCTTCGCCGTTGTCTGTTTTACGCTGTCATCCTGAGCGCGTCTTTCGAGCGCGAAGGACCCCGATTGACTTGCTCCCACCCCAACCGCCCACCCCTTTCTCACCAGATCTACAGCTCCTAGCCCACAGCTCACCGCTCTAACAAAAAACGCCTCCATGACCCTCAAAAAACCCAGCAAATTCGCATGTCAAGCCCCTCGACGGCCAATAATCCCCTAACCACCACCCCATCAACCACTTCCCTCCGAAAAATAGTTGGCATAGTAGTTATGCTTCATGGCGTATAATTAAAGCAGTAGTAAACAAAGAGGCCCGGCCAACACGCCGGGCCTTTGCATTTAACGCACCATAGCAAACCATTGCGAATCAACGCATTATCAGGAATCCCAATAGAATGACGACTTTACAAACTCAACCCGTCAAAGCACAATTCTCACTCCTAACCCGAATGTTTAGACGACTTTACCCGCAACCTGTCTGCAATGACGACTTTGGCGTCCAGCACCCCACTCAATCTACTGATTCCATTCCACTTGGACGAATTTCACCGCAGGGGGGTGTGGCGAACATACAACGATTAAACAGCGAACAAATGACGTCATTGCTCTTGCGCTTCATGAAGCCGCTCTCAGGCCATCAGGCAATTCATCGAGGCTTCTACCGCGAAGCTCCTTCAGCAAGCGTCTCCAGCACCAGAGAGAGCGCATCTTCCCAGGGAGGAATCGCGATCCCGAAGGTCTTCGCCAGTCGTTGGCAGTTCAATCGTGAGTTGGCCGGACGCTTTGCCGGACGAGGATAGTCGCTGGTGCGGATCGGAATCAGGTTGGGAACCGTAAAGCCGAAGGTCGCAGCCGATTGGGACAACAACGCTCTTGCAAATCCGCACCAGGAGGTCTCGCCCGAGCTGGTCAGGTTGTAGATGCCGCTGCGTCCATCCAGTCCGCCGCCAGCAGGCGCAAGCAACTGCGCCAGAATATCGGCGGTCGCCTCAGCAATGCACTCGCTGGAGGTTGGCGAGCCAATCTGGTCGTCCACAATCCGCAGCTCCGTCCGTTCCCTGGCCAGGCGCAACATCGTCAGCAGGAAGTTGCTTCCCCGCGCGCCATACACCCAACTGGTGCGCAGGATCAGGTACTCGCCTCCCACCGCCTGGATGGCCTCGTCGCCGGCCAGTTTCGTCCTGCCATAGACATTGACCGGATTGGGTGCATCGCTCTCGACATAGGCCCCCTGTTTGCTGCCGTCGAAGACGTAGTCCGTCGAGTAGTGCACCAGCAGGCTGCCCAGCCGTTTGGCCTCCTCCGCGAGCACCGCCGGCGCCGTGCCGTTGATCGCCATCGCCAGTTCGGGGTCGCTTTCGGCCTTATCGACCGCCGTGTATGCGGCAGCATTGATGACGACCGCGGGTTGGGCCGCTCGCACTGCTGCGCGAATCGAGTCGGGCCTGGAGAAATCGATCTCCGGATATTCAACTGCGGTCACCTGTCCCAGACAGGCCAGCTTGTGGCGTAGCTCCCAGCCCACTTGACCGATGCGGCCAAAGATCAGAATCTTAGCTTTTTGCATTCGCATCCTTCAGAAATACTTATTTTTCAAACACTTCCGCCTCGCGAAACGTCTTGCCCGCAGCGTCTTTTGAGGAGAGAATCGGCTCACCCATCAGCGGCCATTCAATACCCAGGTCCGGATCGTTCCACAAAATAGTGCGTTCAGACTCCGGCGCATAATAGTCGGTCGCTTTGTAAAGAAAGTCCGCGGAATCCGACAACACGACAAATCCGTGGGCCATTCCGGCAGGCATCCAGAACATGCGCTTGTTCTCCGCCGACAGCTCAACCCCAACCCACTTCCCGAAGGTAGGAGAACTACGGCGGATGTCAACAGCGACATCAAAGACCGTACCGTCAACCACGCGAACCAACTTGCCCTGCGGTTGACTGATCTGGTAATGCAATCCGCGTAACACGTTGTGTTGCGAGCGGGAGTGATTGTCTTGCACGAAATGCGCGTCGATACCGATCTCGCGCATCGCTCTCTCGTTGAAGTTCTCCAGAAAGAAGCCCCGGTCGTCGCCGAAGACAACGGGCTCGACGATCAACACTCCTGCAATCTGCGTAGATTGAACTTTCATGCTCTATATCCCCGATTCTCGAAGAACCTCGCGGAGGTACTCGCCATAGTCGTTCCTCAGACTCGCAGCCAGAGTCTCCAATTGCCCCGCATCGATAAAACCTGCGCGGTACGCAATCTCTTCCGGACAGGCCACCTTCAGTCCCTGCCGTTTCTCGATCGTCTGCACGAACGCACTGGCTTCCAGCAGCGAGTCGTGCGTGCCCGTGTCCAGCCAGGCGATGCCGCGGCCCATCACTTCAACCAACAACTCTCTCTTCTCCATATAGGTCCGGTTGACGTCCGTGATCTCCAGTTCACCGCGTGGCGAAGGCTGCAAATTGGCCGCTATATCCAAAACCTGATTGTCATAGAAGTAGAGCCCTGTGACGGCAAGTCGCGACTTGGGCTGCTTGGGCTTTTCTTCAAGGCTCACCGCAAGTCCAGAGGCATCCAATTGAACGACACCGTAGCGCTCAGGATCTTTGACTGGATAGGCGAAGATCGTCGCTCCCGAAGGCTGCGCCGAGGCGGATTTCAGCATGGTGCCCAGTTGATGACCGAAGAAGATGTTGTCGCCCAAAACCAGTGCACACGCATTCTGCCCCACAAACGAACGGCCCAGAATAAACGCCTGCGCCAGTCCTTCAGGCTTGGGTTGGACGACATACTCGAAGTTCATTCCCCACGCGGACCCGTCTCCCAGCAATTGCTGAAATCGCGGCGTGTCCTGCGGCGTGGAGATCACCAACACCTCGCGGATGCCCGCCAGCATCAGCACGCTTAGCGGGTAATAGATCATCGGCTTGTCGTAGATCGGAAGCAATTGCTTCGACACCACATGCGTGATCGGGTACAAGCGCGTTCCCGACCCTCCCGCCAGAATCATTCCTTTGCGTGTACTCATCGGTTCGCAGCACCTTCAGGGCTGGTGGGAGTGTACTGCAAGTCGATCCATTCCCGGTAAGCGCCGCTGGTCACATGCTCCACCCATTCAGGATTGTCGAGGTACCACTGAATCGTCTTGCGCAGGCCGCCAGCAAAGGTCTCCCGTGGCTGCCAGCCAAGTTCGCGCTCGATCTTCGCAATGTCCATGGCATAGCGGCGGTCGTGACCCGGACGATCTTTGACGAAGGTAATCAGGCTCGCGTAGGGCTTCCCGGCCGGCTTCAGCTCGTCCAGCGTGGCGCAGATCTGCCGCACCACCTCAAGATTCGATACTTCATGTCTTCCGCCGATATTGTAAGTCTGTCCCGGCACGCCCCGTTCCAGCACGGCACGAATGCCATCGCAGTGATCTTCCACATAGAGCCAGTCGCGCACATTCTGGCCATCGCCATACACCGGGAGCGGCAGCCCCTTGAGAGCATTCTGCACCACCAACGGAATCAGCTTCTCGGGAAACTGGCGCGGACCGTAGTTGTTGGAACAGTTCGTCGTCAGAACAGGCAGTCCATAGGTGTGGTGGTAGGCCCTCACCAGATGGTCCGACGCAGCCTTGGATGCCGAGTAGGGGCTGTTCGGCGCGTAAGGCGTCTCCTCGGTGAAGGCCGGAGCCGTTGGCGTAAGGCTGCCGTAGACCTCGTCGGTGGAGACGTGCAGAAAGCGAAACTCGCTTCGCTGCTCGGCGGACAGCTCCATCCAGTACCCCCGTACAGCCTCCAGCAACTGAAACGTTCCCTCGATGTTGGTGCGAATGAACTCAGCAGGGCCGAGAATGGAGCGGTCCACGTGGCTTTCTGCGGCAAAATGCACGATCGCCCCAGGGCGTTGCTCATCGAGCAGGCGGCGGACCAAAGCGCCATCCACAATGTCGCCGCACACAAAGCGGTACCGGCTGTCCTGCTGAACCGAAGCCAGATTCTCCAGGTTCCCGGCGTATGTCAGTTTGTCCAACACCGTCACCGGAGTCCGCTGCTCGGCCAGCCACTGCAACACAAAATTGGAGCCGATGAAGCCTGCTCCACCGGTCACCAAAACAGGTGAATTCAACGGCATTTATTCATACCTTCCGTGGTAAATACTACCAGCAATCAGAAGCGGTGAGTCTATTGGTGACATTCGCCGATAGGTCAGGGACGACATCTTCGTGCCTGTTGCAGTTGTGGTCTTACGAAACCAGTCAGCAGGCCGTACAATTTGGGTGGATATGCGCAAAAAATATTGAGCACTTTTTCCCCCTAATTATGAAACTTCCGCGATGTGACCGTTGATACCAGCATCTTTAGTGATTGGAAGTCCGAATGGATGTTTTGGAAGGGGCATAAGGATGAATCGACGTTTGGCCGCTTCGCCTGTCTATCGCTGGGCAACTCTGTTGGCGGGACTCCTCGTGATGACCGCCAACCCGGTTGCCGCCCAGCTTCCGGCAGCGTCACAGGATGCGAGCCTGGGAAGCCCACCTCCCGTGAGCGCAACGAATGCCTGCGAGTCTGACGCGGCGGGTTCCCCATACATCCCGGTCGACAGTTGGGTCTATCCGGCCGTGCTGCGTCTTTACTCCCTCGGATTTGTGGATACGGTTTACCTGGGCATGCGCCCGTGGACGCGCTCCAGCGTGAGCAACATGCTCGAGGAGGTAGGCAGCCGCATCGAAGACTATGATTCAGGCCCCGCCACGGACGAAGCGGAAAAAATCTACGGGGCGCTGAGCCGCGAGTTGCACTATGACGCTCAGAACCAGTGTCTGGCCCCTGAGGATAAAGTGCGGGTGGAGTCGGTCTACTCCGTTGCGCGCGGCATCAGCGGCACACCGCTCCGCGACAGCTATCATCTCGGCTCGACCATCATCAATGACTACGGCCGTCCGTACCAAAACGGCTTCAATAACTACTCCGGAGTCAGCGGCTACGCTTCCGCAGGCCGGTTTCTGATCCATGTGCGTGGCGAGTTTCACGAAGCGCCCTCGGCCGCCGGCTACTCGAACGCACTGGCCCAGACGTTGGCGAATCAAGACGTAGGCTACTATCCGGTCGCCAACAACCCAGCCACGGGCAGCCCGTATATCCAGACCACAATCCCCCAGGGCCCCATTGCCGCAATCAACGATGGGCGCTTTATCGAGGCTTACGCCTCCTATCGCCTGCTCAACCATGAGATCTCGTTCGGCAAACAGGACGACTGGCTGGGCCCTGGTGTAGGCGGTGGGATGGCCTACTCCAACAACGCTGAGAACATCTACTCCTTCCGCATCAACCGTACGGAACCGCTGTACATTCCTCTGCTCTCCTATCTCACCGGCCCCTTCCGTTACGAGTTTCTGGTTGGTTCGCTCAAAGGCCACACCTATCCCAACGACCCCTGGGTGCACATCGAGAAGATCAGCTTCCGGCCCACCGTGAACCTTGAGTTCGGCTTCGAGCGCACCGTGATCTGGGGCGGCAAGGGCCACGAAGGCATCAACCTCCATAGCTTCCTGCGCAGTTTCTTCAGCCTCACCGCACCCGATACCGCGGTCAAGGAATCAAGCGCGGACCCTGGCGCCCGCTTCGGAGCCTTCGACTTCTCCTATCGCCTCCCCTTCGTCCGCAACTGGCTCACGCTCTACTCGGACTCAGAGGTGCATGACGATGTCTCGCCCATCGACGCTCCCCGGCGAGCCGCCTGGCGGCCCGGCATCTATCTCTCTCACGTTCCCGGAATCCCTCGCCTCGATCTGCGCCTTGAAGCCGCCTCCACCGATCCGCCCATCACCAACAGCAACGGCGGCCATTTCATGTACTACGAATACGTCCAGCAACAGGGATACACCAACCAGGGCCAGATATTCGGTGACTGGATCGGACGCGAGGACAAGGGTGGCCAGGGCTGGATCACCTATCATTTGAGCGGCGACGAGTGGCTCCAGATAGGTGTGCGAAATCAAAAAGCCGCCAAGGACTTTATCCCCGGCGGCACCACCTACATTCCCGGCACCACCACCTTGCCCCCCGGCGGCACCACCTTGAACGACATCAACTTTCAAATCGTCAAACGAATCGGCAAGGACTTCGAGGTCAACGGCAACTTCGCCTACGAGCGCTGGAAGGCCCCCATCTACCTATCCGGCCAGCAGAGCGTGACCACAACCACCATCCAGCTCACCTGGTTCCCGGGGAGAAAGACCAGCGTCTCCCACGCTATTGACAGCCTTTCAAAGAGATAGCTGTCCGTAGCGCAGGCATTAGTCAGCGATAGTTAGACCTGTCGCGGTACCCATGACCTTTTTAACTGCCTCGCAGGTAGCAAGAATATGCGCTTCTGTCAAAGTCGGATGCACAAGAAACATCAAGCTCGTCTCTCCCAGTTCGCGCGCAACGGCAAGGCGCTCTCGAGGACGCCACTCCGGAGGAAACGCCTTTTCCAAATAGATCTCGCTGCAACTTCCGCTGAAACATGGGATACCCTCGGCATTGATTGCATCGATGATGCGGTCGCGAGTCCATCCCGGACGAAGCACCTCTGGACGCACAAAGGCATAGTACTTGTAATAGGCATGCTCAATGTGTTTCGGTGGCACGGTAACACGCAAACCTGAAAGGATTGCGAACTCATTGGTCAGAATCTGAGCGTACTTGCGCCGAATGGAAAGCCACTGGGGAAGTTTCCTCAGTTGTACTCGACCGACTGCTGATTGCACCTCTGACAGCCTCCAGTTTGTTCCAAACGACTCATGCAACCATCGAAACCCTGGAGCATGCTCATGGTGGTAGACCGCGTCGTAGCTCTTTCCGTGATCCTTCAAAGACCACATGGTGTTCCGCAGCTCGTCTGAGTTAGTAGTCACCATTCCTCCCTCGCCGGCAGTCGTCATGATCTTGTCCTGGCAAAAGGAGAATGCGGCCACGTCACCCAACGATCCGATGGGGCGCCCTTTGTAGGTGGCGCCGTGCGCCTGAGCGCAATCCTCCACAACCTTGATGCCCCGCTCGCGCGCCAGCGCAAGAATGTCGTCCATTTCGCAGGGCCATCCAGCCAAGTGCACCGCAACGATTGCCTTGGTATGTGACGTCAATACCTTGCGAATGCTGTCAGCCGTAATGTTCTGGCTCTCGCGGTCTACATCGGCGAAGACTGGACGGGCACCGAGCATAACCGCACAACTCGCAGAGGCAATAAATGTTCTGCTAGTCGTAATGATTTCATCTCCTAGACCGACACCCAAAGCCTTCAAAGCACATTCCAGCGCCACGGTTCCGTTGGCCAGGGCCACCGCATATTTGCAGCCTGCAAATGCCGCAAACTCTGATTCGAACAGCTTGCCCTCCCGGCCCGTCCAATAGTTGACATTGCCGGAGCGGAGAACCTGCACGGCGGCGTCTATCTCATCGTCAGCAAAGAACGGCCAAGCCTCAGGAACGCTAATATGCGTCTGTTGTTGCGAGTTGCTACGCACGGACCTATAGGCAACAGCTGGTTCTGTAGCATTTGGAATTGTCATGCTATTCCCTACTCCCACCAAAGCTGAAAAAACGATGTATTATATTTAGGGACATGTATCACTGCTTTGACCTCTCTCATAATACAGATTAGATTCCTACTTTCGCATTACTTTGCCTTTCATAGAAAGGGCAGTGGATTTCAGGCTGCGTGTCACCCAGTACAATTGATTCTCCATGACCTGGAAACATGATATACCCCGTCGGAAATGTATCAAATATGTACTTTAAGCTCTTGGCAAGACTCGTACGATTTCCTCCCGGAAGCTTCACCACTGTTTTAGTATCCTTAATGAGGGTATCTCCGGTAAAGAGCATCCCTGGTAACTCGACCATTAGGCAACCTTCTGTATGTCCCGGTGACGCATGAAGGATCATCTCTTTACTCCCCCACAATAGTCTGTCACAGTCTCCAGTTAGCAGAACATCAGCATGCTCTGCCACATAAGGAACGGCATAAAACGCAGATAGGTTCCTCTTCGGGAACGGAAGCAGATCGGACGTTTCGGTAGTGGCAATAACTTTGCACGGCCAGTGTGCGCGCAACTCATTAAGATTCGCGATATGATCGATGTGCGCGTGAGTCAATACGATATATGCCAGCGTGCAGCCCACTTCAGCCAAGAGTCTATCTACTACAACGCACGTTCCATATCCTGGGTCGATAACAACCGCCGTCGCATATTGAGTGTCCGCGATAACGTAGCAATTCTGGCCTTTGAATGTACTCACGATCTGGAATACGTTCAGCCTACCGACTTGCACAGGCTCCCGCCTGCATGCCAGCCGCTGCCTTGCAGCCTCTTCTATCGTCATTGACTGGATGCCCCGTTCCGACCGCTTACGCAGTGATGTTCACTGTTCTGCCGCCATCAACTACGATCTGCTGTCCTGTAATCCACCGCGACTTTTCTGAAATCAGGAACTCAACTACATTAACAATGTCCGTGGCTTCGCCGATGCCGAGCGGGTAGTCGCGCTCAAGTTTAGCCACCATCTCTGCGTCTTCATAGATTGCTTCCGTCATTCTCGTGCGCACTCCTCCAGGCAGTACTGAGTTGACACGAACCTCCGCAGCAAGTTCTACGGCTAGCGATTTCATGAGCGCATCCAAAGCCCCCTTGCTGGCGCTGTAAGCACTGAATCCGCGTGCGCCAAACTTACTTGCGATGCTTGAAATAAAGACAACGCTGCGAAGCTGCCGGTCGTTAATCTTTTTCTTTATCAGCACTGTCGTCAGTTCCATGGCGGAGAAAAAATTTATATTGAATATGTCTCGGATCTGCTCCAACGACAGACTCCTGAGCGGCAATATCTTGAGTACCGCAGCACAGTGGACGAACGCCGATACTCGCGCCTTCTTTTCTGCGAGCAACAGCGTGAGGCTCGCGCCCAATTCATCGACCCGCGACAGATCGAACGGCCAGATGATGTGGCTTTCCGGGTCGCAACAGGCCTGCCGCGTCTCTTCCAGGCGTACTGCGTCGCGACCGCTCAGAATAAGTCGATGTGATCGCGACATTTGTATGGCTATCTCACGACCAATGCCAGACGACGCTCCCGTAAGCAAAAGAAAATGGTTGGTTGTACCGCTGCTCTCAGTTGTCATGTCGACACTGCCTTTCTCCTGCTTGGATCACTGCGCCAGATAGCCGCCGTCGACAACCATGACTGTGCCAGTGATCCAACGTCCCGTGTCCGCGCACAAAAACGCCGCTGCGTTCGCTATGTCATCGGGACTCCCAAATCCCAGGGGATGCTGCGCTTCGACCGCTGCCCGCTGAGCATCGTCCCATAGCCTTTCCCCTCGCTCAAACATCGGCGTCTTCACGAAGCCTGGTGCGATGCAGTTCACGCGAATCCGGCTCGCGGCAAACTCAAGCGCGAGCGACCGCGCCACCCCATGCAGCGCCGACTTGCTCATGGAATAAGCCGTCGCGGCGGGCGATCCCACCAAACCCATCACGCTCGAAATAAACACAATAGATCCACCATTGTCGGCACGGACTCTCTTGCTGCTGAAGCTTTTCGCCACGGCTAAGCCACTCTCAGTGTTTACGGCGAATATCTCGCGCCACGCTGCAACGGTCAGTACTCGCGCTGGCATCACCGCCTGTATGCCGGCACAATGCACAAACCCACTGAGCGGCCCTGCTCCGGCCACTGCGTTCTTCACCAGCGTTTCGATCTCTTCCACATGCCGCAGATCGAATTCAAACAGCCCATGGTCATTTCGGACACATCGAGCGGCCGTCTCTTATAAGCCAGCACGATTCAAGTCAACCAGCGTCAGTCGCGCGCCTAGACTGTCGAATAACAATGCCACGGCCTGACCAATGCCCGAAGACGCGCCACTCACGAGAAAGTGTCGATCACTTAAATTCCAGAGCTTTGCTGCAGTTTGATTGTTCAATCGCCCCACTCTCTCAACCCCGACTATTTCGTAGCCTTCCTCGCCACAAGATCCAGAAGTCCCTGCCCCGTGCGGCAGTCTCGAATCTCTGCCGCACTCAGGTTGATACGATAGTCGCCGTCAACCATTACAATCACCGACAGCACCGTCAGCGAATCCCACTCCTCAAAGCCATCGAGTACGTCTTCCGGCTTCACCTCGTCAACCTCAAGAATCTCAGCAACTTTCGCCAACAGATTTTCCATTTGAGTCCTCTATCAGAAGGTTATCATTTCACAGAACCGCATCGGCCCGATGCGCATCAGCATTGACGCCCATGTGAGGCCAACACCGAATCCAGCCAGACAGGCGTTGATCGATTCGCCGACAACGCGGTGTCGCAAATTGTGGGCAATCGCTAATGGGATGGTCACACCGCTGGAGTTGCCATAATGCTCCACAATATTGGCCGGCATTTTCTCATACGGCACGCCCATCTTGTCTGCCAGCTTCTCCAGCATGAAGCGGTTGGGTTGGTGAAACAGAAACATGTCCACGTCGTCCATCTTCTTGCCAGCGGTCTGGAGAAGATCGTCAATCATTGGCGGCACCTCAACCTGGACAAAATTGAAAACGGCCGATCCGTCCATCACAAGATTGTCCAGAGACCGCAGGTTTCCATCCGCGTCCTCGGCCATTACCGCCGTCTCCGGACTTGAGGGTAGCCGCATGCCACCGGCAGGAATTCGTAATACATCGCGCCGCGTTCCATCCATCTTCAAGTTCATGTAAATAGGCGTCGCGTCGTCTGTACGCTCTAGGATCGTGATGGACGCCCCATCGCCAACCAGTGGATAGCTGTTGCGGTCTTTTGTAGAAACCTTGCGGCTCAAGACATCGGCGTTCACCAGCACCACACGTTGGATGCTGGGCTGGTCCAACAGCAGAAAGCCCTGCATCAGTCCGATTAAGAATCCGGCGCAGCCTTGATTGATATCGAGGCAAAACATGTCCTGTTTCAGGCCGAGCCGCCCCTGGATCACGCTGCTAGTGGCCGGCATGATGTAATCTGGCGACTGGGTTACGACGATAAGAGCATCGAACTCGTCCCTGTCCAGCAGCCTGTTCGCGAATAGATACTCCAATCCGAAAATCGTCAGATCGGAGACGCAAACAGGCCCATCCACCAAGCGGTGTTTGTCGTACCCCATGACTTCCTTCAGCTTGAGCGAGCGCCTCTCTGGAAAGTTGAAGTTCGACATCTCGTCGACGAAGCTGCGTTCGTTGGCGGGAACCACGGTAAGTATACCGCTGATTTTACGGTTGCTAAATATGAGGTTCATTCTATTCCGTACTTATGCAGTAGTGTTTGGATGGAGGCGATGTTCTGAAAGTACTCCGGGACGATATCCATCCCAGAGATGGAAATCCCGTAAGCCTTATCAAGGTCGGACACCAGCATTACGATGTCGAGGGAATCCAGCATACCGTCACCGATAAAATCTTGCGACGTGGTAAAGTCGAATTCCGGTCGGACTCCCTGCAAAATAGATAGTATTCTTTGCATGACTAGCGCCTCTTGATCATTACCATGTCCACGATCGAATCCTCTTTGTAGCCGTACCAACTGTAAATCTGACGTGCCCGGCTGTTACGCTCATTGACCCATACAATAGAACGCCGACACCCCAAACAGTCGTTTAAATAGCGCCGGAATAGCCGATATCCGTAGGTGGAGCGCGCAATCGTTTTGTTCGTTCCCCGGGTTCGGTACTCCGGAAGCACGAGCCAGTAACGCGACCTAGAGGTCAGCCCCGTACGAATATAGTAATGCAGCGCCGCAATCCGGTCTTCCTCGCGTACCAATAAAATAGTGCCCGAGGCCGCTGCCTCGCGTATCTCCTCAAGCGACGGAATCTGGTCCTCGTACACATCGAAGTTTGCCAACAACGCCGCGTGAATCTCTTCCGCATCTTCTATACGCGCCACCTCGATTCCGGAATCTGCTTCCACTCCCTCAGCCGGTGCCTGTCCGGTTTGTGCCAGCTGCGCGCGTAGAAGGGTAGTGGTGTGGGAGAAGCCCGCGCTCGCGTATTCCGCCGCCCACGGAGCTACCTCGTCTTTACGTCCTACTAGGCTCGACGCAAGTACGTTGCCAGATGTCAATTCCAATCGCGACAGCGCGACTGCCAAACAGCTCAAATGGGCGACCGCATAGTACACTCGGTCATAACTCGTCTCCCGCCGCAGGAAAATCACTGCTCCTTCGGACTCCTGAGCGAATAACTTGCCTGTGCTCACTAACCCATCTAGGACTGAATCGGCGAGAAAGAGGTTGGTGCCGAATCCGCTACCGGTCGCCTTGGCCCTGCTGATCATTTGTCTGAACTCGGCAACATTCTGCACTATATTCATCGAACCGTCTCAGGCTGCATTCTCTGGCCACGCATCTTCTTGAACCGTTCCTCGTACCGCGCTGTATTTACAACCCGCACTCAATCTCGAAGTGCAACATTTCACGTTGGGATTGAACGCGGCAAAATATGTTTGATGGGTGATCCGTGATCGCTACAACACCATTTAGATATATTGTATCATTCCACCTTCTTCAACTGCAAACTGAGGCCATTGCGGTCGATCTTCCCGTTCGGATTGCGCGGCAACTCCTGCATAGGATAAAACGCCGTGGGTAGCATGTATTTCGGGAAGATGGCCAACAACTCTTTGCGAATTGCCGTGGGAGTCACCTGCTCTCCCTTCGACTCATAGAAGAGGGTGATTTCCTTTCGAGCTGCGTTGTACAGGACGCAGGCATTGGCGATTCCTTCAACACACATAGTCTGATGCTCAATCTCTGAAAGCTCGATGCGGTATCCCATGTGCTTAATCTGGAAATCTTTCCGGCCAACATAATAGATTTCGCCGCATTCGTTGCTGTAACCGATGTCGCCGGTGCGGTAAATCAGTTCGGGATAACGTATATTCAGCGGATTCTGTACGAACGCTGCCGCGGTTTTTTCCGGATCGTTCCAGTAACCCATGCCAACCGAGGTTCCACGAACACACAGCTCGCCCTGTTCACCGGCTTTACAACGATGATTCTCCTCGTTCAGTATTAATACATCTGTGTTCCTATACGGTGACCCTATCGGCACTGGCTCATCATCTTTAAAGTCCCGATCAAGCACAAAGTATGTGCAGTCCACATGTATCTCAGCCGGGCCATACAAGTTCGCAAACATCGCCTGTGGGAGTGCTCGTCGCCAGTGGTTCAGATGCTTTGTTGGAAACACCTCGCCAGCAAATAATATCTTCTTCATATCTGGTAACGGATACTTCTCGAACAACCTTAGGTTCGAAATATTGACCATGATCGACGGCACCCAGAACAGGAAGTTGATCTTCTGTACCGTGAGGAACTCCATAAGCTTCGCCGGAAACGCTGCCATCCCATCAGGAATCATTACCCAAGTCGCACCCTTTGCTAACGTAGTCACCAGCTCCAGGGTGTAGTGATCGAAGAAAGACGGCGACAGACTGCCGATGCGCTCCGTGCCGTCCAATCCAAAGGTTGCGAACGTCCAGTCCATGTAATCGATCGTACCTCGATGACTCAACGTCACACCCTTTGGTGTACCTGTCGAGCCTGAGGTATTGATCACACACACCGGATCCGTGTCGATGATTCGATCCAACCTCTTCCACAGTGCCCTGTTGTCGAAGGCTACCTCGCTGGATATGGCATCTTCAATACATACGGTCCACTCCGCAGCTACACCCAAGGATCTCAACTTATCGCTATAAGCGTAACTCGTAATAACAAGTGCAGGTTTCAGCTTATCCAGTATGTTGCGGATGCGTTGATCCGGAGAATGAATATCGAGATTTGTATAAATATTGCCGCTGTACAGTATTCCAAGATCCGCGAAGACGGTTTCGGCGCTTTTGGGTAAAAAAACCGCGATGAGTTCGTTGGTCACATCCATCCTACGAACAAGACTGCTCGCGCATCGTTTCGCGGACTCTTCTACCTGGCCAAACGTAAAGGATCGCGCCTGCTCGACAATTGCAATCCGCGCACGGTCTGCTTTTGCCAGGTAAGCCTCAAAATACTCAAGAACATTGACTTGCACGTAATCCTCCCTGAGTGATAAAACTCAGTGTCTACGGCATAAATCTTGCCATCGCCGCTCTGATGTTCGGTTAGGCACCAAACCTTCAAACGGGTTAATCATAAACATATACAGGATACATCGCAGTAAGATCTAAAGATATCGCGCAGGGTTACCGAAAACGGTCCTAGGTTCTTTGATATTTGTCACAACAACACTGCCAGCGCCGACGAAAGCCCCATTGCAAATGGACCTGTTAGGAATAACTGTTACTGTCGACGCGAAATATGCAGCCTCCCCAATCCGGCACCTGCCGGCAATATTGTTATTGGCCATTATAGAGGAAAAGCTACCTATCGTGACGTCATGACCAATCATGGATTCAGAATTTATGAAAACCGCATCACCGAGGATTACATTAGGCCCAATTATTACATGGTGACCGATGATACAGCCTGTTCCGATCTTAGAGAATTTACCGATGATTGCATCGGGAGAGACAAATGTGAGGAGCTCAACACGGTCTCGTATCCCTTCGACAACAGTTCTTTTCGTGCTTGGTGTAGCAATCGCAACGATTGCGAGATCGCCAGTTTGAAAATGGAAGTCGCAAAGCGACCCTACAATTCTATAATCACTGAGATAGCCATCAAGTGCCTCAGGGTTATCGTCAAGATAACCTGCAATTTGCCAGCCCCGCTCGCTTTCGAAAACCCCGTCCAGAAGAGATTCCAGCTCTCTGCCAAAACCTCCTGCACCAACGATATACAGGTTTCGTTTCTTCACCTCTCAAATACCTCCTCGATTGCCTACACGGGTGCGCTGTCCCCCCGGTGAGTTACGTTTACTGAGCAACTAGAGCAAATGCTGGTGTACTCATGACCCTATGTTGGATCTATTATCTGTGCATAGCAGATGTGTCGTCGCGATTGGGATTGTTGACTGCATCAGTACCGTGAAATCCTGGCATAGTCGCATGCTCAGCGTTAGCTATTCCCTTTCGCCTCAGAACAGAGACAATAGTCTTCAGGAGGATCAGAGCATCAAGCCGCAGGCTCCAATTGTCCACATACGACACATCAAGTGCAAATTTTTCTTCCCACGTCAGTGCATTGCGTCCGTTGATCTGTGCCCAACCAGTAATTCCCGGCATTACATCATGACGGCGTGTCTGTTCCGGCGAGTAGCGAGGCAGATACTCCATCAGAAGAGGCCTTGGCCCTACCAGACTGATGTCGCCACGAAGCACGTTCCACAACTGTGGCAACTCATCGAGACTTGAAGCGCGCAGCAACCGCCCAACACGGGTCAATCGATCGCCATCAGGCAACAGCCTCCCACTCGAATCGCGCACGTCCGACATCGTGCGAAACTTGAGCAGCCAAAAAGGCTTTGCAAACCGTCCTGGCCGGCGCTGCCGGAACAGGATTGGGCGCCCCATCGACAACCAGACCAGTATGCTTACCACGATCAGCACGGGCGACACGACGATAAGTCCGCAGAGTGCAGCGATGCTGTCAGATGCTCTCTTGATCCAGAACTGCCATCCGTTCTGGCTAGTTTGCATCGGTTTGGCCTCACGCTCGCTTCGTAAGGGCGACACAGATTCGTAGGAGGCCTTCATTTTATGCCCTCACCCACGTCATAACTTCCTCCGCCAAATCTCCTCCTTGCATCAAACTTGACAGAAATAAAGTCCTTCATATCTGCTCGTATCTTAGAGGATTCCAGATGCAAGGTAAAAAACCTCTCGCAGTTAGCGGCCATATCTGTTGTACCGTTTCGCATAAATTGCAAAATGCAGTCTCTTAACTGTTTACGATTTCCACCTTCGTAGTTCTCGCCCAACCCGTGCTCCGTCACCAGATGCTGAAGATCCCCTTTCATGGAATTGATTATCGGCAGACCAGCGGCGAAATACGTCGCCGCCTTGTACGAGAATGCCGCCGTGGTGTTGATGTACCCGTTAAATCCGACGTGGCAACTCCGCAGGATATCTGCAAGACGAGTAGGCTCGAACACCACTCCCCAAGAACGATAATGAAGTTTGCGACGTCTCAGTTCCGCGACGAGCCACTCTTCCCGGTTCCCTTTGCCGATCACATATAGCTGTACCTTATTGCACAGCGTCTCCTCAGCGAGAACGTCAAGGAGCGTATCAAAGTCGTATAGGCGACCCAAATTGCCGACATAGGCTATCGTAAATATCGTCTGCTTCGGCGCCTCAGACTCAAGCCGTTTCTGTCCAATATAGAACCGCTTCACGCTAACCTGCTCGTTAGCATATATAGCCGCTTCGTCGGCGAATGTATCCGACACAGCCATTACCATATCAGCCTTAGCGACCGCAGATTTGAAGAACCATTTCCAGACCGCGAAGATCGGCGATAGGGATCTCTTTACATTACGAGGGAACGGCAAAACGTCCGGCCAGATATCTACAACGTCAATAATCTTTATCCTCGCGCCCGCCAGCATAAATACGAGACACGCCAATACATTCAGTGGCGCTGTCACATACACTACATCGTACTTATAGAGATTCCTTCTGAAGTATGCAGCAGCTTTGAAGGAGAATTGCAGATGCGAAAACAATCGACCAACGCTCACATTGCTTTGATACGGCCGCGCGCTAAGATAGATAATCTGCTCAAAAGGCAGACATTGCCGTCGCTCGCGTTTCACCTTACCTGAGTGATCGAAATCGCTGGTCACCACATCGACTGGCATTAATTCCGTCAGCACCTCTCCAACAAACCGCGGCCTGCTCGCAGGGGCTTCCAAATTGAAAAACGGGGCGAACACCGCGGCACCCTTCGGGCGGTCCTTTATCGTACAGATAGTAGACTGTTTCAATAAATACCTGCCTTAGTCACCGAGAATATTCTTAGTCTTATTCATTTCCAATTCAGGATAATATCCATCGATATGGTTCCATTATTTGCACGCTGAACTGGAAAAACACAAATCCGAAAGCAACCAAGCCGGCAACATATAAAAGGCGATAGTATCCCTTCATGAGTTTCAATGGAAGCATCAGAACGACTACGTCGAACATTGCAAATATGTCTGAGCTACGCCAACTCACGGCATTATTAGAAATAAAGAGTATCTGGAGAACGATTCCGGTCGAAAAACAAAATAAAGCCAACCTGCTCTCCGCGGTAATCTTGTTCCAATAGAATATGACAATCAACGCCAATATCAGCAAACGAACCCCAATATATATATAGTAGACCGAAGGTGGGCCTTTTGATGCATTCAGGTTATCAACATAGATTCCCGCCCTGATGTTATTGGATAGAAGCCCGACAACATTTTGCAAGCCGATTTTCGCGAGAATCCCCCCTGGAATCCACGACAATACCCACCAGCGAGAGTGGAATTGGACCTTGAACATCACCAAAACAAAAGGAAGCAGGCCAACTAACACTGAAAGATGAAATGTAAGAGCAACAACATATAGCAGGAGCGCAATCTTTCTTTTACCCCTGAAGGCCAACAGAAGGCTGATGGACATAAGGGGAATCGCCACGCCAGATCTTATTGAAGCCATATCAGAACCGATTAACATACGGCAAACAACCAAATAGAAAAAGAGCGCGATCCACCTTTGGTTGGACGCAAGTTTAGAAAAGCAAAACTGAGAGACAAGTGCGGAGATGGCAAAGAAAAGCGTAACACCTGTAAAACTGAGTCCTAATGCGGAAACGATATAACTGACTAATACAAATGCGGGGTCTTTTGCCCAGTCTTGCGCCACCAGATGCCCAGCAGAAACCCAATCGAACCAGCTCGAGTAACTTGTATAATCGGGACTTGACGAACGCAAGCCGACAAATATCGCAAGCACAACCAACACATACGGGAAATACAACATTTGCATATACCGGCGTAATCGCTCATCCTTTACGAAGGGTAAAGCAACGCCGCATAGCACAAGGCTGTATATGACATAGTACCAATACACCTAGTCTAACCTCCCGAGTTTTCCGTGAGCGCCATTCAGAAGCGCTTTAGAAAGCAACACGAGACTCTCGAATCTGTGATCGGAATACCAGCAGTATACCAATATGTAGCTTGGGATTTTGCATATCATTGAGGCCCTCCACCTCCAACCCATGTATCTTCTGCGAAGCAGGTATGTGGAATTGCGCGTGATATAGCAATTCCTGGTATTGTTGTGAAGATAGATTTCTCGACCTAAAACCTGGATGACCCTATCTCCCGTGCTATGCTGCAGAAGCACTTCAGGTATCATATAGCAGTTATATCCATTCATCTTTGCGCGTAGTCCCCATTCAGTATCTACAATGTCGATAAATAGTTCGTCTAACATTAGCCCAACCACAGAAAAGACACTACTGCGAATCATTGATCCTGACGCCATGATCCAGTCTGTTTCTACTGTATCCCTCGCGTTTTGCTCGCCTGCGTTCTGTAGTGCTTGCATCTTATGCCGAATCGCCCTGGGAAAGCGCCCCGTCTTTTCGTCAACAAATAGTGGGCCAACTGCTGCGACATTCTTTCCCTCACTCAGCAACTTCTGTTCGGCATCCAATAGCTTTTTCACCGTGTCCGGCGGCAATGCGCTGTCCTGATCCAACAAAAGCACATGAGAGAATCCACCCTCCATGCTTTTGCGGATCCCCATATTCTGCGCGGCGGCGATTCCTTTATTATCCCCAAGCGGAAGATAGGATATACAGCCTTGATATTTATCGAAGTATGAAGAGAATCCGTCAGACGGCCCAGGAGTATTGTCGATTACAATTATCTTTTCGACCTGTCCTACGACACTTCGCAGCAGTCGGTCCAGCAGAAGCATATCCGGGATATACAAGACAATGACAGCAGCAACCATACGCCTCCTCGTACTTGAAAAGAGCTACTCATCTACAGATGAATGGGGCGGAAACTTATGTCGAGTGCTTCTTTCGTGTTCCGATTAACTAGAGCGTATAAATGGAGGGATCTACCAGAGCAAACCAAGCGCTCATTCTGGTCTCTTGACAAATCTCGCGCGCGAAAATACAAGATCCAACATCATCGGAACTGCACGTCTAACTCGGCTTGCGAATATAATAATGGAAAACCAGATTTTTGCCATTGCTAGTGGTAATATTATAATTGGATAAATGTATATCCAATAGCGCCAGTTTCTCTTATAGATTGGCTCAAGTAGTTGGCAACAGTTTTCTAATTTCAGTAATCCCGCTGTTCCTTTGCGAATAGCCAGAATATTCCTTGGTAAGCAATCTCGCATCGAACGATTCCGAAGCTCTACCGCTATTTCCCGCCTATCTGCCAGAGTCATCTCTAGAACCCGCTCTAAATTGACTCCGAAGGTCTGGCAAAGTCCAAAATCACCTGTATTTCCAGATTTACTTGCTACTAGCTTCTCCCAAACAATCAGCATTTTTGAACTGCTAGCCAGTACGGGACAAATCCAGCCCAGCTGGAGTAGGTTAGTGCCAATAAGCTCGCTTAGCTCTTGATGGGCAGTTGTGGAATATAAATCCTTGTTCACAATTATGGCGCTGAGAAACGTAATCATTATGCCCGCCCTTCGAACGAATCGCAATCCATCTGGAAAAACTTCCGCAAATCGTCCTAACTCGTCCGAAGTTTTTTCGGCAATGTAATCACCGCGAAACCCATAGGCACTCACGTAAACAAGCCCATAATTTTCTATCTCCAAAAGCCTCAATATCTTGGCAATCCCCCCCTCGATAATAATGTCGTCATCGCCACAGATCCAGACATACTTTCCGCGCGACTGTTCAAAGCATTGAATGAAATTTAAGTCTGATCCACAGTTGGATTCATTGCGCAGGTAGCGTATATCGAGTCCTCGCTGCCGGTAATCCTCGACCACCGCCAGCGTGTTGTCCGTGGAGGCGTTGTCCGATACGATAAGCTCGACACGGCTCTCGCCCTGGAGCTGTTTGAGAAGCACGCCGAGAAGCTGATCGAGGTATTTCGCCCGGTTATACGTCGGAATCGCAAAGCTGAGCAGCGGGCGTTCGGACGATTGGCTCGTTTGTGTCATAGAGTGCTTGATTCCTTGAATACAGCAGTTTCATGCCACTGCCGACGCTTGGTGATGAAGACGTACGTCCCGCAGCCGAGACCGATGGTTACGGTGAGGCAGAAATAACCGATCGTCACGCCGGTAGCCCCCCATAATTTTCCCAGAAACACTGTACTACACGCTGTAAGGACACCGCCCGCAACCGAAAGCCAGAGAAACGGCTCGCGCTTGTGCGCACGCAGATAGAGCGCCTCGCTATAGACAACATGATTGCAGAGTATCGTGGCCAGTAAAAGGCCAAAGACGGGCAGCGGCAAAACCCGCGCTGCCAGATGCGGGAAGCGAATCGTAACGCAGCCGAGACCCAGCAGCACCACCACGGCTCCGGCAATCAGCAGGAGGGTGGACTGCCAAAGCGTGCGAAAGAAGAGGCGGTCTAGTGTCTCGTATTCATGGCGGGCAACCAGAATCCCGAAAGGAGAGGCCTTGGTGCTTATCCAGGCGATGGCGACCACGCTGAGACCCAAAGTAATGGTGAGTGACATGCCCATCCGCCCCGCCTCCGCCGCGCCGCGAAAGGCGAACAGAACCGGATTAAAGATCTGAAAGATGAAGTATCCACTGAGATAACTGATGGCGATCCGCCACTGGAAAGGCCAAATCTCGCGACGCCAACTCACAGCATGAATCGATGTGTTGTACCGTAGCAGTGGAAGCAGCAAGCTGCGCTGCGAGAAGAGAAAGTAGCCGCCTGCAATCGCCTGGCCAAAGATGATCATGGCCGGGGCGAAGAGTCCATGGTGCAGGCTGAGGGCTGTCCAAGCCAACAGGCTTCCCACGACTGCCTGGGTAAGCCGCATGCGAGCCACCTGATGGATTCGCCCGCAGCCTTCAAGAAACGCGAACAGCGGACCCATCTGGAAGGTCAATGTTGTGGCCAGAACCGCCGCGATCCAAGGCAGTTTCCAGTAGACCGGAACTCCCGGCTGGCGGTGGACAAGAAAGAAGTAAAAGCCCGTAGGCAGCAGCGCGGTAGCCATCAGCAGGGCGCCGACTGTATACCAGCGGACGGCCTTTTGCAGCACGGAGGCAAGCCGGGAGTGGGCGGCCCGATCACCCGTGATCGAGCCGTCATCCTGAATCAGCAGGTGCGCGCGCTCATGGGCGGCCAACTGCAGAATGACGAAGGAAAAGCCCAGTTCAAAGACGATCTGTAGCGCTACAAGGCTTGAAAACGTGTAGTAGTAGCCCTGCTCGGTGAGGGTGAGAAAATGAGCGATGAACAGGAGTGTGACGACACCCGTCGCGGCACCCCACACGCGCCAAAGAACCGTGAAGGCAACGGCCCGATCGATCCCAATGGTCTGTTTTAGACGATAAAAAAGTAGCTTGCTCGCCGGATGTTGCTGTTCTTCGACGCCGACGGGGAGTTGCGGCTCAATCTTTCCCATCAGCAAATCACCGTCGGGGGGGTGCTCCGGCACAGCGGCTCCGATGCTTGAATAATTCCCTCGACGCGCAGCCCCTGAGGGCATCTCGAAGACTTGTTCAGGCATTCTCTGAATGCTATCTCGTCCAAAACTGCTCCTTCATCATAGCCTCGATACAGCCTCAATCATCGGTTCGGATTCGCCCATCTTCTCGCGAACCCGGATCGCGTACGCAGCCAATTCCAGCAACCTCGTGCAACGCTCCGTACTCATCGAACCGCCCACCCAGTGCGGTTCCAAAATCAGCTTCGTCTTCAACCGCGCGAGGAAGTCGACCGAACTCTCCAGCAGCTCGATCTCGCCTCCTTCAATGTCCACCTTGATGAAATCGTCGTGCGTTAATCCCTGCTCGCGACAAAATCCCTCAAGCGTTGTGCTCGGTGTCTTTGTCTCCACTCCCCTCCCACCGCCCGTAATCGCCACCGCGCTCGAACCCATCGCTCCCTCGTTGGAAAAGATCAAGCCATCCGCATGCGACCAGACCGCCTTGTGTATCAGCGTAATGTTGTCCAGCCCCATCCATCGCCTTGCCATCTCAATGTTCTGCAATGCGCATTCATAGTTCGTCCGATCCGCCTCGAAGGCGTACACATGCCCGCTGGTGCCTACGAGCTGGGCAAAAATGATCGAGGTCACAGCTGAATAGGCTCCGATGTCCAGCACAACCTGCCCTTCACTCAGACCGGCAAAGTCAAGATACTCTGCAGTGGTCCCATATGGTTCCGTATGCGAGGGAAACCGGAACGGAATATCGGCAAATCCACGCAGCCGGTGGTAGCGCGGTCCGCTCATGTCCACCAGCATTCTGCCATCCATGCGCACCGGTATCACCGAGTTCACATAATAGTCGAAGTTCTCTATCATGTGGGGCAGATACACCGCGTGAGAAGAACGGATCCGCAGTACCGTATCCGCCCGTTCCAGGTCGAAGAAGACATCTCGGACCACCAGTTTCAGACCAGCCGCGTGGGCGGATCGATTGCAGTTTCTTCGGTGCCGCTCATCCAGCAACCATTGTGGCATCAGCGGCTTCAGAACCCGTTTTATCAAACACAATTCCACCTCCAACCAATGCTGTTCCGACAATAATATCTTATTGAGTCTATTGGAATACGGACGTTTTCACCATCTCAATCCTCCAGGTTCTTGATTCTATTCAGTGGGGCGACAACTGACCCCTGCGGATAATCGGCTATCGACTCTGTGCTACAATTCCCGCATAGTTGACCCAAAGAACAGGATAAGAGCGACCATGAATAAATGCCGCAATTGCGGAGCCGTTGATCTGCGTGAACTGGGTTTTATCGGCAATCTCGCGCCGTTCTTTCTCAAGCGTGTTTTGCAAATCGAATTGCGGAGGCGAGTCTTTCGTCGCCCACTCATGCGACTCATCCAAAGGCTAACAGCTTTTGCTATGCCAGTCGTCTCGCGAATACACCCTACCGTCGCAGCCGTAGAGCTTCAGTCCTGCCTCAACTGTTCCTTCATCCAAACCAAGTTCACCTTCACCGAAGAGGGCATCGGTCGACTTTACTCGGACTACCGATCCGATTCCTACAACACGGAACGCAGCCACTACGAGCCGTCTTATGCTGCAATTGCAACGCAGGTCGGCCAATGTTGTGAAGGGGATATGAACCGCATCGGCGCTCTGACTCAATGGCTGCAAAGTAAAGTGGCTCTCAATGGAATGTCCATGCTCGACTATGGTGGTGCAGACGGGCAGTACCTGCCTGCTTTCGAGGGTAACAAGTACGTCTACGAGGTCTCCGATATCGACCCCGTGCAAGGGGTAGTCCGTATCTCCGACGAATCCTTGCTCCAGACGTATTCCTATATCCAACTCTCCCACGTCCTTGAGCATGTGACAGAACCGCTTCAGATGGTAAAACGAGTTGCCGCATATTTGGCCGAGGACGGCTACCTCCTCGTTGAAGTGCCACAGGATCTCAGTACCGCTCTCCTCGAAAAACTGAAGACGGGTACGGGCACTTTAGACGTATTCGTAGGCGTTCACGAACACATCAATAACTATAGCTTGCTCTCCGTGCAGAAGCTGATTGCGGCTGCTGGCCTTGAAATCGTCGTCATCGAAGCTATTCCAGTGGTGGGTCCGGTTGCGAAACAAGACTACATCCGTGCGCTCGCGAAACGTCCGGCCAGTTCTTAGCGGCAGCCTGACCCCACACGGTCCACAGTCTGAGTCAGCTTGGCGCAACGGCATCGCTACCACGCTTCGAGCGAAACACTTCCCGTCCGGCGACTTTTACCGGATTGGAGTCATCAGTAATTTCCCAGAGCTTACACGCGATGACCCACACTACACCCAGGAAGGCTGAAATCAAGATGCCAAGCAGGACAATGATCGACCTGTGCGGCGACGATTTTCTCTCTGGCACCTGCGGCTCATCCAGTACCTTGATCGGAGGTATCTCTTTCGCTTCCTCCACTTTGGCGAGCTCATATTGCCTGTTTAGAGTTTCATAGATTCCCTCTTGCATTGCTAATTGCCGGGAAAGATTGGAATATGTCACGCCTAATATAGGCAGCTCGCGGATGGAAGGGTAAAGTTCGTCGGATTTTTGATCGGCACCATCTGCTTTTCCGCCTATATTGCCCATCTTCCGCAACTGACTTTGCAATTCGTCGATGCGCGCACGGGCTTCGCGGACACGCACATTGTCATCGCTATACATGGCTTTCAACCCAGACAATTCGATTTGGGCCGAGATCAGTGCGCCTTGTAACCCGGAAGCAGCCGCTATCAATGTTTGGCCCTGGCTTTGCGGATTTATGGTCGCATTACGACTCGAGAACTGACTCAGTGCGACAGAGCTGGCATCTAGATCACTCTTGATGGATTTGAGCCTTTGCTCCAGAAACTCCCGTTCACGGCGAGCCGAGGATGTGCTCAAACTGTTAACGAGTTTATCAAGTTCCTCAACATAGGCTTCAGCAAGGTCGCGCGCCCGATTTGGGTCGCGATCCGTCACACTGATGCTGATGATTCCGCTACTCCTATCCTCAACTATCGTGGTTTGATTTGACAGGATACTGCGAGCGTCAATATAGAGCTTGCAATGATAAACACGTTGCAGGTCAAAGCGATTAATGATATCGTCCTGAGCGGTTTGGCTGTTCAGGATACCGATAAAGATTCCGCCTGGCGTTCTCATCAAGCCACCCATTGAAGCGCCAGATCCAGCTCCCGTAATGGCGCTGAGCAAGGACCCACTTGGAAGTGACTGCTGGTCGGGTGGCATCAATTGGGCGGTCGAAGTGTATCGTTTTGGGATCAACAAGGCGATGCCAATTGATATCAATATGCCCAACCCGATTACTCTCGCCAGCCAGAGTCGGCGATGCCATAGTGCCATCAGGAGTTCAGCGAGCGGAATATCTAACGAATCGGTTGCATTCTCGGCCTCACTTGGATTGTGTTCTTCTGCGGTACTCAATGTTTCGTCTCCTGTGGAGCCCATTCAACAGAGATTCGGCAAGGCCCGATGTTTCATGGACCGCTTTTGTCGGATGGCCTCAACTGCTTCTCTTCAACGGGTAAAGCATAATGCGATAGAGACATCCTGAATGAAAGCTTGATTGGCTTGGGAGTCTCTTCAAAGCTTCATCGACTCATGTTCGTTGCACAAATCCATCAGAATGTCCCGGCAATGGCGATGGGTAGGGCGGCCGCCGACATGATCTGCGCCATGCCGATTATATTTTGCCAGACTTGTGAACCGCCGATGATCTTCTCGGGAACGAACACGGAATCGCCAGGCCGCAATCGGAGGTTCATTAAATTATTGCCAGTCCAGCTACTCCCGTGCGGAACGATTGACCCATCGGCACGCAAGACATAAATGTATTTCTTGTTGCCATAGGGTGTCGCCCCGCCGGCCTTCCGCAAATACCATTCGACATCCCTACCCGGCACATAGCTGATCGCTATTGGGTTATATACCTGGCCGTTCACCATCACAAAATTCGGCCGTTTGGGAATGACCAGCGTATCTCCCGCACGCAATTCAATGTCCGCCGATGTATTTTCCCATTTGCTGATGTCCTCAGAGATGTTGATTACCATCCGGCCGCTTGCGGGACCGCTGCGAAGCGTTGTGAGAATCTGTTGTCGCTGCTGCTGGAGCGACTGCTGCGTGGTTGCCTGGTCCTGTGTGGACATCGCCCCTGGCTTGAAGCTGACGGGCGTGGTTTCGATTCGTTGGATCATCTGCTGACGAGCCTGCTCGTCCAGTTCGCGAACCTGCACACGTTCCAGGACGGCGGCGGCCGGATACGCATCCACTCGGAAACCTCCCGCCCGCTTCAGCACCGAACTGAGCCGTTCTCCCTGTTCAATCCCGTAGCTACCGGCATGCTCAACCTCACCATTTATCGTCATCGATGCGCCGATGTCCTGCCAGCCGGCCAGCTGTCGAATGCTGACGACGTTGCCTGGCTTAAGCGCCACATCTGCATTCTTATCGCCATCCAGCGCCTTCTCCACTTCGACGATGCTATGGCTGACCAGCACCTTCTGGCCATTCTGCACCACATAACTGGAAAGGTCGGCTTCGTCCCGATAGGCGCTGCGCGTAAAGCCGCCAGCCATTCTCACCAGCGCAGCCAGCGTCATACCTTGAGACATTGGATAACTGCCGGGGCGAAGGACATCTCCCTCAATGGAAACCATGGGAGAATCGATCTCATACCGGCTGAAGATGCGGATGAGATCGAACGGCTGAAGTGGGATTGCATCGTTCCCGATCAGCACGTCGGGCAAACTAAAGCTGATGGTCTCCGGCCGGAAGTCCGGTGGCTGCAAACGAATGAGTTCCGCATGGTCGGCCGGTTCCGGCATGATGTCCTGGTACGACTTCAACAGATCGTTGATGGTCATTCCATCGCGGTAGGGATACTTGCCGGGACGATAGACGTGTCCCTCAAGATAGACGGCCTGCTGGTTGTAGGGCAGAATCTGCGAGATTACGACGTCGTCCCCCCCCTGCACCTGGAAGCCGGCGATCTCCTTTTTTACCGCGTCCGCATCCCCTGGCAGCTGCAAATTCAACATGGTGCGTCGTTCATGGGCTTCAATTCGCTGCACGTTGATTTGTTTCAAACTCGCCGTAGCAAGCACGCCGCCGGCGAGATCGAGGACCTGGTTCAGCGTCGTCTCGCCGTTCAGCTCGTAGATCGCGGGGCGATGCACCATTCCTTCCACCGTAACCTGCGGACCTACCGGCGGCACCAGGATGGTGTCACCCGGTAGCAGGCGGTCAGAGTTCGAGCGGACGCCATGGAGCAGGAAGTCGTACAGGTCGATCTGGCGAACCAGTTGTGTGCCGCGGTACTGTCTGAGAATGCGTAGCGAACCGCGGCTGGTTGGGCCGCCGGCGGCGTAGAGGGCGCTTAGCGGCGTGGACATCGAGCTGACATCGTAGGCGCCGGGCCGCTGCACGTCGCCAACCACATACACGCGAACGGTGCGCAACCGGCCCAGGGAGATTTCGACATGCTCATCCTGAAACTGCGTACTGAGGGCCTTCTGGATGGCGCTCTGCGCCTGGGCAATCGTGAGTCCGTCGAGCGTGATGGTGCCCGCCTCCGGCAGCGCGATCTGGCCCTGGCGGTCGATCGTCAAGCTCAGGCGATCGGAACGGCCGCCCCACATGTTCACAGCAATGTTGTCCCCCACCCCAAGAACATAGTCGGGACCGACAGGAAGGTCCATCGGCAATTCATTCGCATTTCCCGTGCCGAGAAGGAAAGCATCGCTACCGAAGCGCCGCAGCGTTCCTCCAGCAGATGGAATCTGCGTGTAAAGATCGCGCAGCGAGATCAAGCCATAAGGATTGGGAAGCTGTACTTCCTGGGGTACATCCGGATTGGTTACAGGAGCGGGATTTGCAGGGGCTACCGCGCGCGGACCTGAGCCCCGAGCGCTACTACCCTGTGCGGGGCTTTGGGCATTTCCAACCTGCGTAGCGGGCGCCTGGGTATTTCCAGTCTGGGTGGGTGCCTGGGCATTGCCATTTTGGGCAGCAGGAGCCTGGGCATTGCCGCTCTGGGCGGTTCCTTGCGCATTCCCACTCGCCTGGGCGTCACTACTCTGGGCGGGCGCCTGGGCATTGTCACCCTGGGTAGAGGATGACTGAGCGTCACTCCCCTGGGCGGTCGCTTGGCCACTGCTGCCCGCTGCAGATGCTTGACCGCCGCCGCCCGAGCCGGAAGCTGTCCCACCAGCATTCTGAGCAGGCAGGGGTTTACACAGTAGCGCAACTACGACTGCGGTAATCAGCAGCAAGCCGACTCGGCTGCGACGCCATGTGGAGTCAGGACTTCCCTGATTATCAAGCACCACTTTGCTCATCCTTTGACCTTTTGACAACATGATTAAATTATTCCGCGTGTGCGTGATGGCGAGATGCCAGACAACCCACAAGGACCGCGCTCTGCGACTGCATCGTGCTCCTGCGCGAGGCCCCTGAAGTAACAATGTTAATTGATTCGAGTTGCCGGCGTGAGGCTCGCCGATAGAACACTATCAACCTGCCCGGAAGGAACCGTGACTTTGGCCGGTTTGACATAGTTTGGTTGGGTCGACATGGCGGATTTCAGTATCTTGGATCCGGGATTGTAGTCCGGAATCAATTCCTTGAGCAGCAGTAAGAGGCTGGTAACATCTTGTTCTTCAATAATTTGCTGTAGGCGATGCATAATTTCTTTGATTTGCATTGCATCGAGAGTGTGATGGCCGACATAGCTTCTGATCTTGCTATGGGAGGTCGGGACTAGACACTCATGCTGCAAGTTCAACTCTTCAAACAGCTTTTCTCCTGGGCGAACACCCGTAAACTGAATCTTGATGTCCCGGTCAGGTTGAAGCCCGGAGAGCAGAATGAGATTCCTGGCCAAGTCCACGATCTTTACTGGTTCTCCCATATCGAGGACAAAGACCTCTCCGCCCGTTCCGATCGAGAACGCCTGCAAGACAAGCTGGGCCGCCTCTGGGATGGTCATAAAATAGCGGCGCATCTCCGGGTGAGTCACGGTCACCGGTCCGCCCGCGGCAATCTGGTCCTTGAAGATGGGGACCACGCTTCCATTGCTCCCCAGCACGTTGCCGAAGCGCACCGCCACATACTTTGTGCCGTACTCCTTCTGGAATGCGCCAATCACCAACTCCGCGACGCGTTTTGTAGCGCCCATCATGCTGGTCGGACGGACCGCTTTATCGGTGGAGATCATGACGAAATCTTCCACCCCGTATTTTGCCGCAGCGCGGGCGACCTGCCAGGTGCCTAAGATGTTGTTTTCGACGGCAGCAAAGACGTGCCTCTCCATCATGGGAACATGCTTGTAAGCGGCAGCGTGATAGAGGATTGTAGGCTGATGATGAAGCATGACCCGCTGCAAGGTGTCAGGCCGGGTAATGTTCCCAATCTCTGAGTGAAACACAAGATCAGGGAAGTTTCTGCTCATCTCCCTGCCAAGGTGGAAGAGCGGAGTCTCCGCTTCATCGAAGCCGATGAGAGCAAGCGGACGGAACCGCGCGATCTGCCGGCAGAGCTCCGATCCGATCGAGCCGGCGGCGCCAGTCACCAAGACGACTTTTCCCTCGATGCGCTCGCGAATGCTGCTCTGGTCGAGATGGACCGGCCTTCTGCCGAGTATGTCTTCGACAGCGACATCCCGAATCTGCTTGCCCAACTCCGTCCCCTGGATGAGGTCCCCCAACCCCGGCACCATCTTGTACTCCGCTCCGGCATCGAGGGCCAGCTTCAAAATGTGCACCATCTGCGGCCCAGTCGCGGAGGGAACCGCAATCAGCACTCTCTTGATGGCGTGCGTTCGCACCACCTCTGCGAGGGCTTTTCCGGCTCCAAGCACCGGCTTCCCCTGCAGAATCAGGTAGACCTTCAATGGATCGTCGTCAATGAAGCCTATAACATCGCAGCGCAGAGACTGGTTTTGGCGAAGCTCCCACAGCAGTGCCTGCCCTGCTGCGCCGGCACCATAGATCAGCGTCCTCGTCTGCACCCCTTCCGCACCGTTCGCCCTACGGGAGGCGTAAACCATGCGAACGGTCAGCCTCGCCCCCAGAGTCAACAAGCAGGAGAGCAACCAATCGAGAATATACACAGAGCGCGGCATTCCCCGTGGCCCAAGCAGAACGAACAAGACCACTCCGCCCAGAACAGATCCCGCCGAGTTCGCGGCCACAACCCGCACGGCATCGTAGGTGGATGTATACCGCCAATTCCCCCGATTAAGCTTGCCGGCGATGAAGGCCACCGAATTTGCGACAACCCAGATGGCGAGCGCCACCTCCATCGCGTGGAAGTACTGCGCAGGCACCTCGCCGTCAAATCGCAGCTCGAACGCAAAAAAACCGGAGAGGGCAAATGCAGCCAAGTCCAAAAGATTAACAAGAACACGATGCCGAATAAGCTGCGCGCTATAACGTCGCGCGGGAAGCGATATGGGGTACATTCGTTTCTCCTATGTTCGTATCCTATACCTATCGTCTACCGATTGTCGTTTCTATCGCTATGAAAATGTTGTTGATACATGCATTAACCTAATGCTGGGCATATGTTGCGGGCGGGGTGCATGGCTGATTTAAATTCAGTGGCTCCAGTTCCTCGCCGTCAACTTCCACGGCAAAGCTTTGCATGATGCAATCCATAGTGAGAACAACGCGGAAGCTGTATTTCATTCGCACCACAACCCCCTCCATTCCGGCAAAGGCCCCGGACCGAATGCGTGCCCGTTGTCCAATCTTCAGAAGAGGATGGGGTTGAGCGTTGCGCTGAGAAAGACCAGATCGCAGTGCATCAATCTCGGACGCCGGCAACGATGCCGGTTCGCCTCCCGTGCCGCCCACAACGGCCAGAACGCCCGGCACTTCCAGCACACGCACGCGCTCGTTCCGCTGAATGCAAACGAAGATGTAGCCGGGAAACAGCGGAAGATCCAGGGTGACCCTCGATCCGTCGCTCCACTTGCGCTTGCTGCGATAGAGGGGCAGATAATGCTCAATCTCCCTCATTTCCAGTTGCTGATCCACACGCTTTTCATGCCGCGAAGACGTATAGACTGCAAACCAGTTCGGCGAGCACGCTCCAGGCGCGCAACCATCAGGCACAACAGCATCAGGGGTGCAGGCATCACCCATCAAGGATTTCACAGCGGGATCGCTCGCTGGTATGACGCCACGATGCCATGTTTCAGACAAAGCTTCGCTATCCTCACTTGGGTGAGACGTTTTCCACACCCCCCTCGCGGATGCAAGGAAACTGCAATAACAGAAGCAGCGGGCCCACAACGTAGGGAGACATCTTCATGCTCCGCTCACATCCGACGAAGATGCAAATAGGTGTTGCGAACATTATAGCAGATGACAATCGATGAGCCTAGCGCGGATAATTCGCGAAGGTTGAAGAAGCGAAAGCCTCTTGTGCTACAAACATGTTGTTGAGACAGTGTTTGAGGCAACAAAAGAGGCTTCCGCGTGATCGACTTTACCACGACAGAGTGTTTGTTGTTCCCTGAGATTTTTGCCAAGCCCGCCGTATTGCAGTTCGATCAACGGCAGGCCTCCTCCGATGGTGGAGCGATCCTGCTGAAGGCCGCCAAGCGGCGCTATGGTTGACGTTGCGCCAGGCGACGGGCGAGGTGCCTTTGAGAATCCTGATGGCTTCCAGATCGCCTACAGCCAGCTTTTGCTCATATACCCATGAGAGGAGCAGGGTATTGTAGTAGATGGGCGCCCCGTAAAACTGTCTCCCAAAGAGGTCAAGACCATCCGCGCCCTGCTCAAAACCGCCGAGATCGCCGTCGCCGAGATCGCCGCCCGCTTCGGCATCTCCCGTTCAACTCTCTACCGAACCATCTTCAGGCCCGCCGCATGACATCACGGGGTTCCGTCACCACCCTTGATTTTGGATTGAATCTTTTCGGGCGCTATGCGGAAAACCCCGTTTGGCGCCAGGAGCTTGTTTTTATATATGTATTTATATAATATTCAGTCATGGCGCACCTGCCGAAGAAGACTGCGGTGAAAGACCTCAAGTTCAGGGGAAGCTCCCTGAAGGATCTATGCGAATTTCCCAAGGACGCGCGGCGGGAGGCGGGATACCAACTGGACCGCGTGCAAAACGGGCTGGAGCCGGAAGATTTCAAGCCGATGTCTGATGTCGGACCCGGAATGCAGGAGATTCGGATCAAAGATGAAGCGGGGATCTTCCGCGTGTTGTATGTGGCGAAGTTTGAAGATGCGGTCTACGTGCTGCACTGTTTCCAAAAGAAGACGCAGCGGACGGCGAAGAGCGATCTCGATCTTGCCAGCAAGCGGTATGCGGAACTTGTAAAGGAGCAAAAGCGATGAGCGATAAGGCATTCAAGAGCGTGTGGGATGCGATCGAAGACGATCCCGCCCAGGCTGCGAACATGAAGCATCGATCCGCGCTGATGATGGCGATTAGTGAGCACATCAAGGCCAAGGGCCTCAACCAGACCGAAGCGGCAAGGCTCTTTGCCGTCTCGCAGCCGCGCATCTCCGACCTGATGCGAGGCAAGATTGGGATGTTCTCGATCGATACTTTGGTTGCGATGCTTGCGGCGGCCGGAATCGGGATTGACATAAGGCTGAGTCCGACGCGGGTGCGAACCTTAAACATCCCTGCGCGTCAGGCCACTCCGAAGACTGCGCGTCGACGGGTTGCGGCATAGAAGTATTCGATGCGGTATGGTACTGCCACCCCGGCAAAGCCGGGGGATCTCCCTTCGGATTAGATTGCTATTTTGGCGAGGGACTGCTTATGAGTCGGTATGAATCCAGTTCCCTCAGAAGTGATAAATAATTCCGGCAGCGATTTTGAGATGGTTCTGCCAGTTGTTGCTGATGTTGGGCAGGTCGGAGTGCATGTAGTCGACCTCAATCAGCCGGGCCGAGAACTTGGGACTGAGCATCATTTCGCTGCCTCCTCCCGCCGCAAAGATAAACCCTGACGCCGAGCTGCTGGAACTTGGGGGAAAGACGGAGTGGAATCCGCGCACCGCGCCCAGCAGAAACTGTCCATAGGGCGTGTAGCGTCCGAGGCGATGGCGGAACTGCGGTCCGGCCATCACCGTCATCAGGCTCAGGCCAAAGTTGTAGCTGGGGACTTTACCGGTATTGACCACGGAGAAGTCTGCAACCGCTGAGAGATGGTTTGTCAGTCGAAGCCGGGCATTGACTCCTCCGCCCTGCATGGTGAAGCAGCCGCATGTGCCGGGAGGGGCATTGGCGATGTCGGCCACGTAGTTCACTCCGAGATCGATGGAGGCTGGGCCGGCCGTGCGATGGGGCGCCGCGGGCAAAGCCTGGGCCGAGGCGTGCGAAGCCGCGCCCACCGCTATCAGAAGCATCCAGGCGATCCTCTTCCATATGCTGCGCAGCATCCGTTCTCCTCTTCTTGCAACCGCTACTGAATGATCAGCGTCACGGTCAGCGCGGCGTGCGAGACCGATCCGCTGGTTGCTGTAACCACGATGTTGTAGATCTGCGGTTCGGAGCCGAAGAAGCCGCCCGCTCCGCAACCCGCCAGAGTGCCCACCAGACCGGTCAGCAGCAGCACCAGCACAAGCAGGCGCGGCGTGCGGCGGCTGCTCTTCACCACGTCACTGGTGCGCTTGAATCCGGCAAAGGGCAGCAACAGTAGAAGTGGCAGAGACAGGCTCATCCAGCGGTCGCTGTGGCGGCTTAGTTGCGCCAGCGGATTGATCGTGTTCACCACCAGTGTCATTGGCGTCGCTCCGTCACCGGCTGGTATCGACGACGGGGTCAACGTATAGGTAGCGCCCGGCGGCAGCCCGCTGACGGTAAAGGTGACCTGCTGCGGGAAGGTGGGCAGCGACGGCGTCGCGATATAGTTGTAGGTTGCCGATCCGCCCGGCGCGACGGTCTCCGTAGACGGATAACCCACGGACGGTACCAGCACAAAGGTGAAGGACGCGCTGCTCGGCGTCTCGGTTACGGCACTCGAAGTGCTGGTAGTAAAGTCCGTGTCGCCGCTATAGACCGCCGTTATCGTGGACGCGCCAAGCGGAAACGCTGCGGTGCTCAGCGTGGCCACGCCCGCGCCGACCGATGACGTGCCCAGCAGCGCGGCACCGTCGTAAAAGCTCACCGTTCCCGTAGGCGTCCCGGTACTGCCCGTGCTGCTGTCGGAGACGGTCGCCGTCAGGGTAACCGGCACGGCCTGGTACGGCGTTGCCGTCGACGTCGTCAGCAATGTCGCCGAGTTGGCCTGCGTGATGGTCACATTGGCCGCGGGCATCAGCGTCGCCGTGTAGTTGCCCGCGGCATAGCCGGTCAGCGCGGCAGAGACGGGGTACACACCCGGCGCTGAGGCGGCGGTTGCCGTCGAACTCAACCCTAGCGTCACGTTGCCGCTGTCCTGCGCCAGTACGCCGCTCAAGCTACCCGTCAGCGTGGGGATGGCCACGCCATAGGCGATGGAAACGGAGTTGGCCGTCGCGCCGATCGCAAGCGGGGTCACCGTCACATCAAAGACGCCGCTGGCCGCGCCTGCGTTGTTGGCATCCCCGGCGTAGATCGCCTCAATCGAATGCTGGCCTGCGCTCAGTGTGCCGGTGCTGAAGCTGGCGATGTTACTGCTCAACGCCACCGGCGAGCCGACCTGCAGCGGAGTGCTGCCCACCGTGTCATAGAAGGTGATGTTGCCGGTTGCCGTGTTGGAGTTGAACGTGTAGGTCGCGGTCAGCGAGCCTGTGCCGTAGACCATGCTGGTCGCCGCACCGCCCGGGGCCAGCGACTCGTTGGCCGCCGGGGCAAAACCGGCAATCGTAATCAGGTCGCCATTTACGTCCACCGCGCGCACCCGATCATTCTCCGTGTCGGAGACAACCGCGTTGCTGCTCGTCGTGGCAGCCACCGCGCGCGGCGTGTCGATGGTGGCCGCGGTTGCCGGACCGATATCGCCGCTGAAGCCCTGCTGCCCGTCTCCCGCAACGGTGGCGATGTCGCCCCCGCTGACAGAACGCACGCGGTCGTTGTCGCTGTCCGCGATCAGCAGCGTCCCGTTGGGCGCAATCGCCAGCCCGCGCGGACGCGCCAGCGCGCTGGTGTTGGCTGCCACGCCGTCGGCGGTATAGGTCTTCACTCCGGTCCCGGCAAGGGTCGTGATGATGCCGGTGGTGAACGTCACCAGTCGCACGCGCTGGTTGTGCGTGTCGCCGATGTAGATGTTGAACGCGCTGTCCACCGCCACGCCGTTGGGCGAGTCCAGACCAGCCGCCGTCGCCAGTCCGCCGTCGCCGCTAAAGAACTGCTCGCCGTCGCCGGCCACCGTGCTGATCGTCCCCGACTTGATCTCGCGAATGTGGTGGTTGTTGCTGTCCGCGATGTAGACGTTGCCCGCCGAGTCCACCGCGACCGCCGTGGGATAGTTCAGCACGGCCGACGTGGCCACCCCGCCGTCGCCGCCGAATCCCGCCGCGCCCGTGCCCGCAATCGTGTTGATCGCGCCGGTCGAGGCCAGCACCTCGCGGATGCGGTTGTTGTGCGTGTCCGCAATGTAGACGTTGTTGCTGCTGTCCACCGCGATACCGGTGGGCGAGTCCAGTTGCGCCGAAGTGGCCGCGCCGCCGTCCCCGCTGAAGCCTTGCGCGCCGGTACCCGCATAGGTGTTGACCACGCCCGCAGGAGAGACCACCCGCACCACATGATCGTTGGTGGCCGCGATGTAGAGATTGCCGTTGCTGTCGTAGGCCAGCCCGCCCGGCAACAAGAGGGGAACCGTCGTCGCCTGCACCCCGTTCACCGGTGCCTGCGCCAAAGCGGCTACCGACAGCAGCAGTGTTGCCGTTGCCAGCAGCACCGCCGCCGCAGTCGGCAGAGCCATCGCTCGCAATGTCAATCTCTTCATCGGCCCCGTCCGAATCATCCTACGCTCTGCTTTCCGTGCTTCAATTATTGCCTCGTTGCCTTGCTTCCCACCCCCCACATTTAACACTCGAGATGTGAGCGCCCAGCGACCGCGAAGTTGACTACTGGCAGACGAGGGTCGTACCGAACCCAATCATGTAGCTTTTCCCATCGTTCGCGCTTTCGACGAATTTCAAAATAATTCGGTCGCCGGCTACAACCGCGAAGGTGTTCGTTGTATCGGAACACGAATATGTAGAACCTACAGTTGTGGTGTTGGTGATAGAGCAAGTCATCGCTGTGTCGGCTTCATTCTTCATGACGGTAACCGTCGTCGTATCCGCTTCGGGAGAGTTGACTGCGTCGGTCACTACTCCTCTCATGGAGAGGCTGTTGACCGTGCAGGTGCTGGGTGCGACAAGGAAGCCGATCGCGGGGCTGCTCGTAATATTTAGGTCACTGGTTGGAGAGCTATAAAGCGGCGTACTGCTTGCCTGATTGCCATAGGTCCCTGACCAGGTGAAGCCGCTGGTGATGCCCGTAGCACCCGTTGCGCCGGTCGCGCCCGTTGCGCCAGGCAGACCGTTCGCACCGGCCGCGGTGATCTGCTGCCAGTAGGTGCCGTTGGATGGATCATTGCCGGAGCTAGAGCTGCCGTTGATGTAGATATAGCTGGAACCCTGGTCGGCGGAATTGCACGCTCCCGTGGCCTGGCAGTAGACCACCGTCCCCGCACTGTACGTCGAGCTGGAAGAGTAGTTGGCGACTGCGCCGATGGTGCCGGTCGCGCCCGTTGCGCCTGTCGCACCCTGCACTCCCGCAGCCAGCGACACCAGGCTGAAAGCGGCAACGTTATGCGGAGTATCGACAGGAAGGGTGAGCGCGATGGGGGCGCCCGCGGGATTGACAAGCAAGACCTTATCGCCGGCATTCAGCGTGATCAGACCATGACCGACAATCTGCGAAGTGCCTGTCGCCCGCCCGAAGCCCGTGCCGGGAACGAAGAGGCCATTCACCTCTAGCTCCAGCGACCCGGCCTCGGCCACAAGGACGTTGTAGTCGTAGATGTAGGTTCCCGCAGACGCCACGGTCACGATTCCAGTGGTAGCGTCGAATGTAAAGCCGGAGTTCGTAACAGCAGTACCCGTTACTGCCGCAAATACCGCATCACCGGCTCCAAAGCTTCCACCCCCAATGACAGTGGCAGTGGTACCTGTCAAGAAAATATAGTTGGCTGGCGTGGATGATCCACCGCTGCCGGAGGTGGCGACCCAGTTGGTGGTGTCCGTGGGCGGGTCGTTGGTGGTGGTGGCGTTGATGGCCAGGTAGGTGCTGCCGCTGTAGGACACCACCGAGCCCGCCGGATAGGCCACGCTGGCGGAGTACGTGCCGCCGACGACTGGCCCCGTAGCGCCTGTTGATCCTGTAGCTCCCGTCGCACCTGTCGTGCCGACTCCTGTAGCGCCCGTAGCACCTGTCGTACCGACTCCGGTTGCGCCCGTAGCTCCTGTAGCGCCGACTCCGGTTGCGCCCGTAGCACCTGTCGTGCCGACTCCGGTTGCGCCCGTAGCACCTGTCGTACCGACTCCGGTTGCGCCTGTGGCTCCTGTAGCGCCCGTAGCACCTGTCGTACCGACTCCAGTTGCGCCCGTAGCTCCTGTTGTGCCGACTCCGGTTGCGCCTGTGGCTCCTGTAGCGCCCGTAGCACCTGTCGTACCGACTCCGGTTGCGCCTGTCGCACCTGTCGTGCCCGTCGCACCTGTCGTGCCGACTCCGGTTGTGCCCGTAGCTCCCGTGGCTCCGTTTACACCCGTCAAACCCTGAACGCCTTGTGCGCCAGTGGCTCCCGTTGTTCCCGCTGCACCCTGTTGAGCCAAATAGGCCCAGATGCTGCCGTCCGTTCCAGGAGTGACGTTCAAGTTCCCGGCGAGTGCAATATAGCTGCTGCCGTTGTAGTAGACAACATAGCCAACCTGGTAGGTCGTCGAGTTGTTCCAGGTTCCCTGGTAGTTGATAGAGCCTGTGGCACCCACTGCGCCAGTCGCTCCCGTAACTCCGGCGGCGCCAGCGGCTCCTATTGCGCCCGTCAGACCTTGAACGCCTTGCGCTCCAATGGCCCCCGTCGCACCGTTGAGACCTTGAATGCCCTGTGCTCCCGTGGCTCCGTTTACACCCGTCAAACCCTGAACGCCCTGTGCGCCAGTTGCGCCCTGCGAGGCCAGCGTAATATCCAGCCGCGCCATATGCGCGGTTTCGTCATTCTCCTTGGAATCGAACAGCACATTCGCCGCCGCCGAGGTCAGCGCCAGGCCAAAGTTAGTGGCGGGCGTCGTCACCCAGCCCTGCACCAGCGAAGTCACATCCACAGAAACAAACGTCTCCGGAGTGCTGGCCGAAAACGTGGCAAAGCTACTGCCGATTGTGGGGATGGTCGCGTAGGTGACCGCGGACTCTGTCCAGGCCGAACTGACCGGCGAGACCGTCACTGTCCCAGCCGTGTTCACCCGGTTCACATACAGGCGAAGCGTCGCCTTGGAGACCTGCGACGCGGTGGTTCCGGCGGGCAGCACGGAGAGGTCGAACTGCATCAGCGAGGTGTATCCATTGCCCGCATAGAGGTTGGAGAGTGTGCCGTAGTTGGTGGTGGTGCGCGCCGAGTTCACGCTGGCGTCGCCCGTCAACACTGCGTCGGTTGCCTGCGCGGCCTGGGTCGCCACGAATCCAAGGAGGACTGCCAATGCCAACTTCAATGAGGTTGACTTCATACGTTTCACTCCAAAAGCCGCGAACGCAAAGGGCGCGCATAGCCGAACCATCCAAAACGCGACCTAAGGTGTAAACAACAGCAGGAACAGAGAACTCTGTAGGAGCTGAGGATGCTCCTATTAATCCATACTGAGTCTATTCAAGATCAACAAAAAAACTGGTCAATTTTGAACACTACAATCTATGTATGGGAATACGCACGGGTTATGGGAATACGCGCGGGCGGGCGATGTGCATAGCAACAACCATGCGGGAATTCCCGCTCTACTCCTCATCCGGCACGGGAAAGACCAGCGTGCGCTGGATGGAGAAGCTGGCCAGAGAGAGCAACGTATCCACCACCAGCTTGGTGACGAAGACGTTCCATCCCAGATAGCCGGTGAGCCCGCGAATGGAACCGTACGACACCGCGGCCACGGCCAGCACCAGCAGGTAGTAGCGCAGCAGCGCACGCGGCAGCGGCACGCCGGATTGAAAGACGAATCGCTTATTCAGGGCGAAGTTTGCCAGCGAGCTGAGACGGCCCACGATGATGCTGGTGAGCACATTGTGGGTAAGTACGAAGGTGATGCTGAAGCCGGCGAAATCGATCCCCGAGGCCACCAGCGACGACGCAAAGAACCGCAGCAGCACAAAATAAATGCGCATGGAATCGCGGATGGGATCGAAGTGCGAGGATTTGTTGCCGTCGAGATAGATCGTCTCGATGGGCACCTCCAGCGGCCGCCTGCCGCTGCGGCAGAGGTGCGCCAACACCGTCATCTCGTACTCGTAGCGTTCGCCATCCAGCAGAAGCAGTTCAGGCAGCAGATCGCGGGGAAACGCACGCAGACCGGTCTGGGTATCTCTCAGCTTTGCGCCAGTGGACAGCCGGAAGATCTGTCGCGTCATCAGGTTGCCAAACTTGCTGCGCGGCGGAACGTCCTGCGCAAACTGCCGTGAGCCCAGCACCGCGCGCCCATGCGCCGCAGGCAACGCCTGCGCCACGCGCACAATGTCGGCGGGCGTGTGCTGCCCATCGGCATCGGCTGTGACCAGCGCGGTGAACTCCGGCAGTTCATTCAGAAAATAATTGATGCCTGTCTTCAGCGCACGGCCTTTGCCCATATTGACCGCATGGCGCAGAAGATGCACGCCGGCGGTCCGTGCAGCTGCATTGAAGATCTCCGCGCAGGAAGAAGGCGAGCCATCATCCAGCACAATCACCGCGCCAAAGCCTGCCGCAACCAGCTCCCGCAGCAGCGCCAACAGGCGCATCTCCGGCTCCCGCACCGGAATCAGCACTGCGATGCGGCTCAGGCTGTCTGCTGGACTCACTCCATCGTCCTCCACACGCGCTGTCGGCGATTGGCAATCCCGGCCTGCCGTGAATTTCGTTAGACGCTACCTTACCGCATCGCGGGCCTGGGCTGCCTGCCGCATTGCTGCTGGCATCGCCTTTGGCTACACTGAGGCAGTCATTGATGAGGAGCTTCTTCGTCTTGAGAAACAAGCGCATTCTGCTGCTGGCTCTGCTGCTCGCCGTGTGCGGCGCGTACGCCAACTCGTTCCAGAACAGCTTTCACCTGGACGACTTCCACACCATCGTGGACAATACCGCGGTTCGAAGCCTGCGCAATGTGCCGCGCTTCTTCACCGATGCCACCACGTTCTCCGTTCTGTCGGCCAACCGCACCTATCGCCCCATGGTCTCCACCACGCTGGCGCTGGACTACGCGCTGGGCCACGGCTATAAGCCCTTCTGGTTCCACTTCGGCACCTTCCTCTTTTTTCTTGCGCTGATTGCCCTGCTCTGCGTGTTCTACCAACTGCTCTTCGATTCGATACGGCCCTCGCAGGCTAATGCAGGCCTGGCACTGTTTGGCGCTGCCTGGTTCGGACTGCATCCCGCGATCGCGGAGACGATCAACTACGTCATCCAGCGCGGCGATCTCTACTGCACCCTAGGCTGCGTGGCAGCACTGTACCTGTATGCGCGCTACCCCATGCGACGCAGCACCGGCATATATCTGCTGCCGCTCGTCTTTGCCCTGTTCTCCAAGCCTCCGGCCGCCGTCTTCCCTGTTCTGCTGATCGCGTACGTCTACTTCTTCGAGCATGAGTCGGAAGACGCACTGCCGCGCCTGCGCACAGCCTTCATCGCCGCCGTGCCCTCCATCGCGCTGACTGCCTTGCTCATGGTGCTACAGGCCACCATGACACCGAAGAGCTTTACCCCAACGATTATGTCCGCGGCAGACTATCGTCTGACACAACCCTACGTCTGGCTGCGCTACTTCGCTTCCCTTTTTCTGCCGCTGCATCTCAACGTCGATACCGACCTCACACTGATCTCCACGCTCAACCTACAGGCGGTTGCCGGCCTGCTCTTTCTCGCCGCGCTCGGTTTCGCCATCTGGATGACAGCGCGCCGCCGCGCACTCTATCCCATCGCCTTCGGCCTGATCTGGTTTGTCGTTACCCAGCTTCCCACCTCGCTCTACCCGCTATCCGAGCCGGAGAACGACCACCGCATGTTCTTCTCCTTCGTGGGACTGATTCTGGCGGTCGTGTGGGCGGGAGCACAGCTCTACGTACACATCGTTCCAGAAAATCGTCGCGCCCGGCTTCGGCCAATTCTCATCGTTGCCGCTGTTCTCATCCTCTGCGCCTATGCCTATGGCGTTCGTCAGCGCAACACGGTCTGGCACAGCGAGGAGTCGCTATGGCACGACGATGTGATCAAATCTCCGCACAACGGTCGCGGCCTGATGATCTACGGCCTGACCCAGATGAACAAGGGCAACTTTCCTGTGGCGCTCGACTACTTTAATCGCGCCCTGCAATATACCCCCAACTATGCGACGCTGGAGATCAATCTTGGCGTGGTGAACGGAGCGATGGCCGATCAGGGCGATGCAACGCGCGCAGCCGAGGCAGAACGCCATTTTCTGCGCGCCATCTCGCTGGCGCCCACGGATGACACGGCGCATGCCTTCTACGCGCGTTGGCTCATGGCGCATGGTCGCGCCACGGAAGCCATCGCCCAGTGCCAGATCGCCATTGCGCTCAATCCGCAACGCCCCATGCAGCGCGACTTGCTGATCGACGCCTACAACCGCGCCGGCAATAGCGAAGCCGCGCGTCAGGCTGCTATTTCTGCGCTCGCCGCAGTACCCAATGATCCCGCGGCCCTGCTGCAACTGGCCCATCCCGCAGCACAGGACGCCAGCTACTGGATCAATCAATCGCTCGCGCAGTATCTGCAGAAGCAGTATCAGGCGTCCATCGACTCCGCACGTCGCGCACTGGCCATCGATCCCAGGCTGGCCACGGCATACAACAACATTGGAGCCGACTACGCCGGGTTGATGCAGTGGAAGGAAGCCGTCCAAAACGAACAGGAAGCCCTGCGTCTGGATTCCTCCCTGCAGATAGCCCAAAACAACCTGAAGCTCTATAGCCAGCATGTTGCAGGAGTGCCTGCCAATAAATCCGCGGCGGAATATCTGAATGAATCGCTCACCCTCAATCAGGCCGGCAGGTATGACGAGAGCATCGCAGCGGCACGTCATGCGCTACAAATCGACCCCGGCATGGCGGAGGCCTGGAACAACATCGCCGCCGCTGACGAATCGCTGCACCGCTGGGACGACGCCATCGCCGCGGCGCGGAAGGCCATCGCACTAAAGCCCGACTTCCAACTGGCAAAGAACAACCTTGCCTGGTCCATCTCGCAGAAGAAACTCGGGGTCCGCTAGCCGATGCCGTCGTCGCCCGCCGCCCCCGCCGCATACGCACCGGCACATCCGGGGGATCATCCCGCGTACAAGCCGGTCATCTACCTCCTGGTTGGGATCGTCCTGCTTGGCGCCGCACTGCGCGCAACCTACTTCAACCCTGATATCGATCGCACACCGGATGAACGCACCTACACCCGTCAGGCCCATATGGTGCTGGATCATGGTGTTACCGGTTTTGGCATACTCGGCCAGGAACTGGCACAGAATCCGGCAGCGGTTTCCTGCTACGGCAGCCATTCGGATGATGTGGCCGCCGGAGCAGACGGCAGCAAAAAAGGGTGCCTACGGCTGGAAACCCAGACGACCGCTTCGACTAAAATCCTAGGGCCGACCATTTTCTCTTTATGATCGGCGCAAGGTTGCGGATGAGACCGCCGGTTCGGACCAGGCCGTGCCCCTCATAGGATCAATCAGTCAGACGTTTTCCATCCCCGCCGAGGATCCTGGCAACCTCAACGCTCAGAGCCTCTGCTTTGGTGACGTTCTTCGCAAATTGGTTCAAACTCAAAGTGCTTGGGTACGCTTTACTGTGCTTGGCTGCCTTCCGGCTCGACTCGAGTAGGGCGAGCGCCGCAGCACCATTGAATACGAGAACTGTCATTATTGCCTGTCTTTCCGCATCTGTCGACGCATTGCTGCCAATGGATTCTGTGTGGTGTTACTGAATTGAGGTGGAGATCACTTCGGCATACACGTCGGGATCGACTACAAAGCCGTGAGGACCACGCGCGCCGTAGTCAGCTTTGGGAACGAGAAAAGTCTTCGTCTCGCGCGCCGGTGCCGATGCATCGCATGGGCCTCGGCCTCCGCGCACGGCGACAACCTGAACCATCCCCGGGGGAACGCCTTCCTTCCAGTCGCCCGATGCGCAGACCCCAAATGAGATCGTTCTTATGCTTCTCGTTGAACACACGCTCGCCCCATGCGCGGTGTACTCGAACCCATGATCGCTGCTGCCGTGCTGGTACAGTGGCGAAATCGGATGGTCGCCCCAGTTCTTCAGCTCCTCCGCGCTCGGTGGCGCACCCGTCGACTGCAGCCGCACCGCCTTCACCACCACTAGGTTGTAGACATCGCCCTCCTTTGTCGCCCAGTGAACCTTCAGCTTGAATCGCTCCGCCAGCAGCACCTGCATCATGTGCTCCTGTTCCAACTCCACTTCCTTCTTGTCCAACTTCGCCAGCCGAGCATCGTTCGCGGGGTCTCCCTTCGCCTCCACTTTGAACACAGCCCGGGCCAGGTCCTTGGGCAGGTTCGACCAGCCGTCGATCTGGTAGCTCTCCACCGGACAAGGTGACCGTCAATGTCTTCTTTGCGCATGACAATTTCTGGCTTCCACAACGTGCCATCGCTGAACTTTTCGGTGTCGGAATCGCGGCGATCTCCAAGCACCTCGAGAACATCTACGAATCCGGTGAACTGACGACCGGGGCAACTATTTCCAAAATGGAAACAGTTCAGTCCGGGGGCGACAGGCAGGTCACCCGCGTCGTGGAGTAGGGATTTGTACTCATCTCAAGCGCTGCGCAGAGATGATAGAGAGCCGTCGCGCGGTCCCTCTTGAAGATTGGAAGCGCGTCGAACTTCCGGCTCAGTTCCAGTCGAACCGATGATGGATTGGTGATGCTGCCCATTCAGAGATTCTCTTGCTTTCCCCGTTCCACCAGACTAAATCTGCTTTTGAGAGCATTTTATCCTAGATAAACTATCTTTGAAAGCAACTTACTTTGTGATATGCTCACTTTCGGACGTAGAAATGCCATGAAGAGCAGATTAACTGGGTTAATCTGCTCTTGAGGGAAGAATATGCGCAGGAATGCACTGCTGGAAGCCCAACCATACCCCGTGGAAAGGGCCCTTCGGAAGCTCGGAGGGAACCTTCGCACTGCGAGGTTGCGCAGGCACCTTACGATCAACGAGGTTGCCGAAAAAATCGGCACGGGCCCCCGGGCAGTCAGTGATGCGGAGCGCGGCAAACCTTCCACCGGAATTGCCGTCTATGCTGCGCTTCTCTGGGTCTATGACCTGCTCGGGGCTTTCGAGGATCTTGCCAACCCGCTGAAAGACGAACAAGGGCTCGCGCTGGCAAGCCGGGGCGAACGTGTGCGCGCGCGCAGAGGCCGAGGACTCGACAATGACTTCTAACCGCTCTACCGAATGTTTTGTCTACATCACGCTCCCTGGCGCGCGCGCGGCGGTAACGGCCGGACGATTCGTTCTGGAACAGGCACCCAGTGGTGACGCTCTCGGACGATTCATCTATGGCCGCTCCTATCTGGCCAACCCTGATGCGCTCGAAATCGACCCGATCGAACTGAAGCTGTCCGACCAGACTTACGAGACGGTGCGCCTTAATGGGGTCTTCGGCGCCCTTCGCGATGCCGGCCCAGATTCCTGGGGCCGGCGGGTTATTGAGAAACACGCCGGAATTGCCAAACTCGGTGAATTGGATTATCTCCTCGAATCACCAGACGACCGAGCCGGAGCTCTAGGTTTCGGAGAAAAGGTCTCTCCGCCTGCGCCTCTTCGCAAGTTCAATCAGACGCTTGACCTCGTCCGCCTTCAGAAGACTGCCGAAGCTCTTGTACGTGATGAGATTCCTGCCGACCCCAACGCTCCGCAAATGCAGGATCTCCTCTTATTGGGCACATCCATGGGAGGAGCCCGCCCAAAGGCTGTGATACAGGACCAGGGCGAACTCTGGATCGCCAAGTTCGCACGTCCGGACGATCGCTGGAACAACGAACGCGTGGAACATGCAATGCTGCAGCTTGCTCAGCGTTGCGGGATCACAACGGCAGAGAGCCGCATCGAGACCGTCGCCCGTAAGGATGCTTTGCTTGTGAAGCGTTTTGATCGTCAGGGCACGGCAGATGGTTACACCCGCACAAGGATGATCAGCGGTCTGACGGCGCTCCGCGCGGATGACGCAGTATCGAACAGGGACCGCTGGTCATATATCCTTCTGGCGGAAGAGATGCGACGCGTCGTCTATGAACCGAAACAGGACACGCGCGAACTCTTCCGTCGAATCGTGTTCAACGCGCTGATCTCAAATATCGATGATCATCCAAGGAATCATGCGCTCATCGCACCTGATCGTCAGTGGAGGCTCTCTCCCGCCTACGATCTGACACCATCTCCACGGGTCGGCCAGGACCGTCGCGATCTGGCGATGGCGTGTGGCGATCAGGGACGATTTGCCAACGCTGCAAACATACTTTCACAGCACGCTCGGTTTCTCCTTGAGCGCGACGAAGCTCAGAAAATCATCACGGATATGACGGAACAAGTCGCCAGCACTTGGTACGACACGGTCAGAGCATCGGGCGTATCTATCCAAGACGCCGAAACGATTCGGTCAGCATTTGTCTATCCCGGTTTCTCGCGTGAGTAGCGACAAGCAGATCTTTTGAAATTCCATACCGTAAAGCTAACCACATGAGATTCGATTCTCACATGTCGTACATCGGCTACCGGGTATCGACCAGATGTCATTGCCCCCATTCTGTGGAGATATCCAGAACTGGTAGGTGTAATTGCTGGCGTTGGTTGGGTAGGTCCAGTTGAACGAAGGAGTCGTGCTGCTGCTGCCCCCGGTGGTTGGTGAAAGCGCGGTGGCGGCCGCGGAGGAAGTCAGTACCGTGGTTACCGCGGCGGTCAGGGGATTGTCCGTTGTTCCATCGCTGTAGGTAACCTTCAGGCCATAGCTGTCGTTGACGGCCGGAACGGTGGTCTGGGTAGAGTCCTGCCACTGGAACTGATGATTGCCGCAATTGGTGCGCAGGCTGGGGGAGAACTCCGCCTTGCTTCAGCAGAGATGCACGGTCACATGAAAACTCCTGCATCGAGACCGAGTTTCCTCGACCTCAATGCAGGAGTAAGAACGTGCGGAGCTACGCGGCGCACGGCGGCCCTTATGGCGCGGTGAAGGTCGTCTGGGTAGTAGCGGTGTTGTTGTTGCTGTCCACGACTGTAATCTGCCAGAAGTACGACTGTGTTGAGACCAGCGATGAGGAGGGCTTGTTGGTGGAGTTCGTCGGATCGGTGCCCCAGGTCAATGACGTAATTGAGCTGGTGAAGTTACCGGATTTGGAGCCGTTGCCGCCGGGTATCTGCCAGATCTGGTGTCCATCGTATGAATCATTCAGAGAGAACTGATAGGTATAGTTGCTGGGGTTGGCCGGGTCAGTCCAGGTAAATGTGGGCGTGTCGTTCGAACTGGTACCGGTGGGTGAGACGAGGGTGGCAAAGGCGTTCATCACGTTGGTGACCGTGGCGGTCACATTTCCCGTTGTTGTGTCGCTGTAGGTGACGGCAAAGGTATAGGTATCGCCGACGGCCGGAGCGGAGCCGATATTGACGCCGTACTGGAACGCCCCCGACGTCTGCCAGCAGTCGGTAGTGCACAAGGCGATGTCCATGGGTGTAATCACGCTGGCGCCGTTGGCATTGGTGCTGGAGATCAGAGTGACCGCGACCGGTTGTTTGACCACCCCGCTCACCTGGAGGCGGAGAGAGTAACTCGTGTTGCTGTCCGACTTTGTCACCGCTGTCGTAACCGTGGGGGCCGCGGGGGCGGTGGGCAACGTCAGGTTCAGGCTGGAATTGGGGCCCGAGATGGTGGTGGTGGGGACGTTGTTGGTGTTTTGCACGTCGCCTGGATCGATCACGCCGTCGTTGTTCTGGTCGAGGATGCCGACGAAGTAGTAACTGGAGCCGTTGGGGACCTGGATGGTGTACGCCTGCGCGCTCACCGGGTTTAGAAAGCCCTCGCCATAGAAGTTGCCCGTGCTCATGTCGAAGAAGCCTACCCCCAGAGGCCCGGTGGGGGTGACGCCGGTAAAGGTGACCGTGCCAGAGACCGCGTTGCCGAAAGCGGGATTGGGCGCGCTGATAGTCAGCGGACCAAGGACATTGGATAAGGCGCTTTGTGTCGTTCTCGCCGAGGTGCCGTAGGCGCGGAAGTAGAATATGCCTCCAGCAGTGAGAGAGGGGCTGGAGGTGGTATTCAACATCCAGATCCCGGCACTGTCTGAGCCAACCGCCGGGGAGGTCATGCTTCCGGCGACGCTGGTGAAGTCCGCGTCGGTGCTCCATTGCAGGGTGTAGGACGTAGCCATCTCAATAGAGGGGCCGTTATTGTTCGGAGTCGAGATTGGGTTGTACGCGATCACAGCGCCGGTGTTGAATCCGCCTCCCCCTTGAAGCACGGGAGCCCCGGTGCCGAGAGAGACCGGTGAGGCATCGGTCAGGGCGACGTTGGCATTGGTCTGCCCCGCCTGCACGGAGGCGGTGCTGCCCGTCGGGTTGGAGGCATTTCGGGCGCCTTTGCCCAGGTTGTCCATGAAGGCATTCAGGGTGTAGGTGCCCGGCGGGACGCCACGGATGGTGTATGTGCCGGGGGCGGAGATGCTGGTACCCAGCTCTCCGTCGCTGCCGCAACCGCTGTTCGCCAGCGACAGATAGATCTGGCCGGTCAGCAACCCGCTGTAGGAGACCGTGCCGGAGACGGTATAGCCCAGGGAGGCGCTGAAGTTTGTGTTGGTGATGTCGCTGCTAGCCACGGTGACGCTCTGGGTGGCGGGATAGAAGACGGAGGTCGGGCCCGAGATTGTGGGGGTGATGGTGTAGAGCCCGTTGGCGCCCGTGAAGGCGTAATTCCCGTTGCTGTCGGTGGTCACGGTCTGGATTATCTTGGTGCCCTGGGTGAGGGTGAGCGTAATCTGAGGTACGGTTCCGCAGTTGTTGTTATTCGTGACCATGCCGCTGATGTTGTAGGTGGTTGAGACGGCGATGGTGTAGGTGTTCGTGGAAGTGGTGGCGCCTGTGTAGGCGTCCGTCACCGAGGCTGTGAACGAGACTGTGCCAGTCGAGGACGGTGTGCCGTTGATGATCAACCGATCGGTATTGCCTTCGTTATAGCCGGAGGCACTCAGGCCGTTACCCAGGTTGACCGAGTAATAGCCGATATTGGTGCCATTAATCGTCCAGGTATACTCGTCTGATCCGCCGGTCACGGCGATGTACCCTGTGTAGTTTGCGGTGGTGGTGGCAGCCGGCAGGGTGCTGGGGGTGGGACCGGCAGGCAGAGAGAGCGGTGTGTAGGCCGTGATGGTGTACGTGGCCGTGGCTGTATTGCTGGCTGAATCCGTTACCTTCACCGTGAAGCTGGCGGTGCCTGCGGCAGACGGCGTGCCGGTGATGACGCCCGTGGGGGAGACAGCCAGGTTGAGTGTGGCGAGGCTATTGGTGCCGGTCAGGCCCGAAGTGACCGACCATGTGTTCGTGCCGTTGCCGCCCGTTGCCACCAACGTGGTCGGCGTGTAGGCCTGGTTGACATAGGCATAGGGCAGGCCAGAGTTGGTGGTGGTGATGTTGAGTGGGTTGTTGACGACGATGGTGTAGATGTTCGACCCGGCAGTGTTATTGGCAGTGTCCGCAACCTTTACCGTGAACGTGAAGCCGCTGTTGAGTGCGGTCGGAGTGCCAGTGATGTTCAGCACGCTGCCATTGTTGGTGATCGACAGGCCGTCCCCGATACCGACCGTGGTCGCGCCGGCAAGCACACTGCCGTTGACCGTATAGGTGTAACCGGGTACTCCGCCGAGCGCAGCGATGCTAGCGGTATAGCTAACGCTCACAGTGCCCGGTCCGGGGACACTGGCGCTTGGGGTGGTCAGAGTCAGCGGTGCGTAGGCCGTGATGGAGAATGTGGCCGAGGCTGTGTGGCTGTTTGAATCCGTGACTTGGACAGTGAAGTTGGCGATGCCCGTGGCCGACGGCGTGCCGGTGATGACGCCCGTGGGGGAGACAGCCAGGTTGAGTGTGGCGAGGCTGTTGGGGCCCGTCAGACCCGAAGTGACCGTCCATGTATAGGGTGAGCCAGAGCCGCCAGATGCCGCCAGCGTGGTCGCCGGGTAGGCCTGACCTGTATACGCATATGGAAGGCTGGACAGGAGGGTGGTGACGGTGAGCGCGTTGGAGACGGTCAGCGACGGAGTGATGTTCTTGGTCTGCTGCTGGTTGGTGGTGGTGTCGGTTGCCGTGACGCTGATGGTGGCGGGGCCGTATGTAGCCGTGGGCGTGCCGGAGAGCAGGCCGCTGGTGCTGAGCGTCAGTCCGTCGACGTTGGCTGGGCTCATGGTCCAGGTGATGGCGCCTGTGCCGCCGGTGGAGAGGAACTGATAGCCGGTGGTGTTGTAGGCCGAATTTACAAATCCGGTTGGTAAGGTTGGGGAGTTGACCACCAGTGTGACCGGGTTCACCGTGAGGGTGATGGTGGCGGCGACTGATGTCACCGGCGTGGTGGCACTGTCGGTACCCTTGAATGCGATATTGTTGCCAGACGTGATGGTCGGGGCTGTTGGCGTACCGGAGACCACGCCCGTGCTGCTGGTCAGCGTAATGCCAGCGGGAAGATTGCCGGAGTAGACCCCGTAGGTGATAATGCCCGTGCCGCCGGTGCTCGTAACCGTAAATGGCGTGATCGCGGTGCCAACGGTGTAGGTGGCGCTCAAAATTCCGGGAGTTACAACCAGCGGCGCGGCCGTGACGGTGATGGTATAGGGGCCTGAGGTCACGGTGGCGGGGGTCGTCGCCGTGTCGGTCGCCTGGAGGGTAAAGGTGTAGGTATTCGCTGTGCCCGTAATCGTACCGGTGATGGCACCTGTGGAGGTATTCAGGGTGAGGCCGTTGGGAAGGGAGCCTACAAGCGCGAAGGTCTTGGTCCCGGTGCCGCCGCTGGCAGTAATGGTCGCATTGTAGGCGGTGTTCGTCGTCCCAGCCGCCAATACACCGGATGCCGGGCTGAAGGTGATCGCCGGGTTGACGGTGATGGACGCGGTGGTGGCTGTCTTGGTGCCGTCCTTGGCGCTGGTGGCCGTCACTGTGACAGTGGAGGCGGTTGAGCCGGCGGCGGTGAGGGTTGTCGCAGGGGCGTTGGTGCCGAGGACGTTCCATGGGCTGACTGTGCCTGCGCCCGTTGCGGCAAAGCTCGCGCCGGAGGTGCTGGAGTCATTGGTTACCGCGGCGGCCAGCGCGAGGGTCTGGCCGTAGTCGAGTACAACTCCGGTGGTCGGGGTGGTGAAGGAGATGCCAATGCCGTTGAGCGTGATCGTTGACGCAGACGAAACCTTGCTGGGATCGGTGACGCTGGTGGCCGAGATCGACGCGCTGCCGACGGTGACGACGGCGGGTGCGGTGTAGACGCCTAGCGCCGAGATCGTACCTGCTCCCGTCGCGGGGGAGATGTTCCATGTCACGCCCGCATTCAGCACCGAATCGCCGTTGACGGTCGGCGTGAAGGTCTGGGTTGCGCCGCCGATCAGAGTCGCGCTGCTGGGACTTATGGTGACGACAATATTGGTTAATGGGACAGTCGAGGTGGCGGACTTGGTCGGATCCTTGACGCTGGTCGCGGTGATGGTTGTCGAGGTGGTGCTGACCGGAGTGGGTGCGGTGTAGACTCCGCCCGTGGTGATGGAGCCGACCGAGGCCGTCCATGTGACGCCGGAACTGGAGCCGTCGTTCGACACCGTTGCGGAAAAGGTCTGCGTCGCGTGCGCCACCATTGCGACGGGAACGGTCGGAATGGTGACCGTAATCGGATTCAGCGTAATAGTCGCGGTCGTCGTCTTGGTGTTGTCCTTGACGCCGGTTGCCGTCAGCGTCACGGTTGTTACTGCGCTGATCGCCGTCGTCGGTGCGTTGTACGTGACGCCGGAGGTAGTCGAGCCGGTCAGTGTGCCCACGCCGGAGCCGATGCTCCAGGTGACGCCGGAGTTGGAGGAGTCGTTGTTGACCGAGTCGGTGAAGGCCTGCGTGCCGCTGACTCCGAGGCTGGCCGTCGCCGGAGAGATGGCTGCGAGGCTGATGGGGGTGAGCGGGATGGTGATGGTCGCGGCCTTGTTGGTATCCGTCTTGCTGGTGGCGGTAATCACGGCGTTGGCCGTAGTCACCGGCAGGGGAGCGTTGTAGGTCACGGAGGTGGTGGTGACTGCGGTGAGCGAACCGCCGCCGCTGGTGATGCTCCAGGCGACGCCCGCATTGGCCGTGGTATCCCCGCTCAGTGTAGCTGTGATGGCCTCGGTTGCAGCGCCGGCAATGGCGGTCGGCGTTGTCGGAATGGTCACGACAATCGGGGTGAGGGTGACGGTGGCCGTGGTGCTCTTGCTGGTGTCGGTCTTGCTGGTCGCGGTGATGGTCGCCGTGGCTGCGCCCACCGGCGTTGGCGCGGTGTACACGCCAGTTGTGGAGATCGAGCCGACCGAGGCGGTCCAGGTGACGCCCGCACTCAGCGTGGCATCGCCGGTGACGGTCGCGGCAAAGGTCTGGGTCGCACCTGCAACCATCGCGACAGGGGTGGTTGTGATCGAGATTGCGATGGGCGTTAGGGTGACGGTGGCCGTGGTGCTCTTGCTGGTGTCGGTCTTGCTGGTCGCGGTGATGGTCGCCGTGGCTGCGCCCACCGGGGTTGCTGCGGTGTACACGCCGCCCGCGGTGATGGAGCCGACTGAGGCGCTCCAGGTGACGCCCGCGTTCAGCGTGGCATCGCCGGTGACGGTCGCGGCAAAGGTCTGGGTCGCACCTGCAACCATCGCTACAGGGGTGGTTGTGATCGAGACTGCGATGGGCGTTAGGGTGACGGTGGCCGTGGTGCTCTTGCTGGTGTCGGTCTTGCTGGTCGCGGTGATGGTCGCCGTGGCTGCGCCCACCGGGGTTGCTGCGGTGTACACGCCGCCCGCGGTGATGGAGCCGACTGAGGCGCTCCAGGTGACGCCCGCGTTCAGCGTGGCATCGCCGGTGACGGTGGCGGCAAAGGTCTGGGTTGCGCCCGCTACCATTGTGGCAGTCGTCGGAGAGATCGCAACGCTGATCGGCGTAAGGGTGACGGCGGCGGTGGCGGTCTTGGTGGTGTCTGTCTTGCTGGTGGCCGTCACCGTCGCGGAGAGGGTGGAGCCGATCACGGCTGGCGCGGTGTAGACGCCGCCTGCGGTGATGGTGCCGACCGAGGCGCTCCAGGTGACGCCCGCACTCAGGGTTGCATCGCCGGTGACTGCGGCGGTAAATGTCTGGGTCGCGCCCGCCACCATTGTGGCAGTCGTCGGAGAGATCGCAACGCTGATCGGCGTAAAGGTAACGGTGGCCGTGGTGCTCTTGCTGGTGTCCGTCTTACTGGTCGCGGTGATGGTCGCGGCAGTGGTTGGAACGGGCTTTGGCGCGGTGTAGACGCCGGCGGCGGTGATGGTGCCGACCGAGGCGGTCCATGTGACGCCCGCGTTCAACGTGGCATCGCCGGTGACGGTTGCGGCAAAGGTCTGGGTTGCGCCCGCCACCATGGCAACAGGGGTGGTGGTGATGGAAACGCTGATCGGGGTAAAGGTAACGGTGGCCGTGGCTGTTTTGGTGGTATCCGTCTTACTGGTCGCGGTGATGGTCGCGGCAGTGGTTGGAACGGGCTTTGGCGCGGTGTAGACGCCGCCCGCGGTGATTACGCCCGCTGAGGCGGTCCATGTGACGCCCGGGGTGGCGGTGGAATCATTGGTGACCGTTGCGGTAAACGTCTGCGTCGCGCCGGCTACTAAAGCGGCGGTCGTCGGACTTACGGTAACACTGATTGGGGGGGGGGCCGAACTGCCACATCCAACCATAAGAGCCATTGCTGCAAAACCGGCGAATACGCGAGAAAGCAGGCGGATGTTTGACATGGGGGCCCCAATTCTTCTGAAACGGCTAGGCAAAGACGGTATGGAACGAAGCTAGTGTACACAGCCTGTAAAATAAAGCAATAACAATCGGTATAACCCGGAATTTCCATTTTGCTTGCCCGGCTACGAAACCCCATTTGCCTCCGCTCCCGATCTTTTTGCATCCGTTTCCATCCCAAAGCTCCGGGCGTGCCCGGCTGGATCGCCTCCGGGACCCAAAAACCATCATTTGCCCCATTTCGAAGCACTTGCTCGGACACCTCCCCCGTCAACTCCCCTACGTCGTCCAGACTGGTTTCGCCAGCTTGCTAAGTCTATCCGGCTGGCAGCGGCAAACCCTTACGCACTGTTCTCTGCCCAGTGCTGGGGGAGTGTCGAGTCTCTGCGACGATCCCGGCAGAAACACCCTTAACCTCTGCTTTCTTCATCTTTTAAGGGTTCGATCAGGGTGCTGAAGGGTGTTTTTGGGTGGTTTTGAGCGCTTTTTGAGTCATCAGTGTGCTTTAGAATCAATGAGTTGAGATCGCGCTTCTAACTGTCACGGCAGAGGTCGCGGGTTCGAGCCCGGTCGACTTCTTGTCAGCAGGCAGTCGGTTGCATGTCGGGGGCGGGTTGCGGCACTCCCGTGCCCATCAGGCCTTCCTCGCGGTTCTATCTGCCCACCTGAGCCCAAGTGCGATTTGTTTAATGCTCCCGCCGGAGGCCAGCACAGCCTTATCTGAGATTTTTCAAGAATAACTTCCCGACTTCCTTTCGACTGCACAGATTGGGGGTATCAAGAGGAGTCAGGAAGTATGAAAAACGAAGCAGAGATCACCGTAAACCCCGCGAAGGTTGTCATTGCGGCTCCCTTTCCTCGTCAGTGCAAGACGTGTCTAAAAACTCTGACCTATACGAACCGCCGCTCCTACATGCGAGCCATGAAGGATGACAGCGAATGCGCCTCATGTGCGGCTAAAGGGATAGCTTGAACGTCTCCGAGCGATGCGGGGCCAGCGACAAGGCCGCCAGATGTGACTGATCGAGGTCTGGACGTCGGACCTAGAGGCCGGCACTGTCGAGCGGACGTTTATACGTCAGGCGCTGGAGCAAGCTGTTGACCGTGGGCTGATCACGCGCCAGCAACTTAGGAACGCGCAACTGAGCGAGACGGCACACAAGATGGTCGAAGATGCCCTGCGGCGGGCTGCATAATGGCGATTCCGAGAACATATGCAACGGCGGGAGCCTTGCGCAGAGCAGACCACCGTATGGCACGGTGCGACTTGGGACGATTTGCGCCTTCACCTTGCCCGCTTCTTCAACTCGGTCCGGACTCGACAGCCAGTGGTCGAGGATGTAGTCTTCGGTCACCATGCCGCTGCAGCCTGCCACATGGCGAATAGTTCCTATTTCCAACCCAGGTCGTTGTTCGACCTGCCAGCGCTTGATCATATCTGTTCAACAAGGTCGCGGCGCAGTCTTGCTCATCCGCATCTCCTTGTAGCGTTTAATGCTGGGCAACACGGAGAAACGAAATGGAGAATCTGATTCAGGGTCGTAGAGCATGGAAGATCGCGATCCTAGTTTGCTGCGGCGCCGCGGCGTCTCTTTCAATTGCGCAAACGAGCGCTACAGTCAGCGCCGCACAGGTGGATTCGAGCACGATCGCCCCGGACGGCACCGCCTTTGTGACAAGAATTGTTCCGGTACCCGCAACCATTAGTAAGGAAGCCCAGATGGTTCTTGCGCGACCGGCGAGTGACGCCGCGGTTCCCGAGACCCTGGACGAACGCAGACGCAAGACGGACGAGTGGCAAAATCGCACGGGTAAAGTCTTTCAGGCAAAGTATCCGGTCACCGTTGAGGAGAAGGAAATTTCCGGTGTCCCGGTCCGAGTCATCACTCCGATCGACGCACCGGCCTCGAACAACAAACGTGTGTTGATCAACCTGCATGGAGGGGGCTTCAACTCCGACTCCGGCTCGCTGACGGAATCGATTCCAGTCGCGTACCTGTCAAAGACAAAAGTTGTTGCTGTGCTGTATCGCCTCGCACCGGAACACCCGTTTCCTGCAGGACTCGATGATGCGGTGGCGGTCTATAGCGAACTCTTGAAGACTTACAAACCGGAGAACATCGGTATCTTCGGCACGTCGGCCGGCGCGATCCTGACAGGGGAGGTTGCGGTCAAGCTTCGGGATCTTCGGGTCCCAATGCCGAAGGCCCTCGGTATCTTCTCCGGCATGGGTGACTTCAAAACAACCGGCGACTCGACAGCTCTCTACGCGCTGAATGGATTCTCAGGACATCTCGATCCACCGCAACCCAAGCTCGAGGGAAAGAACGAGTACGCCGGCCAGGTGCCCCTGACAGATCCGTCACTCTCCATCCTGTATGCCGACCTGCACGGTCTCCCGTCTACATTGTTCGTGACCAGCGGACGCGACATGCTTCTCAGCGGAACGACGATTCTGGAGCGAGCATTTCTGCGCGCGGGAGACGATACGCAGCTTGTTGTCTTCGAGGCGTTGCCGCATGCCTTTTGGAACGATCCCGCACTTCCCGAAACCAGGGAGGCGGACGAGATTATGGCGCACTTCTTCGACTCGCGATTAGGACATTAGTCGCTATTCGGGGTCGCCTCTACTGGGGCAACCTTTGGCAGCAGCTCCGGGTCGATCCTACCAGTTTTCCTTCAGCTTTTCGCATTGATTGAATGTTTTTATGAGGCATCAACAGTCGCGCAGGGTAGGCAGCGCGGGGGTGCTGTCAAGGGCGGAGTAAAACTGGTTCTTCCTCACATTTGATGAAGAGTGGGTAGGACTTCGGCGTCCATGAAGAGGTACTCAAGCCGGGAAGGTCACGATATCAGTCATGATCGAAACCGAAAACAGGCTGAAACTCCTATTAATGGCTTTAACACCTATCATCCGGCGTTTTTGCTGCGCGACCGTCGCACTGATCCAGCAGCTCGCCGCAGTGTACGTTGAGGAGGATCTGCTCGCAGGAGCCGAAAACCTCCATGGCTCGCAAACAACAGAAACTAAGAAGATCGAGGAGGTTGTGAAGGTTATGTAGGTTTCTGGAATATGCCTCAAAGGAAATCAGTCATACCATTGCTGGCTGTTCTCCATCTGCCCAAAGTTCTTGTAAGGTTGGTAGCGTTACCGGGGCTCGAACCCGGACTCTCCGCCTTGAGAGGGCGGCGTGTTAACCAGTTACACCATAACGCCATCGTCGCGCAACCCAACATTGCGCCATCGTCGCACATTACAACATTGCGCCATCATCGCGCGCAGGAGGATGTTTTCTCCAGTGCAGGTTCAACTATAGCAGCCGTCGTCGCGCGGCTCAACCTTCGTACTCGCAGGCTGCCTGCGCCTGTGAGCAACCTTCACACCCGCAAGTAACCTGCGTGATCGTAATTCGCTGCGCGCCTGCATCTTGTTTTCGCATCCCACGGCGACCTGTTCGCTGAAAATCAGCCTGCGTCTGCAAGCAAGCTGCGCGTCTGCGAGCGGACTTCGCACTCTCGAAACGGATGCGTAAGGATCGCGGCTGAAGTGAGAAACTGACCTCAGCGGCTACAGGCCGAGCTTCTTGACCTCGTCGTTGTAGTACTTGCGGTAGAGGATGTCCCACTCCTGCGAGCCTTCGACGATGATCTTGCGCTGGGAGGCGATCTTGAGTCGCGCGCTAGCGTCGAGTTTGGTCTCCTCGGCGAGCAGTCTTTCGAGCGATTTGCGGGCCTCCTGGCGGATGGTGTTGCGGTCCTCCAGAAAATCGCACTCATCGATCTCGGCCAGCGTGTCGGCGATGGTATGCGCCAGCTTGTTCACCTTGTCGTCAGAGATCCTCACAGCACCGCCTTGTACTTGCGCACCAGCTCGTTCTTCACCTTTTTGAACATCTCCTGATAGTTCGCGCCGGTGCGCAGCATGTCTGCCTGGAAGGCGTCGAGGATCACGCGGACCTCGTCGTTGATGCGGTCTTCCAGCGCCAGCTCTTCAGTCATTGCCGCGGTCACCCGCTCGTTCAAGACGGTCGCCTTCGCCGTCCCGATCACTTTGGCGTCCACCAGATGCTTTACCGTCTGGCGCGCCAGATACCCAACATAATCTCTGGAGAAAATCATCGCTTTGGTCAAGAATACACCAGCGCGCGGTTGGGTTGGAGGTGGGATGGCTTTGCGTCGCGCTTGCCGCCTCGTGCATGATGGAAGCAAGGACACAACATTATGACGACACGCATGCGAAGCCGCAAGAATCCGGAACCGGAGAAGAAGAGCGCGCCGATGGCGATGGGGCCAACGATCGGGCTGATGGCGGTGTGTCTAGTGGGCATTGTGGGGATGTACTGGTGGACCAGCCAGCACGCGGCGAAACCCGCTGCGCCCGCTTCCCTTCCCGCTGCGCCCGCATTTACGGCGAAGCACATCTACAGCGAGACGGCGAGCCCGAGCGCCGACATTGCCGCCGCGCTGGCGCAGGCGAAGCGCGAGCACAAGCGGGTGATCCTGGACTTCGGCGGCGACTGGTGCGGCGACTGCCAGGTGCTGGACATCTACCTGCACCAGGCTCCCAACGACGCGCTGCTGGCTGACCACTTCGTGCTGGTGCATGTGTGGATCGGCCACATGGACGCCAACCTGGACGTGGCCAAGCGGTATGGCGTGCCAATCACGAAGGGCGTGCCCGCGCTGGCCGTACTGGATGGCAATGGGACGGTCGTCTACGCGCAGAAGGCGGGAGAGTTTGAAGACATGCGTCACATGGAGCCAGGCTCGGTGACCGAGTTCCTGGAGAGGTGGAAGAGCTGACGGCGCGAGGCCCAGCCCACGAACCGGGGCATAGCGCTCCGGGAGCTAAGGCGCGGCCGCGGCCGCGGCGGGCGCGCGTGAAGCGGCTGTTGCGCTGGTACGCGGTGGTGGCGCGCGCGCTGCACCGAATGCTGCTGAGCGCGCTGGACCACGACTGCCTGAACATTGCTCAGTCCACCGCATATTCGACCATTGTGGCGCTGTTTCCCGCGCTGATTGTAGCGGCGGCGGTGATTGGGCTGCTGCCGGACACGGCGCCGGTGCGCTTTCAGCTTGCGGAGTTCTTCGACCGCGTGCTGCCGGGCGGGGTGAGCGCGCTGCTGGATGCGGCGTTCGAGAATGCGCCCAAGCACACCCACTCGCTGCGCGCGCTGGTGTCGGCCGGGGTGGTGAGCTTTGCGGGTGCGTCGAACGTGATTGCGACGTTGATGGAGGGGCTGCGACGGGCGCGCGGACTGCGCCGCGATGGCTGGGGATTCTGGCGGCGGCGGAGGCGTTCGATCGAGCTGGTTCCGCTGTTGCTGGTTCCGCTGACCGTGGCGAGCCTGCTGGTGGTCTTCGGCCACGCGGTGAGTCAGTGGCTGGGGGCAAGCATCGGGCCGGTGGCGCGCGAGCCGATCTACGCGGCCACCCTGCTGCTGCGCTGGGCGCTGGCGGTGGGCGCAAGCGTGGGGTTGATCGCGCTGCTGTATCACATGGGAGTTCCAGAGGAGCGCATGGGAGTTGCAGCAGAGCGCGTGGGCAGACGGTCCGGCTCTGCGGGCGCGCAGGGGTGGTGGTGGACGAGCCTGCCGGGTGCGGTGCTGGCGACCGCGCTGTGGTTCCCGGCGACGCTTGTCTTCGGCTGGTACGTGACGCGGTTCACCAACTACTCGGAGGTGTACGGGCCGCTGGGTGCGGGCATCGCGCTTCTGTTCTGGCTGTACATCATCTCACTGAGCGTGCTGGCTGGGGCGGAGTTCAACGTACACTTCAACGCGCTGGTGGAGGCGCACTTCGGCGGCGCGGGGGCGCACGGCAAGGACGTTTGATCCGTCCCTGGTGATGTCGTCGGCTCCGCCCATTCCGCAACGAGCGCGAAATGGATGGGGCACCCGCGCGAAATGGATGGGGCACCCGCGCGAAATGGATGGGGCACCCAATGACGCGAGGTTGGTAGAATGGAAGTGAATCGCGAAAAATCATCGATCGACGTTTGCTGAGGCATCTTCAGTCAGCCACAACGGGTCCAATGGCCCAGTAAAAGGAACCCGAAATCAAGCGTATGGAAACTGCGAACCGAATGGATGGGTCGCGCACAATGACGGGCCGAAGCGGCGCGCTGGCCGGGCTGGATCACACGCGGCGGGCCAAGATCGTGGCCACGCTGGGGCCGTCGTGCTGCACCTCGGATGTCTTCCGCGAGCTGGTGCGGGCGGGCGTGGATGTGGCGCGGCTGAACTTCTCCCACGGATCGCACGAGGGCAAGGGTGAGCTGATCCGCATGGTGAGGGCGGTATCGGTGGAGCTGAACAAGCCGATCTGCATTCTGGCCGACCTGCAGGGGCCGAAGATCCGCACCGGAAGACTGAAGGACCATGGGCCGGTGCAACTGGTGGCGGGCGAACTGCTGACGATTACGCCACGCGATGTGGAGGGCACGGCGTCGGTGGTGGGGACGACCTTCAAGACGCTGGCGGAGAACCTGGAGCGGAGGTCGCGCATTCTTCTCTCCGATGGGCTGATCGAGCTGCGTGTAGCGCGCATCGCGGGGACGGACGTGATCTGCGAGATCGTCAACGGAGGCTTGCTGGGCGAGAACAAGGGGATCAACCTGCCGGGAATCCCGGTGAAGGTGCCATCGCTGACGGCCAAGGACGAGGAGGACCTGGAGTTCGCGGTGGGCGCGGGCGTGGATGCGTTTGCCGTCTCGTTTGTGCGCACCGCCGACGACGTGCGCCATGTGCAGCGGCGGCTGGAGGCGTTGCGGTCGGACGCGTGGATCATCGCCAAGCTGGAGAAGCCGCAGGCGATCGAGCATCTTGATTCGATTTTGGAGGCGGCCAACGGGATCATGGTGGCGCGCGGCGACCTGGGCGTGGAGGTTCCGCCGGAGAAGGTGCCCGCCATCCAGAAGCACATCATCCGCCGCGCGGCGGAGTACCGCAAGCCGGTGATCACGGCGACGCAGATGCTGGAGTCGATGATCGAAAACCCGCGGCCCACGCGGGCGGAGGCGTCCGACGTGGCCAACGCGATCTACGACGGCACGGACGCGGTGATGCTGTCGGCGGAGACGGCGGCGGGCAAGTACCCGGTGGAGACGGTGGCCATGATGGCCAAGATCGTCTCCGAGACGGAGTACCAGATCCGGCTGGACCCTCCGCAGCGCCAGCCGACGGCGCGGAGCACGCGGCTGTCGGTTGCGGAGACGATCTGCGAGTGCATGGCGCACTCGGCCGAGGACCTGGAGATGGCAGCGATCGCCATCTTCACCGAGACGGGATCGACGGCGCGGCTGCTGTCGAAGTACCGGGCAGCGCCGCCGATCTACGCGCTCTCGCCGCACAAGAAGATCGTCCGGCGCGCGGCGATGCTGTGGGGCATAACCCCGATCCTGTGCGCGCACGCACACGACACCGACCGGCTGGTGACGATCGCGGAGGAGATCCTGGAGCAGCAGGCGGGCGTGGTGCGCGGGCAGATTGTGGGGATCGTGGCGGGAACGCGGACGCGGTCCGGCGCGACCAACTTCATGCGCCTGCATACCATCGGCGACCGCGCGGCGACGAGCGCGGCGACGAAGACAGGGCGGTAACGGAGCGCACCGGGCTGAAAGACTTCGACAACCGCGCTGGCGTGGCAACAGTACAATCGGGGGATGGGACGCATACGAGTACTCTCCGACCAGGTGGCCAACCAGATTGCGGCCGGCGAGGTGGTGGAACGGCCTGCGTCGGTGGTCAAGGAGCTGCTGGAAAACTCGCTGGACGCGGGCGCGACGCGGATCCGCATCGAGGTGGAAGGCGGCGGACGCAAGCTGATCCGGATTGTGGACGACGGGCAGGGCATGGTGCGCGACGACGCGCTGCTGGCCTTCGAGCGGCACGCCACATCGAAGCTGCACAGCTCCGACGATTTGCTCTCGATCCGCACGCTGGGCTTTCGCGGCGAGGCGCTGCCGTCGATTGCAAGCGTCTCACGGCTGACGCTGGAGACGCGCGCGGCGGAAGAGGCGGCGGGAACGGCGGTGGAGATTGCGGGCGGAAAGATTCTGCGCGTGGAGGACGCGGGGCTGGCGGTGGGAACGACGATTGCGGTGCGCGATCTGTTCTACAACACGCCGGCGCGGCGTAAATTTTTGAAGTCGGAGCAGACCGAGCTGGGGCACATTGCGGCGCTGGTGACGCACTACACGCTGGCGCATCCGGAGCGGCACTTCGAGCTGCACACATCCACTCAGGCGCTGCTGATCGCGCCCGCCGTGGCGACGAGCGGCGACCGGCTCTTCCAGATCTTCGGGCGCGAGACGGCGGCGCTGATGCTCCCTGTCGCGGCGGAGATCGACTTCGCGCGCGCGGGACTGCCGGAGCCTCCGCCGTGGAAGCGCGAGGCAGACTATGCGCCGCGGGAGCCGGGATTTCTGCGGCTGTCAGGATTCGTCTCCAAACCGGAGCTGCAGAAGTTGAACCGCAACTCGGTGTACGTCTTCGTCAACCAGCGGCTGGTGCGCGACCGCGTAGTGCTGCACGCGCTGGCCGAGGCCTATCGCAACATCATTCCGCCCACATCATTCCCTGTAGTCCTGCTGTTTCTCGAAATGCCGCCGCAGGAGGTGGACGTGAACGTGCATCCGGCCAAGACCGAGGTGCGCTTTCGCCAGTCGGGATTTGTGCATGACTTCATCCGCGACTCGGTGCGGACGACGTTGATGACGGCGCGTCCGGCGGCCAGCTTCGCCACGGCGCTGGGCGAGCTGCATGGAGGCATCGCGCAGGCTAGCTCGTCGCTGCTGCTGGATGTGAGCCCGATGCCGGGCGCGCCGGACGATGTGGTCTACGCGCCGCGCGCCGGATTTTCCGGGCCGCAGGCGCTTGCGGAGCCGGGGATCGTTGCCGAGTCGGAGGGCGCGCCGTCGGCGGACGATGTGGATTCATTTATGCTGCGCGCGCCGATTGTGCCGCCGTCCGCGGGACGGTTCGCGTTCAGCGACCAGGGCATTGCGGTGGGATACGAGGCGGAGGAGCGGGAGGGATCGTCGTGCGGAAGTGAAGGCGCGTACGTTGGTGGAGCAGGCGCGAGTGGCGTGGACGCGGCTGTGGAGGGTTCAGATTCCGTTGCGGATGGGACGCTGAACGCGCTGGGCTCGCTGAAGCCGTTGGGGCAGTTGCGCGACTCGTTCATTCTGGCGGCCAACGACGAGGGGCTGTGGATCATCGACCAGCATGTGGCGCACGAGCGCGTGCTGTTCGAGAAGATTCTGCGCGCGCGCGAGGTGGAGCAGGTGCAGCGGCAGCGGCTGTTGATGCCTCTGCTGGTCGATCTGTTGCCCGCGCAGATGGTGTCGTTCGCTGCAATTGCGCGTGAGCTGGACTTGAACGGATTCGAGGCGGAGCCGTTCGGGCCGCGCACGCTTGCCATCATGGCCGCGCCGGTGGGACTCGAAGGGCGCGAACTGGAACGGATGATGGAGGAGGTTCTCGCCGTTCCCGAGCGCGAGCAGCAGCAGGAAAACGCCGAGGCGCGCCGCCGCCGCATTGCCGCGTCGATTGCATGCCACGCGGCGATCAAGATCAACATGCCGCTGGAGCCGACAAAAATTGCATGGCTGCTGGCGGAACTGGCCAAGACCGAGCATCCAATGAGTTGTCCGCATGGGAGGCCCATTGCGCTGCGATATTCTCATAAAGACATCCAGCGCGCCTTCCAGCGCATTTAGAATGGAAGTAGAGAAGGTTGTCTAGCAGCAAGAACAAGCGGAAGAAAATACGGAGATTCTGTGCTTCGCACAGAATGACGGCTTCCCTACTAAAGATTCGATCGCAATCCTGCACCTCGCTCTTTGAAAATTGTCCGCAACCGGCCTGAACTTCGGCCCAGAACCGATGAAACTCTCCATCGCACGCGCGAAGGATTGCTGCCGCGCCGCCTTTACACCGAAACGAGCGCGCCGCCCAGCAGGAAGGCAACAACCATTTTGAATAGCCCGAGCAATCCGAGCAGCCCCGAAACAGCAAACCCAGCCATTCCGACCGCGGCGCAGCTTGCCGAGACGCGCCTGAAGCAGTGGCACCAGCAGGGCGAGGCGCTGTTGACGATGGAGAACCTGCGCAGTTGGATCAATACCGCGGGGCTGGTTCTGTTTGTGCCGCGTCCGCAGATCGTCGCACCCGCTCCATCGCTGGTGGAGGCCGTGCTGGGCGAGCCGGTTGCAACCCCTACAATCGAGCAGACCACGGAAGCACGCAGCCTCCTGGCGCGCCTCGTCGCGGAGGGACTCGCCGTACCGCTGAACCTGCTGGGTGCGGGCGCGGGAACGGTCCATGCGGGCGCGCCGGGCGATACGCCAGACTTCATAGCATCGACTGCGGTTTTTTCTTACGTCTTTACCCTGCGCGGCGACAAGGCGTGGAAGCAGCCGCCGGTGACTTCGGGCGCGTTCAAGGTGTCGCCGCTGGCTCTGGCGACGCATGAGGCGCTCTCGCAGCGCGGCCCGCTTTCGGCCTACGACCTGACCACCGAGGTCGGCAAGGAAGTCACCGAAGCCGCCGTTCTGCGCGCGCTGGGCGAGCTTTGGACGCACCTGCGCGTGCTTCCGCTGGCCCAGCCCGACGGCGCGGCCACGCTGTGGGAGCTGACCGGCGCGCGCTTCACCAAACAGATCAAGGCGGGAGCGAACGCGGGGCAGCCCTCGGCGCTCTCGGCGCTGATCTCGCTCTATCTGGGCCAGGCGGTGGTTGCGAGCGAGGATGAGATCGAGAGCTTCCTGTCGCCGCTGGCCGCGCGCTCGCGCATCCGCGACGTGATCCATGCACTCCTCTCGGCGCGGCAGTTGGACACAGTGGCCGTCGAGGGACGCACCATGCTGCACGTCGCGGGCTCGCTGCCGGCGTTTCTTGCGCCGGAGGCGGCGACGGTCGAGGGGCTGGCGCAAGCGGCAGATGTTGTTGAGGGCGAGGGTGTGGTCGAAGTGGATGCAGCCACCGGCGCAGAGAGCGCAGTCGAAGGCGCGCCGCGGATTACGAAATACATCCCCAAGCCGCGCAAGATCGGAACGGGATACCTGGCCAAGGCGAAGCCGTCAAACGTTGGCGCAAAGCCCGGCCCGTATGAACGCGGCACAAAGACTGGATTTGGCGCGAAGCCAGCGTTCGTCGCGAAGTCCGGATTCAAGGCTGGATTCAAGTCGCGCGCGGGCGCGGGGCCAGCGCCCGACCGCGAGCGGAGGCCGTTCAGCAAGCCAGCCGCTGGATTCGACAAAACTGCTGGCTTCAAAAAAACGGGTGGTTTCGACAAGCCGTGGGAGGAAGAGAAGCGGCGCAGGCTGGCGGCCGCAGCGAGGCCGTCGGCGGTCCCGGCTGAGCCTCAGGAGAAGGTGGGCGATCTGGCCGCATCAGAAGCAGCGGGAGACACAGCTCGATCGGTCCAGCCCCGCGGGCCGCGCGTTGCCAAGCCGAGCTTCACCAAGCAGCGCGAGTACAAACCACGCGGCGCGGAGAGCAGCGATGCGCGTCCACCGCGCAAGACGTTCAGCAAGCCGGGGACCTTCGGGCGCAAGCGGGAGGGGTTCGGCGGCCGGCCAGCGTTTGGTGGCGACGCGCGGCCACTGCGCAGAGACTTTGCGCCACGCCCGGATTCTCGCTTGGATCGCGGCGAGCGGCCTGCGTTTGACCGACCGCGCGCGCCAGGCTCCTACGCGCCCCGTCCGTCGGGCGGAGCAGGTTTCAGCGGCAAACCGAGCTTCTCTACAGACAAGTCCGCGCGCAAGCCATTCGCCAAAAAAGCATTCGGCGAGAAGCCCTTCGCGGGCAAGCCCTTCGCAAGTAAGCACAGAGACGGCGGCGAGAGCGGCAAGCGCGTCTACAGAAAGTTCGATGCGCCACGCGAGCGCGCCACGCGACCGTTCTCCTCAGACCGGCCTGCGCGTTCATTCTCCTCTGATCGCCCCGCTCGTCCCACCTCCTCGGACCGGCCTGCGCGCACAGCCCGCGCGGAGGGGGCCGGTGGAGCTGCCGGCAGATCGACGGGAGAATTTGCGCCGCGCAAGTTTGCCGGCAAAAAGCCCTTCGGCAAGCCGGGTGGATTCGCAGGCAAGAAGCCCTTCGGCAAGTCTTCCGGCAAGCCGGGAGGATTCGCGGGCAAGAAACCGTTTGGCAAGTCGGGATCGGCAAAGCCTGGCGCGTCGTTCCCCGGCAAGCCCAGCAGTACATTCGCCAAGTTTGTGGGCAACAAGAAGCCCTTTGGCAAGCGGGCGCCCGCGCGCAAGTTCAAACCGAAGGAGGATGAGACCGCCTGATGCGAGGCCAACCCAAGCCCACGGAAGTTGCAGCTCCCACGCAAGCCGAAGCACCCAGCGGCCCACGCCGTCCGGTGATTGCCATCGACGGTCCGGCCGGAGCTGGAAAGAGCACACTGGCGGCGCACCTGGCGCGGCGCTTCGGCTTCCTCAATATCGAGACCGGAGCGATGTACCGGGCGCTGGCGCTGAAGGCGATCGAGTGCGACTTCTCGTTCGACGAGGAGGGGCCGCTGCTGGCGCTGGCCGAGGCGACCCGCATCGTGCTGGAGCCCCAGGCCGGCGGCAACTTCGTCCGGCTCGACGGCATTGATGTCTCGCAACGCATTCGCGAGGCGGATGTCACCTCGGCGGCGTCGCAGGTCTCCATTCATCCCCGCGTGCGCGCGTGGATGGTTGAGCAGCAGCGGGCGCTGGGGGCCAAGGGCGGCGTGGTGATGGAGGGACGCGACATCGGGACGGCGGTCTTTCCCGACGCCGAGGTGAAGATCTTCCTGGACGCCGCGCCGGAGGTGCGGGGCAACCGGCGCTTCCGCCAGGCCGCGCCCATCGAGCAGACCACGGCGCGCCAGACCGAGTCTCGCCAGGAGCCTGCGCCGGAGACCGCCGAACAGCAGCGGAACGATGAGCAGGCGATTGTGGAGGAGATGCGCGAGCGCGACCGGCGCGACCGCACCCGCGCCGAGTCGCCGCTGCGCCCGGCCGAGGACGCAGTCATTCTGGACTCGACCGCCATGGAGTTGGAAGAGGTGTTGCAGCGGGCGGAAGAGATCGTCCACGCCCACCTGCCGCCGTCCTGAGGCGGTTGTGAATCCGGACTGGCGCGGTCGTAAAGCACTTCGATAGCGAACTTCAAGGCGGAGTAGGGCCGGGGCGCGGGCCTCCGTGGCAGGGCCTCAACCGGCTGCCGGACGCTGTGAATAAAACAGTTACAAATTTTTTCGCATTATTTGTTGCAATATGTGCTACTCTTCAACCATCTGTTTGAAACAGATTGGTTTCTGCGACGATCGTATGTTGTCGATCCCCGATTTGGATCTTGCGGCAAATTCATTTGTACTACTAAGGAAAGAAACAACATGGAACAAGGAACAGTGAAGTGGTTTAACGATGCCAAGGGGTTTGGCTTCATCAGCCGTCAGAACGGCGAGGACGTGTTTGTTCACTACTCGGCGATCAATTCGAACGGTTTCAAGAGCCTGCAAGAAGGTCAGGCAGTGCAGTTCAACGTAGTCAAGGGGCCCAAGGGCTGGCAGGCGTCTGACGTTCAGCCTCTCTAGTCTTTTGTACACTCTTTAACATTAGCTGCATTCTATAGCCGCACCAACGGCTAAACAAAGATTTGCGGGAGGGATGGCTGCGGCTGTCCCTTTTCGCCGTTAATCCGGCCTACGAGTTCATGGCTGCGCGGGACCGCTGGGGGGTGGCCGGCGTCTCCACCGGCTCGACACCGGGAAGGATGGTTGAGCTGGTGCGGAACTTGCGATAGTCGGATTCAGTCGCGTGGATCCTGCCGCTGAAGCCGACGAAGAGCAGCACTCGGGCAGAGCCTTCCGCATCGACGTGCGCGGGCAGCCAGACCTCGCCGTTGACCCTGGTCTGCTCGAACGTGAAGTTTGTACCCTGCTTGATGTCGATGAGCAGACCTCCGCCGAGCTTGAAAGCGTTGACGAAGTGGCCCTCCACACGCGCCAGTACGCAATCCTGCTCATCGACCCAGACGGTTCCGGCCAACTCGCGGATCAGGTTTTCAGAGGGGTTCCGCGTCCTGGCCTTGGGGTCGCCGGAGTAATCCACCTCGATGGCGGGGCGTCCGTTGAGCTGCACGCGGCGGGGGTTGGTGAAGGCGCCCAGCTCCAGCAGGCGCGAGACGGTGATCTCCTGGTTGCCCCTTGCGTCGCTCTCCTTGCCCTTTGCGTCGGCCTTCTCGCGTTTTTTCCGGCCCTTTGCGGCCTCCTTGTCAAGGCGTTCGTTCTCCTTGGCAATCTCCTCCGCGGTCAAATCTTTGCCATCTTTTTTGACCACACGGCGTACCGGCACGCCGTCGATCCAGAAGTGGTCGGACTCGGTGACGGTGGTCTTTTTGACCCGGCCGTGGCTGTCCAACTCCTGCTCGGTCGCAACCGAGTGGTAGAGATAGTCCTTCTCGATGGCCTCGGCCTTGCGCTGGTTCTCTTCGACCTGGTGCATGAGGGTGGGAATATCGGGGAGGGGCTTCGCGGAAAGTAGCTCGTCGGCGAGGGGCTTGCTGGCGGGGACCTCCACTTCCCTGCTGGCCTGCGCCGCGGGTTGGGTTGCCGGTGAGGTTCTGCTGCCGGTCTGCGCGTGACCGGAGACGCAGATCGCCACGCATCCCAACAGAAGCGGCATCGCCTTCCGAATTATCGAGACGCCCGCAGTCATCAATCCATTCTAAGGCCCCTGCTTGACTCTACGAGGGTGCTGGCGAAGAGATGGGAATCCGGTCAGGCATCAGGCTGGGTGGTGTTCAAGTTGCGATAAATGTATCGCCGGAGGGTGCGCCCGAGTCTGCATTGGAGGGTCTGGCATCTAAAGGATGACAGAGGGAACGGAATGGCCGGCAGCACACAGATTCAACCAACCGCCGCGAGGGCGGACGCAGCAACGAACGATTCAGAACAGCGCGAGGCGATCTTCGACGTCTTTCGCCGCTGGGGCTACCTGCAATCGCGGCTGGATCCGCTGGGCCAGTACCTGCCGCCGGAGCCGTTTCCCGTGGCCACGCCAACCGGCCCCATCGCCGACGAGGCGCGCGCGTTTTATAGCGGCACATTCGGCATCGAGTTCATGCACATCCCAAGTCAGGCCCAACGGCTCTGGCTGGCCGAGCAGGTGGAGCAGCCGGGCGGGCGGGCCAACCAGGCGCACATTCTCTCGCAGTTGATCCGCGCGGACATCTTCGAGCAGGTGATCCAGTCGCGCTACATGGGCACCAAGCGATTTTCGCTCGAAGGCCTCACCGTTCTGATCCCCTTCCTCGACGAAGTACTGCGCGTGAGCGTTCTGGCCGGGGTCAGCAAGGCGCTGATTGCGATGAGCCATCGCGGGCGGCTGAACGTGATGACCAACATCATCGGACGCGCGCCCGCCGAGATCTTCGCCGAGTTCGAGGATGTGGACCCGCGCAGCGTGCTGGGCGGCGGCGACGTGAAGTACCACATCGGCGCGACCGGCGAGTGGCAGGCCGAGGACGGCGGCGCGATCGGGCTGCATCTGGCCTCCAACCCAAGCCATCTCGAAGCCGTCGATCCGGTGGTGCTGGGTCGGGCGCGCGCGCGGCAGACGCGGCTGGGCGAGGATGGCAAGCAGCGGGTGCTGCCGATCATTGTCCACGGCGACGCGGCCTTCGCCGGCCAGGGCATCGTCGCCGAGAGCCTGGTCCTCGGCTCGCTGAACGGCTACGACGTGGGCGGAACGGTGCATGTCATCGTCAACAACCTGCTTGGATTTACCGCGCTGCCAGAGGAGGGAAACGCCTCGCGCTACGCCAGCGACCTGGCCAAGCGCCTGCCCATCCCCATCTTCCATGTGAATGCGGAGGACCCCGACGCGGTGGTGCGCGTGGCGGCCATTGCGGCCAACTTCCGCCACCGCTTCCACTGCGATGTGCTGGTGGACCTCATCGGCTACCGGCGTCATGGGCACAGCGAGGTGGACGATCCGACGGTGACGCAGCCGCTGCGCTACGCGAAGATCAAGAGCCGGCCGTTCCTCTACCAGCTCTACGCCGAGCAGATGCGCGTCGATCCTGCCGCCGAGGTCAAGCAGGTGCGGCAGGAGTTCCTCGCCGACCAGAAGACCGCGAGCCACGCGCAACGAAAGCCGCGGCTGGCGGAGATGCCAGACTACTGGGATCACTACAAGGGCGGGCCGTTGCTCGCCGAGTACGATGTCCCCACCGGCCTCGCGGCGGAGCGCGTGGCCGATCTGTGCCGGAGAATGACGCGCGCGCCCGAGGGCTTCCACATCCATCCCAAGGTGCAGAAGCTCTACGAGCAGCGCGTAAAGATGGGTGCCGGCGAAGTTCCCTTCGACTACGGCGCGGCGGAGTTGCTCGCCTTCTCTTCCCTGCTCGTCGACGGCACTCCGGTGCGGTTGAGCGGGCAGGACTCGCAGCGCGGTACATTCAGCCAGCGCCACGCCGTACTGGTGGACATCGAGAACGAGCAGCGTTATTTCCCGCTGCAACATCTCAGCCCGGAGCAGGCGCGCTTCGAGGTATACAACTCGATGCTGTCGGAGGCCGCGGTGCTGGGCTTCGAGTACGGCTACTCGCGCGACAGCCCCGAGACGCTGGTGCTGTGGGAGGCGCAGTTCGGCGACTTCGCCAACGGCGCGCAGATCATCATCGACCAGTTCATCGCGGCGGGCGAGGCCAAGTGGAATCTGCTCTCGGGGCTGGTGATGCTTCTGCCGCACGGCTACGAGGGCCAGGGGCCGGAGCATTCCAGCGCGCGCGTGGAGCGCTACCTGCAGCTCGCGGCGGGCGACAACATGCAGATATGCCAGCCCTCGACCGCAGCGCAGTACTTCCATCTGCTGCGGCGACAGGCGATGCGCGCGTGGCGCAAGCCGCTCATCGTCTTCACGCCGAAGAGCATGTTGCGCAACGCAGACGCGGCTTCGCCGCTCGCGGATTTCTCCGCGCCGCATTATCTCAATGTGATTCCCGACAACTCGGTGCGCGAGTCGCGGCGGCTGCTGGTTTGCTCGGGAAAGATCGGCCACACTTTGCGCGAGGAGCGCGAGCGGCGCAAGGACGGCTCGGTCGCAATTATCTTTCTGGAACAGATGTACCCGTGGCCGGAGGAAGAGATGCAGGCCGCGCTCGATCAGCATCCCCGCGCCAGCGAGATCGTGTGGGTGCAGGAGGAGCCAGCCAACATGGGCGCGCTGACTTATGTGTTGCCGCATCTGCGCCGCATGAGCGCGGACCGCGCCGTGCTCAGCGTGAAACGCAGCGCAAGCGCAAGCCCTGCAACCGGCTCCGCCAAGGCGCACGCGCTCGAAGAGAAGACTCTCGTAGACCTGGCGTTCGGCGGATAGTCGCGACACTACTTGCCTGAGTTGTCCTCTGCCGGTGGTGTGGGGTTAGCGATCTCGCGGGCATAGAGCTGGTAGCTGATGCGCGGCCTCTCGCTGCCCCGGTGCAGCGCCCACACCTGCTCGCGGATGAGCTCGTCGGCGGCGGTGTGGCGCTCGCGCGAGCGCAGGTAGTCCAGCCAGCTCTCCATGATGAAGGTCTCGTTGAGCAGTTCGGGGTTGATGGCGTCGCGATAGATGCCCCAGCGCAGCGCACCGTCACGCAGGCGGACGCGGCGCAGTTGGTGGATCGCGCGGGTGAACTCGGCGTAGTTCTCCACCGGGACCTGGTAGTAGATGGAGATGCGAACGGGGCCGGCGAGCGCTGGGTCGGTGGCCTCTTCGTCCTCGCCAGCGACTGGCTCGGCTTCGAGGAACGGCGTGAGTTCGGGCGCGTCGCGCTTCCACTTGTGCGGAGTGGTGTCCGGCACGCCGCCCTTGAGGATGCGGAAGCGCCGCACCAACGGATAGGTCGCTGCAAATCCTGCCGCCGCGCAGATCAGCGAGATGGGCGTGCTGGCGCGCTCCGCAATCAGTCCCCACACCACCGAGCCGAGCGCGAGTCCGCCCTGGAAGGTCATCATGTAGGCGCCCAACGCGCGCGCCTGCACCCAGTCCGGCACGGAGATCTGCACCGAAGTATTCAGCGAGGCCATGCTGCTGGTCCACGAGTAACCGGCAACGACGAGCGCGGGAATGATGACGGAGGGCCGGTGAATGCGGGCCAGAACGATCAGCGTGAAGGCGGTGTAGAAGGTGGCAGCGGCGATGATGCGGTCGGTGGAGAAGCGGTGCCGCAAGCGCGGCAGGGTGAGCGCGGCCGCCACCGCGCCAATCCCCAGCGAGCCGTTCAGAATGCCGTAGCCCAACGCGCCCTGATGCAGGTCGTTGCGCGCAACCACCGCCAGCAGCGACCAGATCGCCGAGAAGAAGAAGCAGAAGGTGAAGACCCGCAGCAGCGAGGCCTGAAGATTGGGAGCGTAGCGCACATAGCGCAGGCCAGAGCGGATGGAGGCCGCAATCCGCTCCGAGGGCAGCGTCGATTTGAAGAGCGGGATGCGCTTCCAGTTGAACAGCACCCAGATGACCGCGGCGAACGAGACCGAGTTCAGCAGAAAGACATAGGCGGTGCCAGTGTCGGTGCGCTTGAAGGCGGCAACCATCAGGCCGCCCAGCGCGGGGCCGACGGCGCGGGCGAGATTGTTGGAGGCGGCGTTCAGCGAGACGCTGTCGGGCACCAGCTCGCGCGGCACGAGTTCGGGCACAATCGCCTGCCATGCCGGGTTGTTCATCGCCGAACCGATGTTCAGCAGGAAGGTGAACGCCAGCAGCGACCACGGCGAGATGTGGCCGAGGAAGGTGAGGACGGCGAGGACGCCGACCGAGCCCAGCATCCAGCACTGCCAGAAGATCAACAGGCGCCGCCGGTCGAAGAGGTCCGCGGTGGCCCCGGCCAGCAGCCCCAGACAGAGCACAGGCAGGCTGGCCGCCGTCTGCATCAACGCAATCAGCAGCGGCGACGCCGTCAGCGAGGTCATCAGCCAGGTGCCCGCGGTGTCCTGCATCCAGGTGCCGACGCTGGAGACCGTGGAGGCGATCCAGCGATTGCGAAAGATCGCAATGCGCAGCGGAGCAAAGCCGCTCAGAGGCTCGTTGGAGGAAGCATCGTGCGTCGCATAGGGTGTCTCGAACGGCATTGTATCCAGTGTCTAGTGTATTGATGCGCGGTGCGCGGTGCGAAGTTGGCGGTACGGTCCCAATCGAGTGATTACCAGCCTGCAAGCGACCTCAGCGACACAACGCTGCTCCGCACGGAAGAGATAAACTCATAGGCATCGCTAGCTACTCCAATCCGCGCATCTTTCTCTCCGCCGGCGAGGCCTCGGGCGACCACTACGGCGCGGGGATTATTGCTGAGCTGCGCGCGCGTCTGCCCGACGCAACCTTCACCGGCCTGGGCGGCGCAGCGATGGCCGCGGCCGGCCTGGAGCGCATCGTGCGCGCCGAGGATGTCGCCCACATGGGCTTCACCGAGGTGGTGCGCCACGCGCCGTACATCTACGCGCAGTATCGCAAGCTGGTGGCGTCGATTCAGCACGCCCGGCCCGACGTTGCCATCCTCATCGACTTTCCCGAGGTCAACTTTCGCCTCGCGCGCCATCTCAAGCGGCTGGGCGTTCCCGTGCTGTGGTTTGTCAGTCCGCAGCTCTGGGCGTGGAAGCGCGGACGACTGCGCCTGGTGCGGCGGTTCGTCGACCGCATGATGGTGATCTTCCCCTTCGAGGCCGCATTCTACCGTGCGCGCGGAGTTGATGCGGAGTTCGTGGGGCATCCGCTGGCCGCGCTTCCGCTGCCGGCCGTCACGCGCGAGGATTACGCCGCAGAGCACATGCACGCCAATCCAAACAATCCGCAGTCCAGCTCCCACCTGCACCGGCCCTGGATCGCGCTACTACCCGGCAGCCGATGGAACGAAGTGACCGCCAATCTGCCGATCATGCTTGAGGCCGCCGCGCTACTGGGCCCTGGATACGACTTTCTTATCCCAGTAGCGAACACTCTCGGCATGGGTAAAGTTAGCGACCTTGTCTTCAAGGAGTTATTGCCTCGCATCAAATGGCCGACATCATCCATTACGCTCGTCCCCGACGCGCGAACGGCGCTCTTCCACGCCCGCGCCTCGGTCGTGGCCAGCGGCACGGCGACCGTGCAGGCGCTCACCATCGGCACGCCATTTGTTGTCGTCTACCGCGTCTCCGCGCTGACATTTGCGCTGGCCAAGCGGATGATTCGCTATCCCGCCGAGATCCCTGCCGAGCCGGACGCCGACGGCCATCTGCCCATCGCGATGGTTAATTTGATTGCCGGCAAACGCATCGTTCCCGAGCTGCTCAACCGCCGCTTCACTGCCACTAATCTGGTCGCCGCGCTGCGCCCGCTGCTGGACGAGACGCAGGAGCGGCGGGAGATGATCGCCGCGCTTGCCGAGGCCCGCGTGAGGCTGATGCCCGCGCCCTGCAAAGATCCGATCCGCCGCGTCTCGGATGCCGTCGAGCAACTCCTTCGCCCAACCGCTCCCGCCGCACCCTGAACCCCCGCAACAAACGTCTAACCATTTGGGTCTCAACAAGAGACAGACTTCAGGCGCGTGCATCCAATCGCCAGAATCACGCACGCGGCTTTACGATTACAGTTAAGGTTGAACACATCCTGAGGATTCACGAACGCATGTCTCTCCGAACCCGAACCCGGCTTGGAATCCTCCCGCGAATCCGAATCGCCGCGATCTTCCGCGCCACGAGCTTCCGCGCTCCCAGCTTCCGCAGCTTCACCGCTGCGATCGTCACCTTCTGCGCGCTTGCGCTTCCCTGCTGGATGACTGCGAATGCCGCGCCCGAGCGCGCGCAGATGGACATTACCGGCTACGTCATCACCGCCGACCTCGACCCCGCGACGGGCAGGCTGACGGCCACAGCCGATGTCAGCTTCACCGCGCTGGAAGACCTGACCACGGCGACCTTCGAGCTGAACAACGGCCTCAACATCACATCGCTGACCGACAACAGCGGCGCCGCGCTCAACTCCGAGCGGCTGGCGGCCAACTTCACCGTGCGCGTGACGCTGCCCACGCCGCTGGTCAAAGGCTCCAGCAACACCTTCCACTTCGCATACGCGGGCGCGCTCACCGGCTCCGACACCAGCCCGGTTGATGGAATTAAACTGGCCGCCATCGCCGACCCCATCAGCATGTTGCTTTACGCGGGCCGCTGGTTCCCGCTCACGACGCCCGGCCTCTTCACCGATCGCTTCACCGCCGAGATGCACATCCGCGTGCCCGCCGAGTACACCGCCGTGGGCAGCGGGACAGTGACGAAGAAGACGCTACCCGACGGACGCAACGAGTTCAGCTTCGTATGGTCGAAGCCGGGATTTCCCGGAACCATTGTTGCGGGCAAGTTTCTGCCGCCGATCACCGCATCGGGCATCAGCAACATTCACGTCTATGTCACCGAGAAGCGCAAGGATGGCGCGCCGGACTTCGCCGCTCTGGCCGGGCGCGAGTTCGAGTATATGACCAGCGTCTTCGGCCAGCCGGAGTCGGGACGCATCAACATCGTCGAGCTGCCGGAAGACGCCGTCAGCGCCGCGTGGGCGCCGGAGATGGCCTGCATCGCGGGCAACCGCATCGTGGACCGCACGGCAGCCTCGCAGCGCCTGCTCAGCAACACGCTGGCGCATCAGTGGTGGGGGTCGGAGGTATCGCCCGCAACGCTCAACGACGCGTGGATCACCAACGGCATGAGCCGCTACGGCGAGCTGATGTACTTGGAGGATTCCGCGGGCAAGAACGCATTTCAGACCGCCATCGGCGATATCTCCGCCGGCGCGCTGGCATACGACACCGAGCCGCTGAGCACGCTGGGCCGGCTCGATCCCTTCTCGCCGCAGTTCCAGTCGATGACGCTGGAAAAAGGCGCGATGGTCTTCCACATGCTGCGCTGGGAGATGGGCGACGACGCCTTCCAGAGCTTCCTGCGCAACCTGCTCTCGCAATATACCGACAAGGGCATTCGCAGCGCCGATGTGGAGACGGTCGCCGAGGCGCAGGCGGTCAACGGTTCACACCTCGAACTCACCTCATTTTTCTCGCAGTGGATTGACGGCACCGGCGCGCCCGCCTTCACCGACAAGTACTCCGTCTACCGCCTGGGCAACAACAAGGGCTTCCGCACGGTGGGATCGATCGGCGAAGACCTCGACCTCTTCCGCATGCCGGTGGAGCTGCGCATCGAGACCGACGGCAAGACCGAAGACCGGCGCATCGACGTGGCGGGCAGCGACTCTCCCTACACCGTGGAGACATTTGGCCGCCCGCGACGCATCACCATCGACCCGGAGAACTGGCTGCTGAAGAGCACGCCCGACCTGGCCATCCGCGTCGCCGTGCTGCGTGGCCAGCAGATGGTTGCTCAGGGCGACCTGATCGGCGCGCTGGCCGAGTACCAGAAGGCGCTGGACGAAAATAAGTTCAGTTCGCTGGCCGCCTACCGCATCGCCGAGGTCTTCTTCATGCAGCGCAACTACCAGGCCTCCGCCAACAGCTTCCGCGACGCCCTGCGTGGCGACGGAGACCCGCGCTGGACCGAAGTATGGAGCCACATCCACCTGGGCTATATCTTCGACGTCACCGGCCAGAGGGAGCGCGCCGTCAACGAGTACCGCCTGGCCGTGCAGACCAACGACAACACGCAGGGCGCCATCAACGAGGCCCGCGCGCGCATGGCAACCCCATACAAACGCGAGCGCGCCGACAATTAGAGCGGTTTCACCGCAACTGCTATCGCGCGAGAATTATTAAAGTATTTTTTCTTGAGGAAAAACCACGCAAACGTTCTTCGCTCCTGTAAAGACCTGCGGTGAAACCGCTCTAGCGGCTATGCATCGGGGATGGCCCGACAGAAATCGCTCTGCGGGTTTTTCCCTTTCCTCTGCAAAAAAATCAACAGCCATTCTCCCGTGTCTACAACTTGCGCAGTATCCCATACAGCGGAAGTGTTATGGTTCTATTCGATACTGGCGCGGATCATTGTTTCTGGAAGCGGTCAAGCCGTTGGTTCGGAGTTCGCATTGGTTCACACTGCGTCTCTCGTTCTGGTCTTGCCGAAAACGATTCTGCTGTCCCGTCCGGTTGCCCTGCGTTCGGACTGGGACGAAGGGGATTCCCTATGATCCGCTGGTCGCGAGCGCTGGAGCCGTCCATGGATTTGTGCAGCCTGCCATCGCCGCACCGCATCCCGCAGTGCGTGGCTGGCATGGCATTCAACTTCAGCAAGATCGATCTCTCTGTCCCCCCGGCGCGGCGTAATGCGGCCCGGCATGAGGAGAGCCAGACTGGTTCGGCAGCCTCCGCGCGCGCCGGAACCAGCAGGCCCAGCTTCGATATTCCCGAGTGCTTGCTGGCCAGATAAATCTACGCTACCAACACGTCCGTCTGGCTGAAGTCGTTGCCCTTGAAGAGCAGCGGTTCACCACGCTGCTTCGCCAACGCATAAGAGAAGCAATCGCCAAAGTTGAGTCCTGCCGGATGTCTTCCCTTGCCGAACCGCCGGAACCCGTCCCGTGCAAGCAATGCCTGTTCATGATCGACCGGGATAGCCACCAGTCGCAACCGTGTCGTCAGGATGTCGAGAGCAGCAATCGGATCTGGCTGTCGCCGCCGAATTGCAACAATGGAGGCTTCTGCCAGAATGGCAGCCGAGATCAGCCGAATCGGGTCATTCAATATGGCAGAGGCATAGATCGACGCATCGGGCTCATTCAGAAAAATCGCCATCAGCGCAGACGAGTCGATGACCATTACTCGCAGATTCCGTCCGGGCCATAGCCCAGAATCTCGTCGTCGGTCAGCTCCGTATTGATCGGCCGCAGCTTGAAGCTGCGCATCAGCTCAAGAATCTCATCCACCGTCGGAGATGGAAGATCGACGCCAGCGGACCTGAGACGAACGATCCGCTCCGCCGCCGCCGTGCCAATTGCATCCGTGATGGATTCGCCAGTCGTCAAAGCCATATCCCGGACCTTCTGTTCAACCGCCGGATTGTTGATATGCAGCGCCATGTACACAGTGTACATGACTGGCTCATTCTATCTCGGCTTCCTCTTCCTCTTCTTCTTGCACCTTGTCGCCTTCTTCCACCTTGTCGCCTTCGCCGGGGGCAAGGAAGAGGTTGGTCTCCAGGCCATGCTGGCGCGTGTAGAGGTCGAAGTAGCGCCCGCCCAGTTGATAGAGCGACTCATGCGTGCCGCGCTCGACGATCAGGCCGCCCTCGATCACCAGGATCTGGTCCGCGCGGCGGATGGTCGAGAGACGATGCGCGATGACGAAGGTCGTGCGTCCCTTCATCAGGTGGCTCAACCCGCCCTGGATCATCGCCTCGGATTCGGAGTCGAGCGAGCTGGTTGCCTCGTCCAGAATCAGAATCCGCGGGTCGGCCAGAATGGCGCGCGCAATCGAGATGCGCTGCCGCTGGCCGCCGGAGAGCTTCACTCCGCGTTCGCCAACGATGGTCTCGTAGGCCGCGGGAAACTTCTCTGCAAACTCATCGACGCGCGCGATGTGGCAGGCCTCCATCCACTCGTCGTCGGTCGCATTAGGCCGCGAGAACTTCACATTTTCGCGGATCGTGCCGTCGAAGAGGAATGTCTCCTGCAACACCACGCCAAGCTGCTCGCGGAAGCTGCTGAGCCGGATCGTCGCCAGGTCCACGCCGTCGATCAGCACTCGCCCCGTGGTCGCCGTGTGGAAGCCGCAGACCAGGCTGATGATGGTCGACTTGCCCGATCCCGATGAGCCGACCAGCGCGGTCACCGTCCCCGGCGTCGACTCGAAGCTCATGCCGTGCAGCACCGGCTTGCCCTTCTCGTACTCGAAGACCACATCCTCGAAGGCAACGTCGCCGCGCACATCGAACGCATGGGTGCGCGCCGGCTCGGAGTCCTCCTCGCGCACATTCATAATCTCCGTCGTCCGGTCCAGCCCGGCCAGCGCCTCGGTCAATTGCGTGCCGATATTCACCAACTGCGCAATCGGCGCCGTCATGAACGCCAGAAACATCACATACGAGAAATAGCTTCCCGGAGTCAGCTTCCCGGCCGCATTCAGGTGCGCCCCAAAATACATCACCACCGCGCCAACCATCCCAAGGATCACCGTCGAGGACAGCATCATCAACGACTGTGCCGTAAGCGAGCTGATCACATTGTTCAGCAGTCGCGTCACGCCCGCCGCGAAGACCCGCTCCTCGCTCGCCTCGGCGTGGTAGCCCTTGACGACGCGCACGCCTCCCAGGGACTCGGTCAGCCGCCCCGTTACCTCGGCGTTGATCTTGGCGCGCTCGCGGAAGATCGGCCGGATCGTCTTGAAGGCGCGCTGTAGAACCAGCGCGAATGCGGTCATGATCACAAACGCCAGAAGCGTCATGCTCACGCTCACGTACATGAGATACGCAAACGCCAGCAGCGCCGTCAGCACGCCGCCGACGAAATCCACCACGCCCGTCCCGATCAGGTTGCGCACTCCCTCCACGTCGGTCATAATGCGCGCCACCAGGGTGCCCGTCCGGTTTTCGTCGTAAAACGTCACCGCCAGCCGCCCAATGTGCGACTGCACCTGCTTACGCAGATCGGCGATCAGCCTCTGCCCCTCGGTCGACAACAACTGCGTCAAGGCATACGACGTCAGTCCCTGAATCAACGTCGCCGCCAGCACCGCCCCCACGATATAAGGCAGCAGCCCCATCTGGTGCTTCGTGAACACCCGGTCAATCAGCGGACGAAACGAAAAAGGCAGTACCAGCGCGCACGTCCGATTCACGACCATCAGAACAAAACAACCCGCCAGCAGCCAGCGCCGCGGCTTTGCCAGCTTCCAAACCTCGGGAAGCACCTTCTTCAGCTTGGGTTTGGGCCGCTTGGCGGTCAGGTCGGCGGAGAGCGCGCGCCCCGTTCCCCGGCTTGGCCGGTCTCCCGAAGGCACTCCACCCCCCATCCCACCACCCATGCCATGCGATCCAAACGACGAAGACATATACCGCAAGTGTACCCCGTGGCCGCGCCGCGCGTGGAGCATTGTCCGTTTCGGGGAGTGGATCGGCTTCCCCAGAAGCCGGCGACACGCATTGGGCGGCGCCTGCGATAAGATGGGGGCTATTCAGCAGGAGAATGCAGTTCAGCAGCATACGTATTTGCAAGCCATGCGTCTGAAGAAAATAGAGAGGTGAATATCTTGTTGACAAAGGGATTGGCGGGAAGCGAGCGTGGATGTTTTCTTCTGTTGCTGGCTGGCGCACTGCTGACAGCGGCGAGTGTGTCCGCCCCGGCGCAGGTGGCTCCGCTGGCGCCGCGCTGGCTGGCGGGTACGCCGCCTCCACCGGTGGAGACCTTTGCCGACGGGCTGGCGCGACACCACATCGACGTGACCGAGACGGCGCTGCTTGCCGCGCTGGAGAACCCGGATGGGGAGGTGCGCAGCCTGGCCGCGGCGCAACTGGCGGCCATGGACGACCATCCGGCGCTGACTGCGATTCTTGACAGGCTGGATGTTGAACCGGACCCACAGGTGCAGGTGAATCTGGCGGGAGCGGCGACATGGCTTGGCTCCAACCGCGCTCTCGACCGGCTGCAACGGCTCTGCCAGAACCTGAATGTGCCTTCGACGGCGCGATTGGATGCGGCGCGCTACGTCTCCAACAAGGAACTGCCTACATGCTTCTCCGCAGTAGAGCAGATTGAGCAGGCCGAGCAAGACGCAAGCGTCCGGGTGCTGGCACTGGAGGCCGCGGTGAACTATCCGGGACAGAGTGAGAAGACGAAAGCCTTGGCCGTCCTTGCGCTGTCGGACCGTGACCCAACGGTGCGGATTGCAGCGATAGAGGCGCTGCGATTGCTGCACGCAACCGGCGCGGTCGATGCGCTTGGCCGCGCACTGCAGATGGAGGACGATGATACGACGCGCGAGCATCTGCGCGCGGCAATCCGCGCTCTGCGGGCTGCCGACACGACGCATTGACACGGAGCAAGGAACGACTGCGCCAGCGCGGCGATCTATCGATTGCCCTTGCCCCTATCGATGTGTGATAGCTTGCGGGGAGAAATCCGAACCTCTACGCGACGATCTTGCGCGTCCTGCGCACCGCGATGAACGAGCGCACGCAGAGCAGCACGAATACCAGGCAGATCAGCGCCATCGCCAACTGGTCCGCGACCGCAATGGGATAGGCCAGCGGCGCGCCGTGCGCATGGATATACACGGAGAGGGCCCTTGTCCCCGCGCCGATAAACCCCACCAGTCCCAGCACGGCCGCGGCGTGCATCCATAGCATTCTCCGCTTCTCGTCTTCGCTGCGGGCCAGCAGGCCGCAGACTGTCAGCGCAAGCCCGAACCAGGTTGGGAGCAGCGCCGTCGGATGTGCGCTCCCTGTGGCCACAAATCCCCAGATGCCCAGCAGAATCAGGACAACTCCGAAACCGATTGTCAGCTTTGCCATCGTGTGGTTCTCCTTTTGCAGGTTGAACGTATGTTTCTGTAGAGGCGATGGAACCGGCGCGCCAGCGTTTGCAACTCTAATTGCTACAACTTGCAGCGCAAGGATGCAAGCGGATTTTCAGGTAGACTCAGCCGGGCCGCGGCGCGTCACGCTGCGGCTGCGCTCCGGATCGCCGCCAGCACCTCGGCCGGCGTCCACTCGTTGGTGGCGTACCAGGCGCGCACCCTGCCGTCCTTGCCGATCAGCGCGGTCGACAGCGAGTGGGTCGGCAGGCCCGCGTCGCCCGGCGTAATCCCCACATCGAAGAATTGCGTCAGCGCGGCCAGCTCGCCCACAGGCGGCGCGGCAAAGTCCCAGTGCGCGAACGCCTGCTTCGCATCAGTTCCGATGTACGTCTCCCCGTAACTCTTCAGCACCGCCGGAGTATCCACCTTCGGGTCGAAGCTGATGCTCAGCAGGTGCGTCCTGGCGTAGAGCGCGGGATCGGCCTTGAGCGCACGGTCGATCTGGGCGAAGTTCCGGCTCATGCGGATGCAGTAGTCCGGCAGCGGGCAGCGCGTGTACACAAACGTCAGCAGCAGCACACGTCCCTTGAACTGGGCGAGATGGATGGTGCGCCCGCTCTGGTTGGTGAGCCGGAAGTCGGGCACCGCATCGCCCGCCGTGGGGACGTGGTATTGCACTGTTGGCTTATAGTCGGGCCGCGCCTGCGCCGTCACTACGATCTCATCCAGCATCGGGTCTTCGAAGTCGTCGCCAATTTTACGTACCAGCATCTTTGCGGTGATGCGGTCGCCGGGATGCAGCTCGCTGGCCACGCTCGGGTCCTTCAGCTTGTAGGGCATGGTCATCGCGTCCATGAAGCCGGGAATGGCCTCGTGGTCCAGCATCACCATTCCCTTCGCCGCGTCCACGCTGACGATCTTTCCGCGAACCGAAAAAGTCTTCAGTTCACCCGCCGCGGCCCCATTCGCCGCGCCAGAACTGCTCGCTACAGTGGAAGACGCGCCTGTCGCAGCGCCATTGCTCGACTGTCTGCAACCAGCCGCGAATGTCACAACCAGAACCAAACCGACCGCCGCTCGCAACGCAAATCGCATAGGCAACGCCCTCCTCCGTCCATCATACTTCCGTCTCGCCGCAAGGGTTGGCCGCCTGCCAATGGAGGAGAGCGAGACAAATTGTCGATGGCAGGAAGACAGATTGCCGGTCCGTATCGCTCCACACCCGCTCCACGCCCGCGCATCTCGCACCACGTTTTCCGCAACCGGCAGGCGTATAAAGGGCGTATGGAATCGTCCGCCGAGCTGCCCCGGCAGATTCAGCAGGCGCTCGAGCGCGACTGGACCGTCCTCACCGCCAACCAGCGCGCCGCGCGAACGCTGCATCACGGGTTCGATCTCGACCAGCGCGCCCGCGGCCTCACCCACTGGGAGCCTCCGGCAATCCTCGCCTGGGATGCGTGGCTCGCCAGCCTCTGGCATCGCCTTCTGCTCGACGGCCACGCCTCCGAACTGCTACTCAACTCCACGCAGGAGCACACTCTCTGGCGCGCCATCATCGCGGCGGATGGCACACCAGACGGCGCGGCAAGCAGCCTCCGCCCCATCGACTCGCTCGCCGAGCTTGCCGCCGAAGCATGGCTGCTGCTGCACGCCTACTGCGGCCGCCGCCGTCTGCAAGCCTCCGTCGCCAACGCAGACACGCGCGCCTTCGCCCGCTGGGCCAATGAATTCGACCGTCGCGCGGCCCGCGCGCAGCACCTCACCCAGGCGCAGCTTCCCGAAGCCCTGCGCGCCGCATTCAACGAGGGAAGATTCGCCGCAACGCAGCCACCGCAGGCCGGACTTCTGTTGGTCGGCTTCGACTTGATGAAGCCCGCGCAGACCGCCCTGCTCGACGCAATTCGCGCCACTGGAACGCCCATCGAAGAGCACAACCCAAAAATCCCGGGTACAAGTTCGGGTGCCCCATCCATCGCAGTCTCACCGCGATGGGTGGGAAGTCCAGATCGCGAGCCAGATGCAATTCCAAGCCTCACCCTGGTCTCAGCCCCCGACGAGCGCGCCGAACTCGCTGCCTGCGCCCGCTGGCTGCGCGCGCGCCTCACCCAGCAGCCGGACGCGCGCATCGCCGTCATCGTTCCCGCCATCGAGACCGTGCGCGCCCAGATCGACCGCGTCTTCCGCCAGACGCTCGCGCCCGAACTCAACCAGATCGCCGCGCCCGCCAACTTCGGCCCCTATGAGTTCTCGCTCGGCGTTCCGCTGGCGCACACCCCGATGGTCGCCGCCGCGCTGGACATTCTGCGCTGGGCCGCCGGCCCGCTCGCCCTCGACCGCGTCAGCGCGCTTCTGCTCTCGCCCCACTTCGCCGCAAGCAATTCGGAGTCCGGCACGGAATGCACTTCCCCTGCTTCCTCCGAACTCCTCGCCCGCGCCGAGTTTGACGCCTTCGTCCTGCGCAAGCATCCACTCCTGCAACCTCAGATCACACTCGACGCGCTCTGCACACTGGTTGCAGAGTCGAGACACGTCTCCAATCTGACAAACCTGCTCAAGCGCCTGAGCGCACTTCGCCCGCTCTTCCTGCGCCGCGACCTGCTCACCGCCCAGCAAACCCACGCCGATTGGGCGGCAACCTTCCACGAGCTGCTGGACGCCGCCGGCTGGACCGCGCCGAGAGGCGACAGCAGCACCGAGTTCCAAACCCGCCGCAAGTGGGAGAGCGCGCTCGACGAGCTGGCAACCCTCGATTTCGATTCAGCTTTTAACTCCCGCTCCGACGGCACGCGCGTCCCCTTCGCCGCCGCCCTCGCCGCGCTCGAGCGCATCGCCACGCAGACGCTCTTCGCGCCCGAGTCGCGCCACGCGCCCATCCAGATCATGGGGCCGCTGGAGTCCGCCGGCTCCCGCTTCGACGCGGTCTGGTTCCTCGGAGCCAGCGACCTCGCGTGGCTCGCCAGGCCCGCGCCCAATCCCCTCCTGCCCTGGCTCTTGCAGCGCGAACTCGCCATGCCCGGCGCCGACCCCGCGCAGGACACAACCCACGCCCGCCGCATCGCCGAACGCATCGCCGCCAGCGCACCGGATGTTCTCTTCAGCTACGCGCATCAGTCCAGCGAAGGCCAGCAACGCCCGTCGCCCGTCGTTACCGGTCTGGCCACGGCAGACGTTGCCCTCGAACTCCGCACCTCCGGCGAGATCGCTCCCGACGAACCCACACCCGCGCCCATCCAGCTCGAAGCCCTCCCCGACGACGCGCCCATCCCGCCTCCGCCGGACCGCGTCCTGCACGGCGGCGCGTCCATTCTCGCCTCTCAGGCCGCATGCGGCTTCCGCGCCTTCGCCGAGAAGCGTCTCTTCGCCTCCGCGCTCGAGCCCGCCTCGCTTGGTCTCGATCCGCGTGAGCGCGGCAGCCTCGTTCACGCCGTCCTGGAGCGCTTCTGGGCCGAGGTCAAATCCCAGTCCGCCCTCCAACTCCTCGCTCCCGAAGAGCGCGAAGGCCGCCTCACGCACTGCATCCGCGTCACCCTCGACCGGCAATATCCCAACCCAGCGTCCGGCTGGCCCCGCGCCTACCTTCGCACCGAACGCCAGCGCCTACTCAACCTCCTCCTTCCCTGGCTCGACTTCGAGGCCAACCAACGCGCGCCCTTCACCGTGAAGTCGCGCGAAGAGACCCTCCACGACATCCAGATCGGCCCGCTGCGCCTCAACATCCGCGTCGACCGCGTCGACCGCATCGACCTCACCCAACTTCCCCCCGAGTCCTTCGAAGACGAGTCCGTCGAAGACCAGCCAGACGATAGCGAACCGAAGGGCGAAAAGCTCACCGGCGAGATCATTCTCGACTACAAGACCGGTCCCGCCAGCCCCGCGGACTGGCTCGGAGACCGCCCCGACGCGCCGCAGCTTCCGCTCTACGCCGTCGTCAGCGCCGCAGCCAACACAGAAGATGCGCCGCAGCTCGCCGCCGTCGCCTTCGCCAGCGTCCGCCCGGGCAAGGACCTGGGCCTCCACGGATACCAGTCCCGCAATGGAGTCCTTCCCAAGGCCGCAAAATTGAAAGCCGAAAACCTCGAAGCGCAGGTTGCCGAGTGGCGCGAGGTCCTCACCGCGCTCGCCGAAGACTTCCACTCCGGCGAGGCGCGCGTCGACCCCAAGCAGTACCCGCAGACCTGCGCACACTGCGATCAGCGCCTGGTCTGCCGTCTCGATCCCGCCACGCTGGACGCCAACTCTCTGGACGAAGATTCCGCCGTCGAAGCGCCGACCGGCTCCTCCGATTCCGCAAGCGAGGAGGCCGCTCGTGGCTGAACTCCTCCGCTTTCCCTCCAGCCCAGACGCCGCGCCGCCCGACGCCGAGGCCCGCCGTCAGGCCCTCGACATCCGCCGCTCCTTCATCGTCGAAGCGCCAGCCGGCTCCGGCAAGACCGGCCTGCTCATCCAGCGCCTGCTGAAGCTGCTCGCCGATGAGTCCGTGGAGCAGCCCGAGCAGGTGCTTGCCATCACCTTCACCAACAAAGCCACCACCGAGATGCGCGACCGCGTACTGGCCCACCTTGCCGCCGCGCAATCCGGGATCGCAGCGCAGTCCACCGAAGCAGCCGAACCCGCAGTTCTGGATCAGCTCGCCGCAGCTTCCTCTGAATCACTGCCAGCCGAGAACGACTTCCAGACTGAGACGCGAGAACTCGCCCGCGCCGTTCTCGTCCGCGACAGCCAGTTCGGCTGGAACCTCCTCGACCAACCCCACCGCCTCAACATCCGCACCATCGACTCGGTCTGCGCCCAGATCGCGCGCACCCTCCCCGTTCTGTCCGGCTCCGGCGGCCGCCTCACCCCCACCACCGACGCCCGCCCTCTCCACCGCGAGGCCACGCGCCGCACCCTGCTTCTGCTCGGCACGGGCGACGCCGCCTTCGACGAAGCCCTGCGCAACCTCCTCCTCCACCGCGACGGCAACCTCGCCGAGTGCGAAACTCTCCTCGCCAATATGCTCAGCCTGCGCGACCAGTGGGGCGACCTCATCCCCCTCACCCTCGCGCAGCTCGACGACGAATGGCTCGACGCCAACGTTCTGCCCCGCCTTGAACTCGCCCTCGACCACGCCATCTCCTCCGCGCTCACCCACCTCGCGCAAATCTTACCCTCCGATCTCCTCGCCAACCTCACCAGCCTCGCCGCCGACCTCGCTCCCGCCGCCCCCTACAACCTCGAAGTCCCCTCCCCCATCGCCCTCTGCGCCAACCTCCGCACCCCGCCCGAGCCCATTGCCGCAGCCCTCGACCACTGGATCGCACTGCTCCATCTACTCACAACGAGTAGCGGAGAACTGCGTAAAGAAAGAGGTCTTACCAGCCGTAACTTAAAGTTTAACTACAATAGAAAACACTCCAACCACTCTCGCCTCGCCACCCTACTCGATTCCCTCTGCAAC
>Ga0224554_1000058_pt1 | contig 99630 bp, 87 predicted proteins | sample 714S22024metaG_FD_180666 | JGI IMG/M metagenome (GOLD analysis project Ga0224554, IMG submission 180666) | Peat soil microbial communities from Stordalen Mire, Sweden - 717 S2 20-24 | ecosystem: Environmental > Terrestrial > Soil > Wetlands > Peat | place: Sweden: Norrbotten County, Stordalen... | reverse complement strand
CGCCTCGAGGCCATCATCAACTCCATGACGCCCCGCGAGCGCCGCAACCACGAAATCATCTCCGGCGCGCGCCGCAAGCGCATCGCCGCCGGCAGCGGCACCAGCGTGCAGGAGGTCAACCAGCTCCTCCGCCAGTACGCGCAAATGGCCAAAATGTTCAAGCAGGTAGGCCGCGGCGGCCTCGCCAAAAGCATGATGCGCGGCGGGCTTAGCGGCATGGGCATGGGCAACAAGCAGCGCTTCGGGCGATAGAATTCTAGGCAGAGGGAGGATGCCATGCCAGACAACGGAACCAAGCAGCGCCCGGTGCGCACCCTCACCGTCAAGAACTTCTCCGTCATTAAGAAAGCCAAGTTAGAGTTCGGCAAAATTACCGTCCTCATCGGTCCGCAGGCGAGCGGGAAAAGCCTGCTCTGCAAGCTCGCTTACTTCCTCGTCGGGGAGATTCCAGGAATTGCTGTCGAGTCTTTGCTTGATCGAAACTCATGGACCGACTTTCTGCAGGCAGTTGGCAGGGAATTCGGAGAGAGATTCCTGACGACCGGATGGATTCGAACTACCACCGAGGCCACATATTCGTCGCAGCAATACTCGGTGGCAGTTCGCGGTACCGGTGACCCAGTCAACCCCGAAATCACTTTTTCCTTTAGCGCCGACTTTGAGAACCTCTATCGGCTCATCAGAAGTAACCCAGCCAAGCAACTCCCGACCGCAAGCCGATCGCGAAATGAGCTTCGGCAGGATTTGTTTGTAGAGATCAGTCTCTTGCAGGACAGGAAATGTACGCAGTCGAATACCTACATTCCATCTGGAAGGGCATTTTTCACCGAGGCGAGCAAGTCGATCGTTGCGTTGCAGAATCCTGATATGGATCAGCTAACGAGGCGATTCGCTGGGCTGATTGCTTGGGATCCGAGATGGAAGGCGGGGTACTTAACGACAGGCAGGAAAGTGATCCAAGAGGTCGAGCAAGAAATGTATCGGATCGCCGGCGGAACGGTCGTGGTCGTGGGAGGGAAACCACATTTCTTATCCCCAGACGGACGCAATCTTCCATTTTCCGCCGTATCATCCGGAACCCTCGAACTGCTTCCGATGTTCAATGCCTTGGACCAATTGGCCTGTTTTCAGGAGGACATTTATGCGCGATCAGCGACCACCAAGAGGTCTCCCATCGCTGACGTCAGCGATCACAGCCCACGCATCTATTTGGAAGAGCCCGAAGCGCACATCTTCCCAAAGACCCAATATGAACTTGTGAAACTCTTCTCTCAGCTTGCAAATGATCCCATTCTCAGCTTTGATTGGGTTATCGACACCCACAGCCCGTATATCCTCTCTTCCTTCAATAACCTCATCTACGCCGGTCAACTCGGACAGGACGAGCGCTTCAAGAAGAAGATCAAGATTGACGAACGATTCTGGGTCGAGCCGGGAACTTTCAAAGCATACAGCATCCACGACGGAAAGCTGGAGCCCATCCTCTCCGATTCTGGCCTCATTAATGGGGAGTACCTCGATAGCGTTTCTGAAACGATTAGCAACGAATTCGATGAGATGCTGAGGCTGGACTATGGCAAGAAGAAGGCCTCGTAGAGCTGCCGCGCCTGCGCAGGGTAACCAATGCATCGAATTCAGTCGCGACCCCAACTTGCACGTCAGTGAAAAAGGGATCGGCGCGACTTTTGTAAATCGTAAGCGCAAGGAACTGCGAAAGATCAAATACGACGGCTGCTACTGCCGGGTCGGCGGAGCGGGGCGCGCCGATTTCATCATTGGATTTGACCGCTTAATCGACGTCATCCTTGAGCTCAAGGGTTCAGACCTGAAGCACGCGCTAATGCAAGCGACAGACACGCTGGGTCGATGGAGAGCGGACGCGATTCATTTTCCGCGGATAGTATGTCTCATCGTTTTTGGCCACACATTCCCGCGAATGAGCTCGAAGCTCGGCGTTTTGGAGCGAGAGTTCCTTGATGAGCACAACACTCTTCTATGGATTCGGAAGAGTGCCGCAGAGAGGTTCAGCTTTCGAAGGCTCTCGGGGAGACCGTAATGACCGCCCTGCATGATGCGTCGAGTACGTCCGCATCAGATGCCCAGCTTGCGGTAGAGATCAGCGGCGTTCTTCGCCCGGTGGACTTCTTTGCCCCGCGCCGTCTTGCGCATGGTTTGCCGCGTGAGCTTGTTGGGCTTCAGGTCGAAGGGAAGCTCGTTCTCGTTGGCCACCCGGGTCAGAACGATGCGGATCGCGTCCGACACTGTGAGTCCCATTCCGCCGAGCACCTCAGCGGCTCGGTCCTTCACGCCGGCATCGATTCTGGAGCGGACAACTGCATTCGTAGCCATAAACATATTGTAGCCCAAATGAGCTACGACTGCCGGCACATGCCAGCCAGCCCGGCGCGCGGCAGGCGAATTCATCTGCAAGAATAAGGAGAGTGACCGCCCTCCAGGACCAACTCGACGAGATCACCGCCAACACCCGCAACCTCGTCCAGCCCGAGCGCATGGCCGTCAGCGAGCGCGCCGTCGCCGACCTCTTCGCCTCCGGCATCGAAGAAAAAATCCTCCCTGCCGGCGCCATCGCTCCCGAATTCACCCTCAACGACGCCACCGGCCGGCCCGTCCGCTCAGCCGACCTTCTTGCCCTTGGGCCCCTCGTCCTCAACTTCTTTCGCGGCCGCTGGTGCGCCTACTGCGTCACCGAGCTTGAGGCCTGGCGCCACCTCTACCCGCGCCTCCGCGAGTCCGGCGCGCTGCTCGCCGCCATCGGCCCGCAAACCAGCCGCCAGAGCGACTTCATGGTCGGCCAGCACTCGCTCCCGTTTCCCGTCCTCACCGACCCTGGCTGCGCCCTTGCCGAGCAATTCGGCCTCGCCTATACCATTCCCCAATACCACCGCGATTACTACCGCTCCATCCTCGTCAACATCCCCTTCGTCAATGGAACCGAAAAAATGGGGGGCGACCAGAGCTGGTGCCTGATCCTCCCCGCCACCTACGTCCTTGCCCGCGACCGTCGCGTCCTCTACGCCCAGGCCTTCGCCGACTTCCGCGTCCGCCCCGAGCCTGAAGAGGTCCTCGCCGCCGCCCTGGCCGCCGTCGGCCGCTGATCGCCTGCGTCGCCCCGCACGGCCCGACCTCTGCGGGTACACCTAACCCCTGATTTCCGGCCGAATTCCGAAGATTCCAGCCCAAATTTGCATCCGCGCTGACGAAAATAGCATCATATTAGTTGACAATAGATCACTCAATCTGCCATCCTGACTGCGCTGGATTGAGTCCAAAGGTAGGAAAAACATGGCTAAAATGATTGGAATCGACCTCGGTACCACCAACTCGTGCGTCGCCGTCATGGAAGGCGGCGAACCAAAAGTCATTGCGAATGAAGAGGGTGCACGCACAACCCCCTCGATCGTCGCCTTCACCAAGAGCGGCGAGCGCCTCGTCGGCCAGGTCGCCAAGCGCCAGGCCATCACCAACCCTGAGAACACCATCTTCTCCATCAAGCGTTTCATGGGCCGCCGCTACAACGAGGTGTCCGACGAAATGAAGATGGTCCCCTTCAAGGTGATCCAGCAGGGCGACCACGTGGGGGTCATTGCTCAGGGCAAGGAATACACCCCGCCCGAAATCTCCGCTATGATCCTGCAGAAGCTCAAGAAGAGCGCCGAATCCTACCTCGGCGAGACGGTCACTGAGGCTGTCATCACTGTTCCGGCCTACTTCAACGACGCGCAGCGCCAGGCTACCAAGGACGCGGGCAAGATCGCCGGCCTCGATGTTAAGCGCATCGTCAACGAGCCCACCGCGGCCGCGCTGGCCTATGGCCTCGACAAAAAGAAGGACGAAACCATCGCCGTTTACGACTTCGGCGGCGGCACATTCGATATCTCCATCCTCGAAGTCGGCGAGGGCGTCATCGAGGTCAAATCAACCAACGGCGACACCCACCTCGGCGGCGACAACCTCGACCAACGCATCGTCGAATGGCTCATCGCGGAATTCAAATCCGAGAATGGTCTCGACCTCACATCGAAAGGCAACGAGATGGCCCTGCAGCGCCTCAAAGACGCCGCGGAAAAGGCCAAGATCGAGCTCTCCACCACCGTCGAAACCGAGATCAATTTGCCGTTTATCACCGCTGACGCCTCCGGCCCCAAGCACTTGGTCCGCAAGCTCACGCGCGCCAAGCTTGAGCAGTTGGTCGAAGACCTTGTCGAGCGCTCCGTCGAGCCTTGCAAGAAGGCCCTGTCCGATGCCGGCATCACCGTCAGCCAGATCAACGAAGTCGTTCTCGTCGGCGGCCAGACGCGCATGCCGCGCATCCAGGAGCTGGTCAAGAAGCTCTTCGGCCGCGAGCCGCATCGTGGCGTCAATCCCGATGAGGTCGTTGCCATTGGCGCAGCCGTCCAGGCTGGCGTGCTCACCGGCGACGTCAAGGATCTTCTGCTCCTCGACGTTACTCCGCTCACACTGTCCATTGAGACGCTGGGCGGCGTAGCTACGCCGATGATTCCGCGCAACACCACCATCCCGACCAAGAAGACTGAGACCTTCTCGACGGCTGCCGACTCGCAGACCGAGGTCGAGGTTCACGTCCTTCAGGGCGAGAGGCCCATGGCAGGGCAAAACCGTACCCTGGGCAAGTTCAAGCTCGGCGGCATCATGCCGGCCCCGCGCGGAGTTCCGCAGATCGAGGTCACATTCGACATCGATGCCAACGGAATCCTCAACGTGACCGCCAAGGACAACGCCACCGGCAAGGACACGCGCATCACCATCACCTCGAGTTCCGGCCTGTCGAAGGAAGAAGTCGAGAAGATGGCCAAAGAAGCCGACGCCCACGCCGCGGAGGATAAGGAGCAGCGCGAGTCGATCGAGGCTCGCAACACCCTCGACGGCCTCGTCTACAACATCGAGAAGATGCTCAAGGACTCGGGCGAAAAGGTGCAGGCAGCCGACAAGACCGAGGTCGAATCGGCCCTCGCCGACGCTAAGAAAACGCTCGAAGGCTCGCCTTCAACTTCCGAATTGCGCTCCGCGCACGACAAGCTCACCCAGGCCAGCCACAAGCTGGCTGAGGCGCTCTACAAAGCCAGCGCCTCGCAAACGGGTCCGGCGCCAGACGCATCTGCGGGAGCACCACCCGCCGGCGAACAGAAGAAAGACGAAGGTGTCATCGACGCCGAGTACGTCGACGTCGACGACAAGAAATAAGCTGGTGCCCGCACGATGCGGGGTGTCCCATCCTAAACGCGTTCTGTGCGTTTAGGGTGGGATAGCACAGAAGCTGAACGGTCATCGGGGTGGGCGACATTATGTCGCCCACCCCGGTTTCTTATGATGGAAGATAGAAGCATGTACCGCGGGTGAGGGAATTGAGACTTCGCCGATGAACATCCGGGGATGCTGGCAAAACGCATGCAACGTAACGCGTAACGCTCAGTTGAAGCGCATCTGACATAAGAAAGCACTCATGGCCACCACCACCAACAAAGACTATTACGCAACGCTCGGCGTCAAGAAGAGGGCGACGCCGGAGGAGATTCGCAAGGCCTTCCGCAAAGCCGCGCGCAAGTACCACCCCGACGTCAATCCAAACGACAAGCGCGCCGAAGAAAAATTCAAGGAAATCTCCGAGGCCAACGACGTCCTGAGCGACGTGAAGAAGCGCAAGGTTTACGATCAGGTCGGCTTCTACTCCGACCAGATCGACCCCGCGCAGGCGGAGGCCTATGCCCGTCAGCAGCGCTCCGGCGGCGGGCAGCCCGTCGACTTCGGAGGCTTCGACTTCTCCGGCTTTGAGGGCGGATTGGGGCACCAGGCGCCGCAGGGGGCAGGTGCCGGTGGCTTTGGCAGCTTCAAAGATATTTTTTCCGGCATCTTCTCCGGCGCGCAGCATCAGCAACAGCCTCGCGGCCCGCAGCCCGGCACCGACCTCGAATACCAGGCCACGGTCGATTTCTGGACTGCCATTCGAGGCGGCCAGGCGCGCATCCAGATCAATCGCCAGGAGACCTGCCCCACATGCCACGGTCAGGCCAGCAGCGGTGGCGCGCAGTGCAAAGAGTGCCACGGCACGGGCCAGGTCACCCAAATGGGCGGCCGCATGAAGTTCAATATCACCTGCCCGAGCTGCAACGGTACCGGTCGCGTTTCCAACGACTGCCCCACCTGCCATGGTGAGGGCGCCGTCACGCGTTCCGAGACCGTTGACTTCCGCATCAAGCCCGGCACGCGCGATGGCCAGCGCATCCGCCTGCAGGGCAAAGGCAACGCCGGCATCAACGGCGGTCCCGCGGGCGATCTCTTCCTCATCGTGCGCACCGGCACGAACCCCGTCTTCACGCGTGTCGGCGACGACATTCAGCTCACCGTCCCCATCACCGTGGCCGAAGCCGCGCTCGGCGCCAAGGTCGAAGTGCCCACCATCGACGGCCGTGCGCATTTGAAGATTCCGCCCGGCACGCAGAGCGGGCAAAAGCTCCGCATGAGGGAGCGCGGCGTCGAAAGCGCCTCGCATCCCGGCCAGCGCGGCGATGAGATCGTTACTGTCGAAGTCGCCGTGCCGCACTTGAACGACGAGCGCAGCCGCGAGATCATGCGCGAGCTCGCCCGCCTAAACCCCGACGACCCGCGCAAGACGCTGTTTGATAAGCTCTGAGCATCAGTCAGGTTGGGTTTGAAAGCGGTGCGCAATGGGCCTTGGACAAGATTCCTTCGACGGAGACGAGGTTCAAAAGCTTGAGTTTGAATGGCATCCGCTCAAGGCGGCGACAAACCTGAGGAAACATAAGGTCTCTTTCGATGAGGCCAAGACGGTATTCGGTGACAAGAGGCACCTCGAGGTTCCCGACCGCGAGCACAGTGGCGACGAAGTGCGGTATCTTGCTATTGGCTGGTCGGGAAAAAAGCGCCTTTTGACCATTGTCTTTACCGAGCGCGGTACGAAATTGCGATTGATTAGCGCGAGGCTTGCAGAACCGTGGGAAAGGAGGGAATATGAAAACGCCGATGAGTGAGAGTGAGCAAAGATTGCGGAATAGATTTGATTTTTCGAAGGCTGTCCGCGGAAGGCACTCCGCACAGTACGCGAAAGGCCATGCAGTGACCCTCCTTGGGGGCGAACCCGATCAGGACGATTCTCTCGATTTGGACGTGCGAGATTCCCAATTGATCGAGATTGCCGGTAAACACCTGCTCATCTCCCACTTGATCGCCGCTGGATTCGAAGTTGCGGAGCCGTTGCGAGACAAAGGGATTGATTTGATCGTTTATCGGGGCGACGAGAACTTTGTGGCCCGTCCGATTCAGATGAAGGCCTCGTCCCTTGAGTCATTTTCGCTCGACGGAAAATACGAGCATATTCCCAACTTGTTGCTCACTTATGTTTGGAATGTCCAGACTCCCGAACGAAACGAGATTTACGCGATGACCTTCGATGAAGCGGTGCAGATTCTCAAACAGAAGGGATACGACAAAACGGACGCGTGGCAGCAGAATAAGTACTACTTCGTAAGGAATGCCGGAGCAAAGCTCAAGGAGCTCTTGGAACGGCATCGGATGTCGCCGGAACGCTGGCAACAAAAGCTGAAGATGGCAAGCTAATCAGCCATGGCCACAAAACGCAAATCCAAAGGCGCCTACATGATCTCGGCCGTGGCCGAGATGTACGAGATCCATCCCCAAACCCTCCGCCTCTACGAGCGCGAAGGCCTCCTCAAGCCCTCGCGCACCGAGGGCAACACGCGTCTCTACACCGATGAAGACCTCGAGCGCCTCGAGTTCATCCTAAATCTTGCCCGCGACCTCGGCGTCAACATCGCCGGCATCGCCATCATCCTCCAGATGCGCGAGCGCATGGAAGAGATGAACCGCCAGATGCAGAGCTTCGTCGAATACGTGCGCACCGAAATGCTCGCGCGCTTCCAGCAGGCCGCACCGGGCTCATCCGCGGCCATCGTTCCCATCCGCAAGCCGGTCGTCGCTCCGCGGAGCGCGCGAAAGGCAGAGTAGCCCCTTGCTTCAAGGCTCAGTTAGAATGATCGAGACACTGCTCCAGCACAACGTTTCGGGAACTGAATGATCATCCGCGTTCTACTCAGCGTGGCCCTGCTCGGCACCCTCACTTCGACCATCTTTCTGGCCCTCGTCATTTTGGCCGCAATCCGCTTCAAGCGCAAAGCTCGTTCCGCTGCTGACAGCCCTCAATCGGCGCCTCTTCCGCCGGTGAGCCTCCTCAAGCCTTTGCATGGCGCTGAACCGGGGTTGCGGGAATATCTTGAAAGTTTCTTTGCCCAGGATTATCCCCAATTCGAAATCCTGTTTTGTGCACGGACCGATGCCGATCCGGGATTGCAGTTGGCTCGAGAAGTCGCAGCGCTCCATCCTGAGAGGCATGTGCGCTTTCTCCTTTCCGGCCAGCCGCCCTGGCCGAACGCCCGCTGCTTCTCGCTTTCGCTGATGGCGCCCCAGGCCGCTCACGATATTCTCGTCATCACCGACAGCGATGTAAGAGTCCGCCAGGGTTTTCTTCGCAGCGTGATTGCACCCTTCGCCTCGAACGACGTCGGGGCCGCAACCTGCGTCTATCGCGGTGACGCCACAGGAAGGAGATTCTGGGCGCTCATGGAAGGAATGGGCATGAGCGTGGAAATGACCGGCGGTGTCATTGTGGCCGATATGTTAGAGGGAATGCGGTTTACACTTGGACCCTGCATGATCGTGCGCAAAAGAGTGCTGGAGAGTTTCGGCGGCTTCGACAAGCTTGGCTACTACTACGCCGATGACTTCATGCTCGGCAATTTGGTCGCAGCCACCGGAAAGACCGTCGTGCTTTCCAGCCATATCATTGACCACTGCATCGTCAACAGCACCTTCTCGCGCACCTTTTCGCACCAATGGAGCTGGATGAAATCGACCCGGTTCAGCCGTCCCTGGGGGCATCTCGGCACGGGACTCACCTTCGCCGTGCCCTTCGGGATCCTGGGGCTGCTTTCTGCAAGCCTGATGCATATGCCGTTCGTGGGCGCAGGCCTGCTTGGCTGGGCACTCGTTTCGCGAATGCTGTTGTGCCTTTTCGCGGGTGGCTGGGTCATTGGCGACCCGGCGGCGTATCGTTACTGCTGGCTCTATCCTCTGCGCGATCTGCTTGGATCGATCCTGTGGGCCGCTAGTTACACTAGCAGAAGAGTCGGCTGGCGCGACGACCAATTTGTCCTCGAAAAAGGCGGCCTCATGCGCAAGGTGGCAACTTCCGCGCCGCTCTCACCAGGGCCTTCGTCTAGAGTTTAGCGCCGACGTTTCGGGCCGGCAGCTACGCGGGCTGCTGCATCCTCTGGCGCGTCAACGTCTTCGAGCTCCTGCCCGGCGGAAAAATGCGCGCCGCACGGTGAAACTAATCACCTATCACTAACCACTAACCACTAACCACTAATCCCTGCTTTACTCCGGCCGATCCGTCCACAGCGTCTTGTCTGCCAGCGTCTGCACCTCATACAACCGCCCCGCCAACACCGCCTCCACTTTGTCCCGGTCCGGATCCTCGGCAAAGATCCACTTGCGCTCGCCCGTCCCCCACATCGCCGCCAGCTTCTCCGGGGTCAGGTAAATATCCGGCGCATCCGGATAGCACGAACCCCACAGCAGCGTCGTTCCCTCGTTGTGCTGCCCGCAGCGCGGAATCACTAGCATCGCCGGCCTTCCCGCGAAAAAGTCGTTTGTGTAATAGATCACCGATGACCCCGACGATTGCTCTCCATAAACGATCAGAATGTCGTCCGGCGTCCCGTCTTTCATGATCGTGTCGGCCATCGGCTTCGAGCTCAGCATCGGCTCAAAGCGCGCAAACGCAATGTGCGCGGCCACCAGGAACACCGTCATCGTCAGTGCCATGCTCACCGTCGCCGCAACATGCTTCTTCTTCAGCCGCAGTAGCCAGCCCGCCATCGGCCCAATCAGCAGCGCGATCGCCGCCATCGCCGCCGGCAGCCGCAGCGCCGCAAACGACTCGCCCGTCAAATCGAACAGGTGCGACATCGACAGCGTGTAATCGCCCACGCCGCGATGCGCCAGCACCGTGCCGATGTCGGCCACGTAGGGCAAACTGCGCGACGTCCACAATCCCCACGCCAGCGCCGCCGCCCCCGCCACTCCAATCGCCGCGAACGCCGCCTGCGCTCCCGTCAGCCACGCCGCCGAAAGCGCCGGTCTTCCGCCATTCGCTCCGCTGTTTTCCTCCGTGCCCGCCACCACCCCTGCAATCAGCATCGCCAGCGGCGGCCACACCGGAAACGTGTAGTACTCCTGGTTCGTCGAAATCGAAAAGAACACCAGCGACCACGCTGTAAAGAGGCTCAGCAGCCAGATGGTCCTCGTGCGAAACTTGATCCGCCGCACGTAGCTGGCCACGTCTTCTCGCATCGCATGGTCCAGATAGAAATCCACCGTGTCGCCCGCATCGTGCCGCAGGTGTTTCAGCCAGGTGCGCCGCGTCTTCCACGCCAGCGCCCCAACGGCGCCCAGGAAAAGACTCCAGGGGAAAATCCAGATCAGCTCGCCCAGCCAGTACCACGCCGCCGGCATTTTGTTGTAGTCGTGCGGATAGCGCAGGTTGAAGAAGCGCAGCAAGTGCTCGTTGATGAAGTATTGGTAAAAGAATCCATGAACATTGCCGATCGTCGGGTGATTGCCAACGGGATGCCCCTGGTCGTGATTGATGATGCCGCACGCAATGTGCCACGGCGCGGCGATCGCCAGGAACAGCAGCAACCCAGTCACCGGCTTCAGCGCCTTCCACTTCCGCCACTGCCCGGTCAGCAGCAGATACGGAATCGCAGCGCCGAAAAAGAACACCGGCGCAATCAGCCCCTTCGTCAGCAGCGCCAGCGCCACGCATGCCCACGCCCAATACATCATCGCCGGCCGGTTGTCTTCGAGACTCACAATCAGCGCATAGAGCGCGATCAGCAGAAACAGCGCCAGAATCGCCTCTGGAATAATGAACCGCGTGAAAAGGAAGCACCCTGTCGAAGTCAGCACGGCCAGCCCTGCATAAAATCCCGCGCGCTCGCCCCACGCTCTTCGCCCCCACAGCCACGCCAGCCACGTCAGCCCCAGCATCGCCAGCGCGTTCGGCAGGTGCGTTGAAAAAGTGCTCTGGCCGGAAATCTTGTACATCCCCGCGATCACCCAGTAGGGCAGCGGCGGCTTTTCAATGTAGCGCATGCCGTTGGTCTTCGCGGTGATCAGGTCGCCGCTCTCGGCCATGTGCTGCGCCGCCTGCGCGTGCGCCGCGTCCACGTCGTCCAGCAGCGGAGGAGAAAACAGCGACGCGAAATAAATCGTCGCCCAAATGACCGCAAAAACCAGCCACACCGTGCGCGTTGAGAGCGCGGCCTGCGGGCGATCGATTGTCCTCATCGTATTCATCGTTGTCATCTTGGTCCGTGCGTGCTGTGTCAGCCCGTCCTGCGCGATGGCGCCAATTCTGCCGCGCCCAAAAACGGCTGCGAAAAGAAAAGGGCTTCAGCCCCGTGGGATATCCACCCATGTTCCCTGAAACCCGTTGGCAAATCCTTTGTGTCCATATCAGAATACCAGCCGCGTTTGTGCCGCGTTTCACAGTGTAATGCGCACCGGCCGCCGCTGGTTCTCGCCTTTGCTCATCGCCGCTGGTTTCGTCAGCTCAACCTCGAGCCAATCCGTCAGCACTACGGTCATGGTCACGGTGCCGTAACCAAGCCGGGCCAATTCCGCTCCGGCCACGGCCAGCGAACCTGCTCATTCGGTTTTTTCTGCTTGACCTGCGACTTGTCCTGCGACTCGACCCGCGACCGTCCGCTCCACTCCGCCGCTTTATGCCACAGGCATTGCGTAATTGGAAGCTTTTCTCGTTTTGGCGTATGGGATCGGATGTGTCCCGGGAACGCTCAGAGTCCCGGCGCGCAGCAGCACGCGGCAATCGGCTTCGGGGATTGCGGGGCTGTACAGGAATCCCTGCACCTCTTCGCAATTTTGTTTCCTGAAGTAGTTAAGCTGCTCCGCCGTTTCCACGCCTTCGGCCACGCAGGCAAGGCCCAGATCGCGGCCCAGGTTGATGATGCTTCGCACCACCGCCTCCGCGGTCGGCTCCGACGCGATATCGCGCAGGAACGAACGATCGATCTTGATGCGGTTGATCGGAAACCTTCTCAAATACGACAACGAGGACCAGCCGGTGCCGAAATCGTCGAGCGACAGGCTCACTCCAAGCCGCCTCAGGGTCTGCATGATCTTGATCGTCGTCTCCGAGTCATCGAGCATCAGCGTTTCCGTCAGCTCCAGCTCCAGCCACTTCGGATCAAGTCCGGATTCGGATAACGCCCTCTTTACGTTGCTTGCGATATTGCACCGGTAGAACTGTGTTGACGACAGGTTCACCATCACGCGGATCGGCGGGAGCCCTGCCTTCTGCCACGCGGCGTTTTGCTTGCATGCGGTTCTCAGCACCCAGTTCCCCACGTCGGTCATCAGTCCCAGTTCTTCCAACTGCGGAACGAACTGGTTGGGGAAGATCATCCCTTGCTCCGGATGGCGCCAGCGCAGCAACGCCTCTACGCCTGTAATGCTGCCCGATTCCGTCGCCACCAGCGGCTGGTAATACAGCACAAACTCGTCTCGTCCCAGGGCATGCTGCAGGTCGAACTCCAGCTTCTGCCGGCGCCGCGTCGCATCGGTAAGTTCGGCCGTAAAGAAGGAACAAGTGCCGCGCCCGCTGTTCTTCGCCTCGTACATCGCGGTGTCCGCGGCCTGCAGCAGGTCCCGCGGGTTCTCTCCGTCGCTTGGATATTCGCAAATGCCGATGCTGGCGCCGATTTGAATGCCGTGTCCTTCAATCTCAAACGACGCGGTCAGTGCGCTCAGCACCTTGCTCGCCACCTGCTCGATATCCTGGTGCTTCTCCACCATCGGAAGGCCGATCACAAATTCGTCTCCACCAAGCCGCGCCACAATGTCGCTCTCGCGCAGGCAGTTCCTCAATCGCACGGCCACGGCCTCAAGCAGGCGGTCGCCAATATGGTGCCCGAATGAATCGTTCACGCTCTTGAAGCGGTCCAAATCCAGCATCAGAACAGCCACCCGCTTCCCATTCCGGCTGGCCAGGGCCATCGCATGGGCCAGCAAATCCTCCAGAAGCGATCGATTCGGCAGTCCCGTCAACGCATCGTGAAGCGCCATGTACCGGATCCGCAGCTCCGCCTGCCTCCAGTCGGTAATGTCGCGGGAGATTCCCATCGTGCCCACGATCTTGCCGCGCCGGTCCTTCATCGGCACCTTCGTCGTCAACACCCATGTCTCATGTCCGTCGGGCCACGTCTCTTTCTCTTCCATGCCAGGCATTGCCTCGCCCGTCTCGATGATTCTCTGTTCGTCCTCGAAAGCCTGTCCGGCGTGTTCTGAGGAAAAGATGTCGGAATCGGTCTTGTTCAGCGCTTGTGCGGGATCGCTCAGTCCAATATAGTTGGCCATCGCCCGGTTGATGCGCAGAAAGCGGCTATTGCGATCCTTGAAGAACACGTTGTCTGGGATGTGTTCGAGAAAGGTGCCAAGAAGATCCTGATCTGTCTTGCATTCCCGGTCCGTCAGTTCGCGCAGAATCAATAACCCGGCTACCAGGACCAACAGGAACAGTGCGAGTCCAACCGCCGCAAATCCCGCGGGGGAGGCTAGGGGCATCCGTGTTGCTGGCGCGTGTGCCGGCGTCAGGGCGATCAGCACAACGGTGAACATCGACCCCAGCAGCATTGCCGCAAGAGCGATCACCACGCCCGGAATCGGTGGAAAACGCTTGAAAAACTTCATTGTGACCAATTTCGACACAGCTTGAGTTCTAGTGACAAGCTAAGCCAAGGCGCGTGCAACCTCCATACCTAAACCGATTTTCTGAATACAACTATCCGGTAGCGCGGATGTTACTTTCGTCACAATCGAACCCCGCGCTCCAGGCTCGGTGCGGAGCGATGCATTGCTCTGTTACAGTTGGGCCACAATTTCCCGCTCCTCCGTTCCGCCAGAAGACAGCCCGCGTAGCGGGCAACAGACGGTAGCCCCAGGCGTGAGCCTGGGGAGCAATGCATCGCTCCGCACCGCTAGCCCGCACCGCGGGCGTAAGAACCGCACCCGTCTGCCCGGCAAGGTCCAGCGCGAGGGCCAATCACCCCACTCGCCGAACTAGCAATTAAGATTCTTCAAAGGGAGAACTCTCTTGGCAGCTTGGAAAGCCTTTCTCATCGCGTTCAGCGTGCTCCTTCCGCTGATCAATCCGCTCGGCTCCGCGCTGGTCTTTCTCGGCCTCGTCGGCGATGCGCCGCCCAAGGTTCTCCACTCTCTCGCGCGCCGCATCGCAATCAACAACATCGTTTTCCTTGTGGTTTTTGAGCTGCTGGGCGCAACCATCCTCAATTTCTTTGGAATCTCTCTGCCCATCGTCCAGCTCTCTGGCGGCATTGTTGTTGCGGCTATGGGCTGGGGTGTGTTGAATGAGCCGAGCGCCGGCGCCGGTTCCCGCAACAAAGAGGAGGAGACCGGCCAAAGCGGCGAACCCGATACAAGCCATCTCGAGGAGAGCGTCTTCTACCCGTTCACTTTTCCCATCACCTCAGGCCCCGGCACCCTCGTCGCATTGCTCACGGTCACCGCGCACATCTCGGATAAGAATCTTACCCACAACATTCTCGCCCACGTCGGCGTGTTTCTCGCCATCGTTGCTCTCAGCGTCCTTTGTTACTTCTGCTACGCCTACGCCCCCAAAATCACAAAGAGGATCCCGCCCTCCACGGCCCACGGAATCCTCCGCGTCATCGCCTTCATTCTGCTCTGCATCGGCATCCAGATCGCGTGGAACGGTCTCTCCGCTCTCCTAGCGACCATCATCAAACCGTAGCTTCTCCCTCGCGAAATCGCAATGCGATGGTTTTTCGCTGCGCCGCGCAAGTCGATTCCATCCACCTGCATCTCGCCGCTTCCGCCCTCTGTGGAACCCACGTCCCTAACCGTTGCACCGCCTTCGTGTATCTTGGCGATGGGTCGATTCCTTCGCTTCGGAGCGCATCCAAAAAATCATGCCGACATTCGCCGCCATCGACATCGGTTCCAACTCCTGCAGATTGAAGATCGCCCGCGTGCACGCGCACCGGCTCAAAACGCTCGCAGAAGACCGCGAAGTCACCCGCCTCGGCGGCAGCGTCTTCGACACCGGGCTCATCTCTCCTGAAGCCATGGCGGCCACACTGCGCGCGCTCAAGCGTTTTCAGCGCTCGGTGCAGTCTCACGGCGTCGACCGCATCCGCGTCGTGGCCACCGCGGCCATGCGCGATGCGCGCAATTCCGCCGCATTTCAGGCCTGGGTCAAGGCCGAGACCGGCTGGAACATGGAGATCATCTCCGGCCTGGAAGAAGGCCGCCTGATTCATATCGGCGTAATGGGCGCCGAGCCCGGAGCTGGCGGCCGCGTACTGTTGCTCGACCTCGGCGGCGGCAGTTGTGAGGTCACGTTCTCTGAGCACAAGCGCATCAAGGAGACGGTCAGCCTTCCACTCGGCGCGGTGCGGCTCACCGAGCAGTTCCTCTCGGACGATCCAGCTCCGCGCGATGGCCTCACGCGCATGCGGCAGTTGATCGCGCGCGAGCTGCGCCGAGCTCATCGCAAAATTCAGCCCGGCCGCGCGCCGCTGGTCATCGCCACCTCCGGTACGGCCGCGGCGCTCTCTGCTGCCTACGCGCAGGGAGCAAAAAACGGCAAGCCGGGCGCAAAAAAGTCGGCCAAGCTCGTCGCCCGATCCGGCGCAAAATCCGGTTCCGACCGCGCTGAAGATCGTGCTGCCATCCTGGCTGGAATGGTTCCGGCGCGCGCCGTGCGCAAGCTCGCCGGCAAGCTGGCCAAAATGTCGCTTCCTGAGCGCGAGGCCGTGCCCGGCATCGGCCCGCGCCGCGCTGAGATTATCGTCGCCGGCGCCGAGGTCTACGCCGAAATCCTTGAGAGCTTCGGCCTTAAGGGCTTTCGCTACTCGCCTCTCGGCTTGCGCGATGGCATCCTGGCGCAGATGTTGGCCGAGCAGGACGCCCGCGCCAAAGCTCACCGCGAATTCGAGCACGAGCGCTGGGAAAGCGTGCTGTCCACCGCGCGCCGTTACGGCGTCGATCCCCGCCAGGCCGAACCGGTCCGCGCCCACACCGTCCAGCTTTTTCGCGAGCTCAAGTCCATGCACGCGCTTCAGCCCGAATACGAAAGCTGGCTGGCCGCCGCCGCCATGCTCCGCGACACCGGCAAGTTCATCAACCACCAGGGCCACCACCGGCACACGCAATACATCATCTCCAGCTCGGAGATTTACGGCTACACGCAACTGCAGCGCACGCTGGTCTCGGCCATCGCGCGTTATTTGGGCAAGAGCCGCCCCCAGCCCGGCGACCGCGCTCTGCGCAACATTCCCGCCGACGAGCACAAGAACGTGCAACGCGCGGTGGTCTTGTTGCGTCTTGCTGTCGCTCTAAATCAGGACCGCGCCTCCGACGTTCTTCGCGTCAGCACGCGGGTCTACCCCAAGCGGGTTTATCTGGAGTTGCGCCCTGGGCGCACCGGCGCGGAATTGGAATTGTGGTCGCTGCGCAAGGAAGCCGGCTACTTCCGCGAGGTCTTCGGGCGCGAGCTCTTTGTCACGCTGGCATAGATAGCCCGCGCTGTGCGCGGATCAAGAAGCCACTGCAGTCGAGCCGGGTGGTGACCCATATCGACCCGGGCGATCGATCCTTTCCGCATGCGGATAGCGGCCCCTCCGTTCCCAGTGACCAGGCGGCCAAGGAACTGGAACATGTTGGGGTTGTGCCCGACAACCAGAACCCCGTCGCGGTCGGCGTACTTGGCTAGCATTTTCTGGAAATCGGCGAAACTCGCGTTCAATCCCAGAGCGGGGCTTATCTCCACCTGCGAGTCATAACCCAGCTCCGTTCCCACCAACTGGGCCGTCTGGCGGGCCCGTTTCAACGGGCTCGACACGATAACGTCAATCTGCGCCTTCAACGCCCCCATCACCCGCGCGATCAACATGCACTGCTCCTTGCCTTCCTTCACGAGGCCCCGCTTCAGGTCGAGAACGGGGTTCTCGCGAATCGTGCCGGCATTCGCATGGCGCATCAGATAGAGAATCATGGGGATCGATTCGGTGGGGAAGCATGAAGCCTTGCCGAACTCCTTGCACCCTCATTTTAACAGATTTGTAACATTCGGTTTTGCGCCGGAAGGCTGCAACTTCTGCTCCGCAATTGGCCACTGGCCTCTGCGTTGATCGCCGAAAGACGGATTTGTCTTCCGAAGTCTCTACTGGACCTTCACCGTCGTGCTCGCCTCCGTGTCGCTCGACGAATTCCCGACCATCACCCGAACCGCCTCCGCTTCCACGCGGAATCCGGGCAGCTTCTCGTCCCACCACGCCAGCGACGATGCCTTCAGCGGTATCTCGACGGTCTTCGTCTCATTCGGCTCGATCGTCACGCGCTTGAATCCCTCCAGCTCCTCGTGCGCCCGCTCCACCTTCGAGCCCAAATGCTTCACATACATTTGCACCACCGCGTCGCCAGCGCGGCTGCCGCTATTGGTCATGCTGTGGGGGCCGCGGTCGGGCCTGGGACGCGATCCACGATGGGGCCGTAGCGAACATGCGAGCAGGCAAAGCAGGATTGCGATTTGCTCCTTCTTCATGGGTTGAGTCCGGATGGCTCGATTCTTAAATTTGATCGTCGAGAGATTCGAACTTGAAAACCAGCGCAATTCTATGCCCCCCAACTCTGCGTCTTGCTGCGCCACATCTCGCTCACCAGCTGTCCGCCGTTGCCCCGCTCACAGGGAAAGAAACAACAAAAATCCGCACCACCCCTCGGCTCCAGACCCTTACTAAAGTGTGGGTTAACCCGGCTCGAATCTGCGCTTTCAGGGCTAAGATGTTTCATGAGGTCGGGTCGTATGATCGAAACCATGAGTGCAGCGGCAGTCCGCCCCGAGTGGGTCGGAAGCTTCGCCGATGACCGGTTCCCCCTCCTTCGATGGCTTGGCGGCTCCCAGAACGCCGGCGTCTTTCTCACCGAGCTGGGCGATTCGGCGCAAAAGGCCGTCATCAAACTGATTCCCGCGGATTCTCGAGACGCGGCCGCTCGCGCCGCCGCATGGGAAACCGCAACGGCTCTGTCCCATCCGAATCTGATGAAGGTCTATACGCACGGCCACTGCCAGATCGACGATGTCCCATGCCTCTACGTGGTCACCGAGTTTGCCGACGAAGTTCTCGCGGACGTTCTTTCCGAGCGGCCTTTAACAACCCAGGAAACTCGCGACATGCTCACTCCGGCCCTGGCCGCGCTCTCTTATCTGCACGCCAAAGGGCTCGTCCACGGCCGTCTCAATCCCTCGAACATCATGGCCGCCGGCGACAGCCTCAAGCTCACCACCTACAGCGTCTGCCCCGTGGGCGCAGCCGTCATATCCGGTCCGCCGCGAACCGTCTGCGATGCGCCGGAAACAGAGTTTGGAACCATCGAGCCGGCTGCGGATCTCTGGTCCCTCGGAGCCACCCTGGTCGAGGTTCTTACCAAATATCCGCCGCTTTGGAATCGCGAAAGAGCCGCTGAGCCAACCGTGCCCGAGTCGATGCCGGAGCCATTCGCCTCCATTGCACGAAAGTGTCTGCGCTCGGATCCCGAGCGTCGCACCACGATTGAGGCAATCAATGCGCGTCTTGAACCAGCCAGGTTCTCTTCGCGTCCTAAGGAGGAGCCGGCAACGGCTTCGCTCCGCAGGAATCGCGCTGCAATCCTCCTCGTCGCCGCCGCTCTGGTCCTGGCTGGAATCGGAACCTGGAACGTGCTGTCGCATCGGCAGAAGCCCCCGCAGATTGCCCCCCAAATTCATCCATCGACCGCACCTGAATCTCAGAATCTCCCGGTTGCAACTCCAGCCTCAGCGCCCGCCGCAACTCAAGCTCAGGCCACCAGCCCCGACGCGAACCCCGCTGCGAATCCCGACGCGAACCCTGTCGCGAATCCTGACGCGAATCCTGATGCGAGTTCAGCTCGGGCTCCAACTTCGCCGGCCCCTCCATCTGCCGCTCCAGCGCCCGTCACGCCCACGGCGGCGGTTCCCGCTGCTACTCCACCGCCCCAGCCCGAAGCGCAAGCTGACCAGGCTCCCGCGCCCACCAGCGCAACGGTCAACCACGGAGTCATAAATCAGATTTTGCCCGACATTATTCCCAGCGCAATGCGAACAATCTCAGGAACACTTAAGGTATCGGTGCGGCTTTCAGTCGACGCCAACGGCAACGTCACCGACGCCACGCTCGCGTCGCCCGGGCCGAGCAAATATTTCGCCGGCAAATCGCTCGAAGCTGCTCAACACTGGAAGTTCAAGCCTGCGCAGGTTGATGGCCAAGCCGGCCCAAGCACTTGGACGCTGGAATTTCAATTCAAGCAGACTGGAATCAACGTCGTTCCAAAGCAATTCGCGCCGTAACCTTCACCACCCCGAGCGAAGTCCCATTCAGTCCGCCGCGTCGGCTGCGGTTTCCGCGCTCTTCGCCTGGCGTTTTGCCCCCGGCGCTGGAATCGCGTCCAAATCCGTCTTCCCCTCCGCGAGCTGCATCAGGAATTCCTGAGACGAAAACGGCGCCGTATCCTTCATCAGTTTGCTCGCGCGTATGTAAGCCCCGTCGGGCTGCTGCAGCCGCGCCTTCACCGTGTCCGCCAGGTATGCCGGCAGAATTTCGCTGTGAATCCGCGCCAGGGCCGCGGGATCGCGGACCGGAAACGCGACTTCGCAGCGCTCGAAGAGATTGCGCGGCATCCAATCGGCTGAGCCGATGTAGATTTCGTCACTGCCGCCATTGGCGAAGTGAAAGATGCGCGAGTGCTCCAGGAATCGCCCCACAATCGACCGCACGCGAATCCGTTCCGACAGTCCTTTCACGCCCGGCCGCAGAATGCATAGCCCGCGAATGATCAGGTCGATTTCCACGCCGGCCTGCGACGCCTGATAAAGCGCCTGAATAATCGACGGCTCCAGCAGCGCGTTCATCTTGGCCACGATGTGCGCGGGCCTGCCCGCCTGCGCGTGCTCCTGCTCGCGGCGGATCAGCCGCAGAAAACTCTCCGCCATGGTCAGCGGCGCCACCAGCAGCGGGCTGTAGTCGTCCACCTCGGCGTGTGCGGTCAGGTAGTTGAACACCATGTGTACGCGCTCGCCAATCTGCGGATCGCTGGTCAGCAGGCTCAGGTCGGTGTAGAAGCGCGCAGTGTCCGGGTTGTAGTTGCCGGTGCCCAGGTGACAATAGCGCCGCGTCACGCCGTCCTCGTCGTGGCGCACCAGCATCGCCAGCTTGCAGTGCGTCTTCAGCCCCACCACTCCGTGAAACACCTGCACCCCCGCGTCTTCCATGCTGCGCGCCCAGCGGATGTTCGACGCCTCATCGAAGCGGGCCATCAGCTCCACCACTACCGTGGCTTCCTTGCTTGCGCCGGCCTCGGTCAGTGCCTGAAACATCGGCGAGTCGTGGCTGGTCCGGTAGAGCGTTTGCTTCATCGTCATCACCGCCGGGTCCTGCGCGCCCTGCTGGATGAAGTCGACCACCGGATCGTAAGCATCGTAGGGGTGGTGCAGCAGGATGTCGCGATGGCGCAGCTCGTCGAAGATCCCCGTTGACTTGCGGCTCAGCAGCAGCGGCTTCGGCGTGAACGGCTGAAACTTCAGGTCCGGCCGCTGCACGTCGCCGTAGAAGAACATCAGCCGCGACAAATTCACCGGCCCCTCGCAGCGGAAAACCTGGTCCTCTTCGAGCTCGAAGTTGACCCTCAGCCGCTCCACGATCTCGGGATCGGCGTCGCTCTCGATCTCCAGCCGCACCGCGTCGCCTTTGCGGCGGTTGTGCAGTTCCACGCGGATCGTTTCCAGCAGCGACCGCGCTTCTTCTTCCTCGAAATAAAGGTTTGAGTTGCGCGTGACGCGGAACGACGCCGAGCCGAGCACTTCGTACCCGCGGTACATGCCGCCCAGATGCTGCTCAATCAGGTCCTGCAGCAGCACGTAATCGTGGTGCCCATGGTCGCTGGGCAGCCGCACAAACCGCGGTAGCGCGCGCGGCACCGTCACCACCCCCAGCACCTGCGGTCCGGAGCTGCGCCGCTTGGCTCGCAGCAGCAATGCCAGGCAGAGCGCCTTGTTCAGCACCCGCGGAAACGGATGCGCCGGATCGATCGAGATCGGCGTCAGCAGCGGATCGACCTCGCGCTGAAAGTAGCCGCGCGCAAACTCGCGGGCATGCTCGCCGAGCTCGTCCCAATCAAGCAGCCTCACCCCCTGCTTGCGTAGCTCCGGCAGCAGTTGCTTGTTCCAGCAGTGGTATTGCGCGGCCACAAAGCTGTGTATCTCGGCAGTCAGAACCGTCAGCGACTCGTCGGGCCGCAGGCCATCGTACCCCGGCTCGCGATAGCCGTCTTCAATGCGCTGCATCAGCCCGGCCTGGCGCACCTCGACATATTCATCCAGATTCGACCCCGTAATGGCCAGGAATTTCACGCGCTCCACGAGCGGATTGGCCGGGTCTTCGGCTTCCTCGAGGACACGCCGGTTGAATTGCATCCAGGAGTAGTCCCGCCCGTTGAAGAGCTTGATTTTCTTTGTACTTCTGGCCATTTTCCGGTCCAATTCGCTGTGTTGGCAGTCTACAGCTTTCCGCCGCGCTGCGACAGCCCACCCAAGCCTCGCCGCCTACAGGTTTCAGCGCCTACAACGTTACCGCAATAGTTCCGACCTCGATTACCTCGGGGACGGGGATCCCCACGGGTCACACAAACCCCACAATGCCATGCTTACAGCAAGCCTCTCCTCAGGGAGGTTAAATCCAGAACAAAAGCGCCGAAACGAAACCGGCCGGCAGGGCAGCGAGAAAAGCCGCCTTTCGGGTCACACCATCGCGCTCCCGCGTTCGATACACTAGATTTAAGAACCGCGTTGCGCCTGCAGCGCATCAATTTCTTTTGAAGTCCATTTTCGGGCGCCCGCATTCGCCGTTCTTACGCAAGGTCCAAATTGCCAAAGAAATCCATCAAAACATCAATCCGTCTTTGTGCCACGGCTCTCGCTTTGTACGTTTGCCTTCTGGGCCGCGTTGCGGCCGCGCAATCCTCCGTAATTCCGCCTCCGGCCGCGCCCTCGCCGCCGTCGGCTGCGGATTTTCAAGGCGGCGTAACCAAGGGCCAGGCCTCTGCGCAGACCATCGATCTCTCGCTCGATGACGCCATCCAGCGCGGCTTGCAATCGAATTTGGGAATCATTCTCAGCGGCACGCAAACCTCCGGCGCCCGCGCCGCGCGCCTCAGCCAGTTGCAATCGCTTCTTCCTTCCGTCGACTTCACCGCCAAGGAAGCTGTCCAGCAAACCGATCTGCCCGCCGAAGGCCTTCGCATCCCCGGTTTCCCCAAAATCATCGGCCCGTTCGGCTATACCGACGTCCGCGCCTCGCTCACCTGGTCGCTGATTGACGTTCAATCGCTGCGCAACTATCTCGCTTCCCGGCACAACTTTGCCGCCGCGCAGTTGTCGGCTCAGGATGCGCGCGATATGGTGGTGCTCACCGTCGGCAACGCCTATCTGCTTGTGCTCGCCGACCAGACCAACGTCAGCAGCGTTCAAGCGCAGGTGGCAACCGCGAAAGTCTCTCTCGATCAGGCCGTCGACAATCATCAGGCCGGCACGGCGCCGCTCCTCGACGAGTTGCGTGGCCGAGTCGATTACCAATCTCTCGAGCAGCAGTTGATCGCGGCCCAGGACTCGCTCGAAAAAGACAAGCTGGCTCTCGCGCGCGCCATCGGCCTGCCTCTGGCGCAGAGTTTCAATCTCACCGACACCGCGCCCTTCGCGCCCTTCGACCAGCTCGACGCGAACGCGCTCATCCAGCAGGCCACGAAGAATCGCAAGGATCTGGCCGCTCTCGTCGAGCAAACCGCCGCCGCCGCCGATCAGCGCAAAGCAGCGACAGCCGCGCGTTTCCCCACCGTCGAAACCGACGCCGACTACGGCGACATCGGCACCACGCTGGCCCACTCGCATGGCACCGTCGATGCATCCGCCGCGCTCAGCGTGCCCGTATTTGACGAATTTGCCCTGCGCGGCCAGGCCGAGCAGGCGCAGGCGCAACTCGACACCGCGAAGGCGCAGTTGAGCGACAAAGATGCGCAGATCGAGGCCGACGTCCGCGACGCCCTGCTCGACATCGCAGCGGCGCAGCAACAAGTTGAAGTCGCGCGCTCCAGCGTGGATCTCGCCGGCGAAGCTCTCAAAGAGGCGCAGGAGCGCTATGCTAACGGCGTCAGCGACAACCTCGCCGTCAGCCAGGCGCAGCAATCGGTCGCCCAGGCCGACAGCCAGTTGGTCGCCAGCCTCTACCGCGATAACGTAGCCAAGCTCAGCCTGGCCCGCGCACTCGGAGACGGGCTGGACTACAAGAAATACTTAGGAGGGAAGTGAACGTGCCCGATCCAACCCCAACACCAACACCGGAACCCAACGAATCGGCAGAGACTGAGATTGAGGCGCCGCGGTCCCGCCGCAGGGGCCTGATCATTGTCGCCATCCTGGTTGTGGTGCTCGTCGCCCTGGGCATCTGGTGGCGCTCCACCTTCAGCGAGGATACCGACGACGCGCAGGTCAACGGCCACCTCATCCAGGTCAGCGCCCGAGTCGCCGGCCAGGTCTTGAAAGTCGATGTGGAAGAGAACCAGATCGTGAAGGCGGGCGACCCCATCGTCGAGCTCGACCCGCGCGACTACCAGGTTGCCGTCGAAAACGCCGAGGCTGCGCTGGCCAGCGCCAAGGCCAATGCCGCGGCGGCCCGCGTCAATGTGCCCATCACCACGGTGAATACCGGAAGCAATCTGAGTTCGGCTGGCCACGATGTCAGCGGCACGCAGGCAGCGGTGGCGCAGGCGGAAAAGCAACTCGAAGCGGCGCACGCCCTGGTGGCCCAGGCAGCGGCCAACAACACCAAGGCGCAGGCGGATCTGGAGCGCTATAGACCGCTCGTCGCTAAGGACGTCATCAGCAAGCAGCAGTTTGACGCCGCTGTTGCCGCCGCCGACGCCGCCAAAGCATCGCTGGCCGACGCGCTCGCCAACGAGCAGGCCGCTGCCGATGGAGTCCGCCTGGCCCACGAGAAAGAATTGCAGGCGCAGGCGATGTTGAAGTCCGCAGAAACCGGACCGCAGCAGGTGGAAGCGCAGAGCGCGCGCGCCAAGCAGGCCGACGCCCAGGTCCAACAGGCTCAGGCGCAGCTCGATCAAGCCAAACTCAATCTCAGCTATACCAAAATCGTCGCTCCGGCTGACGGCATCATCACCCGCAAGAGCGTCGAGATCGATCAGAACCTCGCCGCCGGCCAGAATCTGCTCACCCTGGTCTCGCTGCAGGACCTCTGGATCACGGCCAACTTCAAGGAGACCCAGCTCAAGCACATGCAGGCTGGCCAATCCGTCAAAATTCACGTCGACTCAACCGGCAAAGACTATAGCGGCCGCGTCACCCAGATCGGCGGAGCCACCGGTTCTGTCCTCTCGCTCTTTCCGCCCGAGAATGCCACCGGCAACTACGTCAAAGTCGTCCAGCGCATTCCGGTGCGCATCGACTTCACTGATCTGGCCAATGAAGACCAGCACCACGAGCTCCGGCCCGGCCTCTCCGTCGAGCCGACCGTCCGCGTGAAATAGTCCGGCTCAGAACCTCCGTACCGCCGGTCTCCAGACCGGCTGTCGTGTGGGCCTCCAGGCCCGCACTATCTCGCCACGCCGTGCTTTCCCCGTCGAGCCCACCGTCCGCGTGAAGTAAGGTTGCTTCCACGTTCGGTCGAGAACGCGGCATTAAGCCGCGGCAGCGCCTCGTGTTCAGCGCTGGTCAGGATCGTGCGAATTCAAGCAGGGATCTGATTTCGCCTTTGTCGGCTGATTGCAGAGCTTCGATATAGCGCTTGCGGAAGTCGCCCGCCTTCGCAATATCGGCCCCTCCCCACGTGAAAATCGGCTCTTCCTGCCTCTTTGCAAGAACGTCTGCCATCAGCCGGGCGTGACGCCCGTTCCCGTTCGGGAAAGGATGAATCAAAACGAGCCGATGATGGAATCGAATCGCAATCTCATCGGTTGCGTAAGTTTGTCGCTCGACCCAGAAATGCGCATCCCCCAGCAACGCACCGAGTCCATCGCGGATCAGCCATGGCGGAACGCCGATGTTCTTCTCCGAGCTTCTGTACTTGCCGGCCCATTTCCACGTCTGATCGAACATTCGCTGATGGAGACCGCGGACGTAGGGTTCAGTCAGGGGATCCTGCCTCTTCAGCGTGCGCGAATCGAGCGCCCAGTCGTATGCAACCAGAATGTTCGCGCGCTCCCACTCATTCAGTTCCGCCCTTGTTGCAAGGTTGGGGATGAGCTCGGCTTGTTCGTCAGGCGATAGCGGTGTGTTGCCATCCTCCGTGGGCAAGAGAGTCATTCGCGGCCATGCCTTCTCGTCAGGCGATTGGCTTCCGCTTCGATAGCCTGGTCGATGTTCCCGCTCGCTTGACCCTCGAGCGCCATGGAGTGCTCGACTCCGAGGACGTTCGTCGCTGCTTTGGCGCGCGCGCGCGCGCCAGTAAGCGTCCCCAAGCTGCCGCTTCTCGGAACCAGAGCATAGACCAGATCGCAGTCGAGCGCGTGTGCAAGGTCGCGTAGGCTTTTCAGCGTGATGCGATCTTCCGATTCGGCTTTCTCCTGCTGGATCACGAGTTGCCTGCTGGTCCCCAATCTCCCGGCGAGATCGCCAGAAGAAAGCCCAACGGCCTCCCGGATGGCGCGAATCCAGCCCTTGGGCGGACGAGGATTGGACGCAGCAGCCTGGAAGGGTGCCAAGGTGCGCTCAAGCTGCTTGACCCGTAATTCTCTGAAATCATTGCGCATGGAAATAGTCCCGCGTTAGGCGGCAATCCAAATATAGTCATTTAGCTATATAGTGTCAATCTATAAATTGATCGAAATATCTATGATGACAATGTATAAATTGTCAAACTCCGTCGTCTTGACGCGTTGTTGCCCGCGTCACCGCGCGCTCTCCGGCGGTCCCAGATAACTCGACTTCAGCGGACCGTGGCTCACCACAAGAACAGCACGAGACTGGGTGGGACAGCACAGTCCCAAACCGCCGGCCTTGTATCAGGGCACGACCGGCGCACCCACCCAACGGGTGAGTCGCGTGTCGCAACCGCTCCAAAATAAACGAGGCCTTCAGCCCCTGAGGGAACGCTTCTCCAAACCTACCCACAAACCCACACCCCATTCACTGGTCCAACGGGAACGCACAGACACTGCAACGCGGCCGCGCTCGCCACATCGTCAGAGCGAATCCAACCGGCTGAACGCACTCGATTCCATCGATTATTGGAGCTGCTTCAACTGCTCACAGGACCACTCGTTGCCCCGGCTGCAACCCTCTTGAAACAACGACTTCGCCTTCGCGGTGTCCTGGCCAACGCCTAGGCCCTTCGCGTAAAGATCTCCCAGGCTAGCGCAACCGGACGCTTCTCTGCCGTCGCAAGCCTTCTCGTACAGGGAACGCGCCTGCATGTAGTCCTGGGCGACGCCTCGACCATCGGCGTAGAGAAAGCCCAGACTTGTGCACGCGTCTGCATTCCCGCCATCGCAGGCCTGCTTAAACAGGGAGGCCGCTTGGGCGTAATCCTGGGTAACGCCGTCGCCATTCTCGTAAAGCATGCCGAGATTGTTGCACCCGTCTGCGCTCCCACCATCGCAAGCCCGCTTAGCCAGCGGCTTGGCCTCGTAATATCGATTCTGAAGGATTAGGCGGTTCGCCTTCCCGGCTAGATCCTGCGTGGCTGCCGATGTTGTGCTCGAAGAGCCGCCCGAACCTCCGTTCGGCCCCGGGCCTTGCGCCGGCACCGAGGAATTTGCAAGTGCCGGACTCGCGCCGGACTGAGGGGATTGCTGCACGGCTGGGCTTCCGCCCTGCCCAGCGCCTGCACCGCTGCTCCCTCCAGCCGCCGCGGGCTGTGCGGCCTGGGGCGGCGAGCCCACTGGGCCCCAACCCATTCTTGAGCGAACCACAAAAATCGCTGCCAGCACGAGAGCGAGCGCAACTGCTCCCCCTAATACCCAGACGCGAACTCTTCGAGGCTTCGGCGTGTCAACGGTCGCGCACCCGGAGCCCGAATCCGGAGAGTTGCCTTTGCAATGCCCGTCCGCGGGACTAGGCGACCCACTCGCCACAAACGAATCGCCGCCTGAGCCTGCGGCCTCGGTCGTCTTCCCCTCAGGCTCGTCCTCTTTTTGAGCAGGAATCGGAATCGCCGGACGCGCCTCTGCCCGCTCGTCCCGCGTCTCCGTCTGCGCCAGCAACACCTTGACCTTTTTCGCAAGGTTGTTGAGATGCCCCTCCAGGGGCGGCGTCAACGCGTCCAGCCAGTGCACGTTGCCGAAGAAATACTCCAGTGACTCATGGAGAACCGCGTCCTCCACGCGAAACGGTAGAACGACGACGCCGTGATTGAACGCCCGTTCGACCTCTCTGCGAATCTGCGGCGAATCATTCGCGTTGGCCGTGAACACCAGCACCATGATCCGGACCTGCTTGATGGCTTCAATGATGCACTTGCCGAACTCCATTCCGGGCATCACATCGCGCGGAGCGATCCAGCAGCGGATCCCCTCCGACTCCAGCGTCGCGCACACCGCGTCCGCGATCGTCTTGTCCTTCGCGGAATGGCTGATGAAGACGTCGTGCGCCATGGGCTTCTTGATTCTATCCAGATGGGGAAGCGGCTACGCTCCACTATACCCCCGAACCAACCCTCCCCACCTGCCACCACCTGCCCACATCACTCCCTCGTTCCCTCGGTCCCTTGGTCCCTGCTTTTCTAATCCCTGGTCCCTGATCCCTGGTCCCTGCCTTTCTCACACCGCCTCCTCCAAATCATCCCCATCAATATCCTCATTAATATCGACAAGCCCATCCGACTTTGCGAACGGCCCCGCCAAAATCCTGTTTGGCGCTACTCGCCTCCACCGATGCCCATCCCACATCTGCCCAACCTTCACCACCGAGCCAACGAGCAAATCGGCAAGCCCCGGCGCATCTTCCTCTCTCACCTCTTCTCTCCGCGCCTTCTCCTCCTCCGCCAGCTTCATCAGGATCTTCACGCTTTCGAGCTTTCCCTTGAGCGCATTGTCCATCAACGTTTGCGCCAGCGCCTCGCTGCTCTCTGCCATCCTCCTCTCCGTCGCCGTCCGCAACCGGTCCACCCCATACCCCTTCAACTTCCTCTTCCGCGGCTCTGTTCCCCCATCCTCTCGCCGCGCCTTTCCCTTGCTGCCTCGCTGACTCGCCTTGTTTACTCGTTCCCTTGTTCCCTTGGTCCCTCGGTCCCTTGTTCCTTCGCTGACCCGCTGTCCCGCCCGCCCAACCTTCCCGCCCATCCGCCCAATATCTGCCATCGCCCCACCTCTCACGCCGCCTGCCCTTCGGCAGCCTCGCTACCACTTGCTGACCCGCTGACTCGCTGTCTTACCAACTCCGCTAACACCGCTAACCCCGCTAGCTCCGCTGCCTAAGACATCCCTCCACATCCGTTCCTCCGCCAGTTCCTCCAGCGTCTTCCCATTCAGCGGAACCACCCCGTACACCACCTTGCACCCCATCGCCTCCGCAATCCGCCCCAGCGACCCCAGCGTGATCGACCCCGTCCCCTCCCGCCCTTCCAGTTGGAAAAGTGTCGACTCCACGATTCCCATCTTTCCCGCGATCTCTTTCATCGGTACACGCAGCACCTTCCGCAGCGTTCGCAGCAGCTCGTTTGTCGGGTTTTCTTCCCTCGCCGCCAACCGGTAATGCCGCATCTCCTTGTCCAGCTTCCTCAGCAAAACCTTCCGCTCCATCGCCCTCATCTCCCACTCCCTCTCGACCCCCGCACCACTCTCCGCCCAAAGCGCACAGTTCACCGTCCACGGCTCGCGGTCCACGACTCACGACTCACGATCCACGGTTCACGATCACTGTTTTTCGGGTATCTACATCCACCGTACCGCAAATGCGCATAATGATCGGCAAACTTCAGTTCACAATGTGGGCCAAATGCAATTTATTTTGCTGCGATCTTCGCTTCAAGGTGTAGCTTCGATCGAACTTCCTACGCCTCGATGCGCTGAATTCCCGAAATCCCTTCGCTTATAAGGGTAGTTTTCGCGCCAAAAATCTTTTCTCCGCCCAAATCTCCGCTTAAACCCGCAGTCTTTTCACCCCATTCCTCCGCCTCCATGCCGACTCTTGGGATTTAAACTGATCTCCGGCACAGCCATGCCCCAAAACCCATGAAAGACGCAATCCACGTTTCGAAAGAGAACTACCTCAAGGCCATTCTCGAGGCCGAGGCCGAAGGCCGCCAGGTAATCCCGGCCATGCTCGCGCATTGGCTTGAAGTTTCCGCGCCGGCCGTCACCATGGCGCTCAAGCGGCTCAAGCGCGACGGCTGCGTGAAAGTGGGCGACGACGGCATTGTGCGTCTCACCGCTGCAGGGCGCGAAATGGCCTACCGCACGGCGCTGCGCCACCATCTCATCGAGCGCATGTTGAGTGAAGTCTTCGGAATGGAGTGGCATGAAATCCACGAGGAGGCGGAGCGGCTGGAGCACGCGGTTTCGCCGGCCTTCGAGGCCAAACTCAAGGAGAAGCTTGGCGAGGGCGGCGCATGCCCGCACGGCAACGCAGTCCTGCCGGTCAATCCCACCGAACGCAAGCGCCGCGGCGAGATGCGACTTTCCCAGGCCGTCGCCGGTAAGCGCTACACCGTCATTAGCCTCCACGAGCGCGATCCCAAGCTGCTCGAGTTCCTCCACGCCGCCGGCATTGGGCCCGGCAAGAGCCTGCGCGTCATGAGCCAGAATTACGACCAAACCGTTTTAATTGATCTACCTACGGGGAATGCAATCCTCGGCCGTCCGGCAGCTGAGGCCGTTTGGTTACGTCCGGAACGATCTTCGTAATTTAATCTAAAAGAAATTATTAACCACGCTTAATAAACTGTGGTATACTGAGGTTGAGGGACGTTCGCGGTCTCTCATTCCCAAATAGATCTATGTCCACAGAAGTCGTCTCCCGAACCGTGCTCACCGAGCCCTCCTTGCCGGAGGTTCATTCGAGCGTCAGCGTCTCCCGCTCGCCGTACTACTGGCGGCGGCTGCTGGGATTTCTGGGTCCGGGATTTCTGATCTCCGTGGGCTACATGGACCCCGGCAACTGGGCCACGGACATCGCCGGCGGATCACGCTTCGGTTACACGCTGCTGTTCGTCATCATGCTGTCGAACCTGATCGCGATCCTGCTTCAGAGCCTCTCGCTCAAGCTTGGCGTGGCCACGGAACGCGACCTGGCGCAGCTTTGCCGCGAGAGCTATGGCCGCACGGCAAGCTTCACGTTGTGGATCATGGCCGAAGTGGCCATTGCGGCGTGCGACCTCGCCGAAGTGGTCGGTTCGGCCATCGCGCTAAACCTGCTCTTCCACATTCCGCTCTTTTATGGCGTGCTCATCACCGGGCTCGATGTCCTGGTGATCCTGATGTTGCAGCGTTGGGGATTCCGCTACATCGAGGCTCTAGTGATCGCGCTTATTGCCACCATCATCGTGCTCTTCGGCGCGCAAATGTTCCTCTCCCGCCCCGATTATTGGCCGATCCTGCGCAATCTGGTTGTGCCCTCGCCATCCATCGTCACCAACCCCGCCATGCTCTATATCGCCATCGGCATTCTGGGCGCAACAGTCATGCCGCACAATCTCTACCTGCACTCGTCGATCGTGCAGAGCCGCAACTACAAGCGCACGCCCGAAGGCAAGCGCGAAGCGATACACATGGCCAATGTCGACTCGGGCCTGGCGCTCATGATCGCCCTCTTCGTCAATGCGGCCATCTTGATCGTCGCGGCGGCCGTTTTTTTCCGCAGCGGTCACTTCGAGGTTGCCGCCATTCAGGACGCCTACAAGCTGCTCAGCCCGCTGCTCGGCGTGACAGGAGCGAGCACAATCTTTGCCATCGCTCTTCTTGCCAGCGGCCAAAACTCCTCAATTACCGGAACTCTGGCTGGCCAGGTGGTGATGGAGGGCTTCATTCACATCCGCCTTTCGCCCTGGCTGCGCCGCCTGATTACGCGTTCCCTGGCCATCATTCCCACCATCATCGTCGTCGCCCTCATGGGTGAGCAGGGAACCGAAAAGCTTCTCATCCTGAGCCAGGTGATTCTCTCTTTCCAGTTGAGTTTCGCCGTGGTTCCCCTGGTCATGTTCACCGGCAACCGCAGCAAGATGGGCGAGTTTACGAATGGCCGTTGGCTGCAGGGACTGGCGTGGTTCACTGCGGCAGTGATTGCGGCGCTGAATGTGTGGCTTCTGGTCGAGACGGCGATGGGCCGCTGATTTTCCGAAGACTTCCCCGATCTTCCCAAGATTTCCCCGGAGGTACCCGTGACGCTCAGTTCGGCAAGACGGCATTTGCTGCTCCTTTTTCTTGCGTTAACCGCAATTAATTGCGGCAGCCTGATTGCGCAGAGCGGCACATCCAGCGCCATCACTGGCACCGTGCTCGACGCCTCCGGCGCCGCGCTCCCCAACGCCGCGGTCATCGCCACCGAGGTCGACACCAAGGCCACGCGCATCGTGCAATCCGACTCCAATGGCTCTTTTCTCTTCTCGCAGGTCAATCCCGGGACGTATACCGTCACAGTGCGAGCCACCGGCTTTGCGGAGCAGACCTCACAGCCCATCGCCGTCGAAGTCAGCCGCACCGCTGCGCTGAACTTCAATCTCGCCGTATCTTCCGCTTCGCAGACGGTCGAAGTCACGGCCCGGCAGACGCTGCTCACCCTTGAAAATCCCAACACCACCACCACCATCGAGTCAAAAACCATTGCCAACCTGCCCAATGCCGGCTCGGACCTCACCTTTATCGTCCAATTCTCCCCCGGAGCGCTGATAAACACGGCCGGCTCCTCCAACGACTCCAAGGCCCCGGGCGGCTACGGCAACGTCGAGTTCAACGGCCTTCCCGCCACCTCAAACGGCTACATCCTCGACGGCTTCGACTCGAACGATCCCTGGCTCGGACTCAACATCGGCCTCTCCACCAATCTCGTCCTCGGCCTCGATGCGGTCGACCAAGCCACGGTGAATACAAATTCCTACTCCGTCGATCAGGGCCGCTATGGCGCCTCGCAGATCAATTACTTCACCAAATCGGGGACCAACGCGTTCCACGGCGACGTCTACGAACTGTGGGACGGCTCGCTCTTCAGCGCGCAAGACTACTTCCTCCACGCCAATGACACGCCCGGCAACATCACTCCCAAGCCGCGCTCGAATGTGAACCACTTCGGCTTCAGCGCGGGCGGACCCATCCGAAAGGATAGGCTCTTCTTCTTTACTAGCTATGAGGGTGTCCGCATCGCGCTTCCCATTGTGGTGACTCAGGTTGTCGTGCCATCGCCCGCCTATCAGCAGTACGTGCTCAACCAACTCCTCATCGGTGGCGTAGACCCCATCACCGGAACCATGCTTCCCGCCGAGCCCGCCGAGGTGCCCTTTTACAAGTCGATGTTTGGCCTCTATGGCAACACAGCGGGAACCGCCGTCCAGGTCAGCTCCTGTCCGCTCGATGCCAGCGGCGCGGTGATCCGGGGCAGTCAGAACGGCGGCAACCTTTTCAACGGTTATGGCTGCGCCAACCAGCGTCAGGAGTCGCTTCAGAACAGCGACCACGAAAACCTGGAGGTGGTCAAGATCGACGAAACCATCAACGCAACCAACACCGTCTGGTACCGCTTCCAGCAGGACACCGGTCTCCAGGCCGCCTGGACCGATCCGATCAACGTCATCTTCAACTCCTACTCTCCGCAGCCCGAGCGCACGCTGGTCGTCGGCTATACCCACATCTTCCGGCCCAATCTCGTCAACCAGTTCAATCCCGGCGCGAGCTGGTACGGCAGCATCTTTGCGCCCAACAATTTTGCCCAGTCCCTGCAAACTTTTCCCATTGTCCTTGCCGCGGGCAGCAATCAAGCTCCCTTTACCACCATCGGCGGCAACAACAACATCTATCCCCAGGGCCGCAATATCACCCAATGGCAGATCAACGACAACCTCGACTGGATTCGCGGCAAGCAGGAGTACCGCTTCGGCATCAACACTCGCCGCATCGACGTGAGCGACTACGATCTCGGCGTGGGCAGCGTGCCCACGGCCGTCTATAACGATCTGGCCGAGTTCACCTACGGAGCGGCCTACACAGAGAGCCAGACCTTTCCCATTTCGTTCAAAGAGCGGATAGCCGCGGGCAATCTCGACGTCTATGGGATGGATACGTACAAGCCAACGCCCAAAGCCACTTTCATCGTCGGCGTAAGAGCGACCTGGAACACCGATCCCGTCAACCAGCAACATCTTTTCGCGCGCCCCGCCGGCTCGTTTCTCGATCTTTCGCACCCTATCGACCAGCCCCTCAATCAAGCCATTCAAAGCGGGGTGCAAGCTCTGTTTCCCTCCACGCCTGTCATCGTCTGGCAGCCGCGCGTTTCTCTTGCTTACCAGGTCACGCCGCAAACCGTGATCCACCTCGGATTCGGTGTCTTCAACGACATCATTCCCACCCAGATCGCCGATCTCGCCGCAACCAATGCTCCCTACGCGCCCACCTTCGTCGGCGGAATCGGCGGCCAGGTGGGCGGAATCGCCATTGCGCCGGGGCCTGGAGTCGCCAACAGTGCGGCCGACGCAGCCTCCGCTGCCAACCATCAGTTTCAGTCGCTCTTCAGCGCCGGTGGCGCGCCCTGCGCCGGAATCGCCCCCGGCGCGCCCACCTGCCCTCTCGCCGTCAACCTCAATACCTTCCCCACCGGTACGCTCAAAACGCCGTACTACTACCAGTACAACCTCGGCATCGAGCAGAAACTGAGCGCGCACGGCGCTGTTCGCATCGGTTATGTCGGCACGCGCGGCCTGGACGAGCCGTTTCAAGTCAGCCTTAACGGCTATCAGAATGTTTGCGCCGGCTGCTTCGCGCCCTACCCCTTCGCGCAGCCGCTCGACCAGCGCTTTGGCAGCGTCAATGAATTCCGCACCGACGCCGGCAGCAACTACTCCGGCCTGCAAGCCAGCGTTTCCGAACAGCTCCACTCCTTAACGCTGAGCGCAAACTACACGCTGAGTCATTGCCTCGACGAGGTCTCCAACGGCGGCCTGCTCCCCTTTTCTACGCAGGGCATTCTCACCCCGCTGCCCGGCGAACTAAGGCGCCAATACAGCAATTGCGACTACGATGTGCGCCACAACCTCTCCGCCTATGGCATCTACCAGATTCCGTTTGCGTCTAAACATCTTCTGTTGCGCGCTCTTTTAGGCAACTGGTCATTTTCTGAGACGGCTTTCCTGCACTCCGGCCTCCCATTCTCCGTCCTCAGCCAGCCCTACACGGCCAACGGCAACGGCGTCTTTCAGTCCGCCGGCCCGCGGTATGCCCGCCGCGTTGCCGGGCAGCCGCTCTATCAAGAAACCCCTGTCTCCGGCGTTACCGTTGCAGGAACGCGGCAATGGCTCAATCCCAACGCCTTCGTCTCGGTGGTCGATCCCACTACCGGCGACTGCACTGGCGTCCCCTCCGGTACCCCTGACACGCCCGCCTTATGCCAGTTCGGCAACTCTGGCCGCAATACCGTGCGCGGCCCGCACTTCACTGATTCCGACATTTACCTTTCGCGCAGATTTCCCATCTGGGAACAGATATCGATGCGCTTCGACGTGCAGATGTTCAATGCCTTCAACCATCCAAACTTCGCATTGCCCGGCAATGTGCAAGCCGGTGTCCCCGGTACATACATCCCCCCAAAATTCGGAACCCTGGAAGGGGCCATCTCGCCCCCGACCGGCCTCTTGGGTGTCGGCCTGGGCGGAGACAGCTCGCCGCGCATGATCGCGTTTGAAGGAAGGATCGAATTTTGACGATAGTAGCCACAGAGAGCTTTCAAACAGACGACCTGGGGACTGGGCGAAAATGCCCTTCTGTAGGCTAATCCCGCTTTGGTTGCCTTGTGAGCTATCACACGGAGTGGTTATTGCAGGCCCCCTTTGGGCGTGGTCCAATCACAGTACTTCTTTCAGCTTGGTCTCTCAAATCAAAGGACTGGGACCCGCTTTATGGGCAATGTAGTCCAAATCGAGGCAAGTGAAACGGCCAGGGCAGCCGGCCCGCAAACCCAGGCTGTTGTGCCGGATCGGGTCTATAAGGTCGTGGCTCCCACTGGGGGCGCGAGCCATGAGGATCTCTACGGCTTCCGCGCGGCCATCAATGCGCCTGCGCCCGTGGAAAACCCTGAAGCGGAAGCGAAAGAGGCCAAATCCAAGCGGGCACTCGCCCTGTTGCCTATCCTTCTGATTCTTGTGGCTGTGGCGCTGGCAGCTCTACTTATACCTGGAGTAACTAAGTCAAAAGCTCCACCTCTTTACGTCGATTTGGGAACCCGCAGGTTCGATTCCGCCGGCCTCGGAGCCCGCCTCATCGCCCGCTGGGAAGGAGCCATGGCCTACCAGCTTTACATCGATCCGGTCGATCCGCAGCAGGCCGCCGGCTTTCAAGCCGTAACTGTGAACGCGCCTCACCCGGTTTCCCTCGTCATCCGGCTGCTTGATTCTACCGGTGCCGTTGCATGCCAAAAGGAAGTCGTGCTTCCCACCCCCGCGCCGCTTACAGGCTCTACCGACCCTTCGCAGGCACTTCTGCCGATGCAGACAACCAGCGGAGACACTGTGCAGAATATTGCCGGCCCCGACGGACAAATCGCAGAGCTCACTGTTACAGGCGGCCTCGCCTGTTCCCTGAAGCAGTATCAGAGCCTTACAACCTGGCAGTTTTTCACCAACTTTCCCACGCTCGACGAACAGGATGCCTGGCTGAAACACCAAAAACTCAACGATGTCGCAAATGCCCGAAAATCCGGTTCCGCTGCCGGCGGGTATTCTCCGAGGATCCAGCACCTGCCCGCCGCGATCGACGACGATGATGTCATCGTTGGCGACAATCCAGTCCGGGGAACCATCGATACCCAGGGCGGCCGGGTTTTTCTAGTCGGAGTAACCGGCTTGCGGAACCGTACGGCCGAATGGCAAGTATTTCCTGCCGCCATTCATTTCCGCTGCGAGAAGACCGGGACCTGCAGCCTGACACGGGTCAATTCGCGCACCACCCTCCAGGCGCGGTTGATCAAATAGAGGGCTGCAAGCCTCTCACCTTTTGGCCCCCATCCAAGGCGCGCGCCGCAGAACTCTCTAGTACCATGAATGCGATGCACGTCTTGTCCGCAGCCGAGATGCAGGCCTGCGACCGCGCCACCACGGAGCGGTTTGGAATTCCATCGATTCAATTGATGCGGGCTGCTTCTTCGGCCATCGCGGCGTTCGTGCGCCGACAGTTTCCGCATGCGCGGCGCGCGACAGTGCTGTGCGGCAAGGGCAACAACGGCGGCGATGGCATGATGGCCGCTCGGCTGCTTGCCGATGCGGGCCTCGAAGTGACCACCCTGCTTTTGGGCGCTCCTGAACATCTGACGGGTGATGCCGCCATCGCGTGGAGCGAATTAAACAGTCCGAAGCGCGGGCGGATCCACGTGGTGATGAGTGGCAAGGCTCTGGCCGATCACGACGATGCGCTCAACACCGACCTGATTGTGGATGCGGTACTGGGAACAGGGTTCAAGCCGCCTCTAAAGGGACTGGCGCTGGAGGCGCTCGAGTGGCTGCGCGGCGGCCGCGCACCCATTCTCGCTATTGACTTGCCCTCCGGCTGGCCCGCGGATGAGACGAGCGCGACAGTAGCGGGGCCTGTCTTTCCTGCCGACGCAGTCATCACCTTCACAGCGCCCAAGCCGGCGCACGTCTTTGGGCAACTGACACGGCGGTGGGATCAACCGGTTGTTGTCGCGCCCATCGGCTCACCGAATGCGGCGATCGTTTCCGCGCTCAACCTCGATTGGGCCGGCTCGTCGCTGGCATTGGCACAGGCTCCGCGCGCGGCGGCGGCTAATAAAGGGAACTTCGGTCACGTCCTGGTTGTCGGCGGCGCATTCGGGGCGGCCGGAGGCAAGGCTGGCGCGCCGGCGATGACCGCTCTTGCGGCGATGCGCGCGGGTGCGGGACTGGTGACAGCGGCGGTTCCGGGTCCGGCGCTGCAGGTGGTGGCATCGTTCGCGCCGGAACTCATGACCTGGCCCTTAGCAGCGACGAGAAATGGCCAGATCGCGGCGAAGAATCTCGAGAAAAAGCAGATCGCCGAGCTGATCGACGGAAAATCCGTGCTCGCCATCGGGCCGGGCCTCGGGCAGAGCGCGGAAACGGCCAGATTCGTCGCGGGACTCCTTGGCGCGACGATGATTCCGGCGGTCGTCGACGCGGACGCGTTGAATATTCTGGCTGCGAAGCCGGCGCTGATCAAGAAACTGGCCAAAGGGCGCACGCTGGTGTTGACGCCGCATCCGGGAGAGATGGCGCGACTCGCCAAAATGAGTGTCGCCGCGGTTCAGGCTGGCAGGCTGGAGACCGCGCGCAACTTTGCACAGCGCATGAGCGTAACGCTGGTGCTGAAAGGCGCGCGGACAATCATCGCGCATCCCGACGGCCGCGTCGCGGTGAACACTTCCGGAAATCCGGGCATGGCCAAAGGCGGCAGCGGCGACCTGCTCACCGGGCTGATTGCGGGCCTGCTGGCGCAATTCCCTCACGATCCGGCAAGAGCTGTGGAAGCTGCGGTTTATCTGCACGGGCTGGCTGCGGATCTGGCCGTGCGTGACGGCGATGAACACACGCTGCTGCCCACTGATTTTCTTGCGCAGCTCGCGCGGGCGTTTCAAACCCATGCTCATGATTTTGATGAGGACGGTAAAAACGGGTATGTTTGGTTGCAGGGGCATTGCATGCCGCATCCTGAAAGCGCATCAAGCGGCACTGCTTGAGGTTCAGCGATGACCGAAGCCGCAGCTTTGGCTGAAGGCAGAACGTACGAGTTCACCACGCAAAGCGGCGCGGACACTGTGGCAGTGGGCCGCAAACTGGCCGGTTTGCTCAAGCCGCCTCAATTTCTTTTGCTGCGCGGCGAACTGGGTACGGGCAAGACGACGCTGGTGAAGGGCATTGCGCAGGCCCTGGACGCGGCGGAACCCGACGAGGTTACCAGTCCCACCTTTACGCTGATCCATGAATTCGACGGCTCGCGAGAGGGCAAGCCGGTCAAGCTCTACCACTTGGATGTCTATCGGCTGGAGAGCGAGCGCCAACTGGAGACCCTGGGCCTGGACGATCTGCTCACTCCCGATGCGCTGGTTGTGGTGGAGTGGGGCGAGAAGTTCAAGAGCATCAAGAAGCGCGCCACGGGAGAGATCGTCATCGCCCCGGAGGGTGGCGACGCGCGGAAGATCACGGTGACCCTGAAGGAATAGAAGGTCAGCGTGTCAACAGGTCAGCCGCGGGCGGCGTCCGTTTGGGTGTCAACTCTTCAATGCGTCCCGCCCTTCGCTTCCCCTCGCATGGCCTGATACAAATTCGTCGGGGAATTCATGAATCGCATTCCATTTTCAGAAGTGCAAGCGGCACTGGCTGGCGTCTTGCGCAAGCTCGGATTCGCTGCCGATCGCGCCGACACCTGCGCGCGTTTGTTTGCCGAGACCACGCGTGACGGAGTGTACACGCACGGCATCAACCGCTTTGCACGCTTCGTCGTCACGATTCGAAATGGCAGCGTGAATCCACTGGCCGAGCCTGGGGTGACAGCGCGATTAGGCGCGCTGGAGCGTTGGGACGGCCATCGCGGACCGGGTAATCTGGCTGCGCTGGCGGCGATGGAACGGGCAATCGTTCTCGGCCGCGAGCACGGCGTGGGATGCGTGGCGCTGGGCAATACCAATCACTGGATGCGCGGGGGAACTTACGGCTGGCAGGCCGCCGAAGCTGGGGTTATCGGCATCTGCTGGACCAACACCATGCCCAATTTGCCGCCATGGGGAGGAGCGGAGCGCGTGATCGGGAACAATCCGCTGATCATTGCCGTGCCGCGCGCAAGCGGGCCGGTCGTGCTCGACATGGCCATGTCGCAGTTTTCCTATGGCGCTCTTGAGAGCTACCGCAAGCGCGGCGAGATGCTTCCGGTGGATGGCGGCTTTGACGCGAGTGGCAACCTGACGCGCGATCCCGGAGCCATTGAGGAGTCGTGGCGGCCGCTGCCAGCCGGGTATTGGAAGGGATCGGGACTTGCCGTTGTGCTGGACATGATCGCTGCCATGATGACGCTGGGCAAAGCGACCTGCCAGATCTCCTCGGACCCGGTGCTTGAGACCGGAATCTCGCAGATGTTTCTCGCGCTTAACCCCGAGGCATTCGGGCCTGCGCCAGAGGCCGACAAGATTGCCGACGCGGTCGTCGCTTCGCTCGACAACTGCCCGCCGACGAAGCCCGGCGGCAAAGTTCGTTATCCGGGTGAACAGACGCTGCAGATTCGAGAGGAAAACGCACGGCTGGGCCTGCCGGTCGAGCCGGCAGTGTGGGCAGAGATTCTGGCGATGTAGTGGTCCGGCTGGCGGGAGCGCAGACCGCCTCAGTACCCCATGATGTTGTAGCCGCAATCGACGTAGAGCGTCTCGCCGGTGACGGCGCTGGCCAGGTCGCTGGCCAGATAGAGGGCCGTGCCGCCAACTTCGAGCTGATCGACGTTGCGGTGCAATGGAGAACGCTCGGCGTGCGATTTGAGCATGTCGCCCAATGCACCCACGCCGCGCGCCGCCAGCGTTTTAATGGGGCCGGCAGAGATGGCGTTGACGCGAATGTTTTTGGCGCCGAGCTCAAAAGCGAGATAACGGACCGCAGACTCGAGCGAGGCCTTGGCGAGGGCCATGACGTTGTAGTGGGGCACGACTTTCTCGGCGGCGTAATACGTAAGAGTAATAATACTGCCGCCTTCGGTCATCAGCGGTACCGCGCCGCGGCTGACGGCGATCAGCGAGTAGACGCTTACGTCGTGCGCGATGCGAAAGCCCTCGCGGCTGGTGTTGAGGAACTCGCCCTTCAGTTCTTCGGGGGGCGCATAGGCGATGGCGTGGACGAGGATGTCGATCTTGCCATACTTCTCCTTGAGCGCGGCGAAAAGGGACTCGATCTCCTGATCGTTGGAGACGTCGCACTGGAAACCGCCTGCGCCGGAGAGATCGTTGATCAGGTCTCCGGCTTCGGATTTCATACGTTCATTTTGGTAGCAAATGGCCAAAGTGGCGCCGGCCTCGTGGAGTTTCTGGGCGATGCCCCATGCGATGGAGCGCTTGTTGGCCAACCCGAAGACCACGGCTGTTTTGCCCGCCAGATTAATCATGCTGTGCTGGTGCCTCCGACTTCTCATTCACAAGGGAAACGGCGGAGTCGCCGCCGCAATTCAGAATACCAGAGCGATTTTCACTTCGAGATGCGAAGCGTGGTTCAGCCGACGAGCGTTGTTTACCCGCCAAGCCCGGTTTACCCACCAAGATCGATCAACTCGACGTGTCCCACTGGACGCCCCAGGAACCTCGAGCCGAGGCGCTCAAACTTCTCCACCGAGTCGGTAGCGAAGCAGCGAACTTCGGTCTCTGGAGCATTACCGGTCGCGGCCGGAGAGGCGCTGCCGTTGAGCAACTGAACGGCAGCCTGCGCTACCGACTCCGCCGAATCGATGACTTTGGCTCCCGGACGCACGACCCTTTCGAAGAGCGGCCTTAACAGTGGGTAGTGCGTGCAGCCCAGCACGAGCGTGTCGGGATTCATGCCTCGCGACTCAGCCTCGGCACGAAGCTCGTTCAGGTAAATCTCAATCACCTCGGCAGTAACGGGATGATCGGTCCAACCTTCTTCGACCAGCGGAACCAGCAGTGGACAGGCCTTTTCAAGGACGCGCAGACCGTGAGCCTGGCACGCTGCGGTATAGGCGCGGCTGTGCACTGTGGCCTCGGTCGCAACCACCAAAACGTCGCCGGTGCGCGATGCCGCGCGAGCGGCGGCGGCACCAGGCTCGATGACGCCCAGCACGGGAACAGAAACGGCATCCTGAATGGCGTCGAGCGCCAGCGCGCTGGCGGTGTTGCAGGCGATCACGAGGAACTCCGCGCCCTGCTCGTTGACTAAAAACTGCGCGCTCTGCGCGGCATATCGGGCGATTGTGCGCCGCGATTTTGAGCCGTAGGGCAGGCGCGCCGTATCTCCGAGGAAGGCGAAGCGCGCATGCGGAAATCTCTCGACGAGCGCGCGCAGAACCGTCAATCCGCCGAAGCCGGAATCGAAGACGCCGATGGTTGGGGCCATGTCTTTCAGAGTAGCCTCCAGGGCCTGCTAGTGCTAACAGGCCCTATGAGCGAGGTCCTGCCATTCTAGTAATGGCCGCGCGACGATCCTCTCATTGTTGAATTCTTCTGAGATAGGCATTCAGCTCTGCGTCCGCGGCCGGCGATGTGCACTTTCCTGGGCGCTCATACAGGCAGACCCCCTGCCAGCACTCGGACTGCGCGAATCCGGCCGGGAGGTCCGGTGAAGCGGCTGGCGCGATCAGCGCATTGATGGAGGGCGCATCTTTTGCAATTTGCCCGGCGCTTTCCTCCGGAATGATCGGCACGTTCCGATGGAGATGTGTGTATCCCCCCGACTCCGACCACATCACGCGGTAAATTCCCACGCCACATACCGCCGGTTCGCGGCTCAGACGATCGAAAGCGCCGTCGCCCCAGCGCGTTCTGTACCAGTCCGCGCATTGTGCCGCGAGCAACGCGGAAGAGAGCGCGAGAAACGCCACACCGATCGCCACAACCCATCTGGGATTGTCGAAAACTTCAAATCCGTGCTTGATCTCATGCATGAGATCGACAATGCCTATCGCCGCCAGAGTGATGGCGGGGGCGAGAATCGGATAGAGGAAGCGGATCTCCTTGTGCGGGATCACGCTGTGCGAAACCACCACGATGGCGCAGAAGATGGCGAGGAAGGGGCTTCGCCGGGCGCCGTGAAAGAGCAAGAAGACCGCAGGGCCGAGCAACACCACAAGAATCAGCAAATACCAGTACCACGGCTGAACCGGGAACAGTTTGCCTGGACCTTCGACCACGTTCGCCTCAAAGTAGCGGATGAACGACTGCCACGGATAGGACCAGGTGAACCAATCCACGGCCCCGAAGACAAGCACGGGAACAGCTGCTCCGGCCGCGACTGCCGGAATCCTCTCGCGCCAGCGCGGATAACAAAAGTAGACCATCGCGAAGAGGAGCGCTGGCAGCAATTGAAGGCGAAGGCAGGCGGCCAACGCGCAAAGCATTCCTGCAAGAAAGAGCCGCTTTCGCTCGCCCAATCGTTCGCCGTAAACGCCGAGATAAAGCCCGGGCAGCAAGACGTGGGCGGCAACCACTTCATTCAGCGCTTTTGGCGCAAAGTAAACCAGCCCGAAGAAGAAGGCGCACGCGAGGGCCGCGATGATGGCCGCGGCCGTGCCGCTGGCGCGCTTTGCCCATGCATACCCAAACCAGACTGTGACGAGCGAGATGAGCGAGAGAACAATCGTTGTTCCAAGCAGGTATCCGGCCGACGCCGAGCCTAGCCAGGCGGTCGCGCGCATCACTCCGGCAAGGAACGTGGGAAAAACCCAGGAGCGAATGCCAAGCCTCCATTCCCAGGAGATGGCGCCGTATCCAAATGCCAGCCTGTGCGCGGGCTCAAGAGTCTGAAAAATCTCGTCGGGATAAAAAATGTTGGGCGAGCCCACTGCAAGCCCGACGCGCAGCGCAAGAGCGAATCCGAGAAGGGCAGTCCAGGCAGAGATTATTCTCGCGCGCGTCACGGATGTGCACCCAAGTCCGCGGTCGCGTTCTCGTTGGTCAGATAGGTGCGGGTTAAATCCGCGTGGCCCGCGAGAGTCGCGCGCTGCTGGCCATCGACCAAAAAGCGCACCTCGATCACGCGAGGCAGATTAGCGTTAAGCGTGGAGCAAATGGAAAGCACCGTGAGCGACTCAGTCTCCAAACCCGAAGGGTGTCCGGCGGCAAAGGCTCCGGTAAGATTGACGACCGCAAGTTGGGGGCCGCTGGGCGCCGCACTTCCTTTCGAATCCGCGATGGGGACAAGAAAAACCTGCTCGATGGAGCTTGCCCCGCCGGGCACGGGATGCGTGGAGTCGGGAGCCGCGTACAGGTCGAGCAACTTGCCAAGAATGGCGCGCGTACGGGCCTCGGGATTCTGCGGCAACGGCAGCGTGAGGAGCCGTGGCTGCACGGTGTTGTCGGCGTCATTCGCAACCATCAGGGTGGCTTGCTCAGCCGGAGCCACCTGGGGCGCCTGCGTGGGAGCGGAATCCTCGCCGCGAAGCAAGCGATCGTGAGCCCGGCGCAATTGGTTCCACAGAAGTACGCCCATGATGACGGAGGCGGCGAGCAAAACAATGAAGAAGACGGTCTGGTGGCGAGGGATCACTGATCACGGTCCTCCCGTGCTTGCGATCGCCACTCGACCAGAGCCGCAGCCAGCGCATCAGCTACGCGCGCCTGGTAGTCCGGATCGTCAAGGCCGGCTGGCCCTTGCGCATCCGTCGATCGCTCCGGCGCGATCTCAATGGCCACCGCCGGACATCTCATGCTGTCGATCGCAGGCAGTGCAGTTCGTCCCAGAGTGACGGGCACTGTGGCGTGGGACAGCGCCGAGTTGACCACTCCGGCAAAAGACAGGCTGCGCATGACCCACGCTGCCTGCGCGGTCTTCCAGGCGGGAAAGCGCGCATCAAAGTGCGCGTCGAGGTGCGTGTTTTGGACCGGAGCCAGCGATGAGACGAAGAGGTGCACTCCCGAACCACTTTCCGCTGCGTGCAGGCTAATGCAGGCCTGCGCGTTCGCATGGTTGGCAATCTGGGCACGGAAATCGGGCTCCAGCGTCGTGTCGGATTCGCGTGTAGTCACCACCCCGAAGCCGCGGGCCATGAGGAGTGACCGCAGTCTGACGCTGAAGGCCAACGTATACGCCTTCTCAGCTTCGCCGCCCAGGCGCGCGCCAGCGTCGTTGCCGCCATGAGCGGCGTCGAGCACGACCACAAAGCGCGGAGCGGGTGATGGAGCTTGCGCGAAGATCGGGCCCGATGCCGTAAACGCAAAGAGGGCGGCCATCGCCCAAAACCATCCGCGGCGACTGTGAATTTCCACGACTGTTTGGCCAGTAGTACGCAGTGCGAAACAGGTGGCGCGCAGCAAGAGAGAAATTGACGCGCCCGAGTCGGACGGTTCCCGCCGTATGTCTTCAATCCAGCGCATAGATGGCCAGGCCGCTCAGCAGCTTGGGAAAAAAGTCCGTTGACTTTTGCGGCATCACTTCGCCGGCGAAAGCCACTTCCTTCAACTGCTCCATGGTCACGGGTTTGGTGAGGAAGGCGATATCGGCCGTGCCGCTACGTACTTGCTCAACCGCTTCCTGGGCATCACGCAGATAGCGCAGGTTGGTTTGCTCGCGCACCTTTTCGGCGTCCAGGCCCATCAGGTGCTCGAAAACAACGGAATGCAATTGCGTCAGGTCGAGCTGCCGCTGGCGTTCGGGCAGGCCTGCGAGGGCTGCGGCCATGGCATCCGGCTTGGCGCGCATCAGGAATGCCCCAGAGCAGGTAACGGCGACGAATGCCGTTCCCGTCTCGCGTGTCAACTCATCCATGAACGAAGGGGCATCGAAGGGCGGAAGCGGTTGAACGGTGAAGTACGCCTCGGCCGCCTTGAAGAAAGCCGTAGCGAAGAAGCCGTTGAGACCGTGAACGACGCGGTGCGTGGGCAGAATCACTAGTTCATCCGAGTCCATGTTGACGAAAGTCATCATGGCTGCGTCCTCGGGGAATTCGGGCTGCGGTAACTGCTGCGTGCTTGAGGCGCTTTTGCCGTGCGATCCGCCCTGGTGTTCTTTTGAGTACTTTAGTGCGGTTTCATAGCGGTGGTGGCCGTCGGCGATGATGAGCTTCTTGTCGCTCATGGCGGTCACCAACAAGCGGATAGCCGCTGGATTGTTGACCCGCCAGAGCCTGTGCACCACCCCGTATTCGTCGGTGACTTCGGCATCCGCAGCCCCGTGGCCTTCGTACAGAATCTTTTCTATGCTGCCGGCGGGGTCGGAGTAGAGCATGAAAATCTGGCCGAAATGCGCGCGAATCGCCTTTAGCAGGTTGAGCCGATCGCTCTTGGGCTTTGACAGCGTTTGTTCATGCCGAAATACGACCTGGTCCGCGTAATCCTGCAGCTTGCCCAGAGCGATAAATCCGCGCCGTTCCTTTTCGATTTCGGTGCCTGGAACCTTGAAACGCTGCGCATAAGCAAAGACGCACGGCTCGGTTTCCTGGATCAAAACGCCCTGTTCGCGCCAGGCTTGAAAATCGTGTGCCGCGCGCGTATAGACGTTTTCACCCTTCTCCGCGTCAAATAGCTCAGGCAGTCCCAGGATGATCCGGACGAGGTTAAAGGGGCTGCGCTGGTAGTACGCCTGTTGCATGGCCGGACTGATCTTGTCGTAAGGCTGCGTGACCACGTCTTCCAGGCGAACCGTCGAGGGATTGTAGCGCCAGGCGCGAAAAGGATAAATACGAGCCATGAGAAAGGTCTTGCTCTCCGTTTATACGGTGGAATTTGAGCCCCGCTTACGCCGCGATATCTGCTGGAGATCGAACAGCTTCCCCAGCCTCGATTGTACCGCAGCGCTTGACGCGCACGGCCTGCGTAAAGTCTGGTCTGCGCGATGCCGCTGTGACAATCTGCTGACAGCAGAGGCGCGCAGATGGTGGTAATATCGCCTTCAACCCTCCGTGGTGCCTCATGAGGACGTTTCCCCAGCACGCGATTCCAAACGGGGTGGGCAACCTCGCCTTATTTTGCCGCCTCGTCTGCTTGAGTGCGTTGGCCACGGTCCTTTGCTTGGCGCAGGCGCACGCACAGGAGGATCAACTAAACAAGGTCCACGTCGAGCCGCCGTCGGCCTCCTCGCCGCCGGCGAGCGAGCCAAAGGGCGCAGAGGCTGCTCCCGAAACCGGAACAGCGTCGCTCCGCATCCATCCAGGCTCATTCATCCGCATGAATGTGGACATGGTCCTGGTCCCGGTCACGGTCACCGACCCCCTGAACAGGCTGGTGACAGGTTTGGAAAAAGAGGACTTTCAGGTCTACGAAAACAGCGGCGAGGAGAGAATCGCTAGTTTCGCCTCCGAGGACGCCCCGGTCTCCATCGGAGTCATCTTTGACCTCTCCGGCTCCATGACATCCAAACTGGTCCGCGCCCGCGAAGCGATTCTGCAGTTCATCAAGACGGCAAATCCGCAGGATGAATTCTTCGTCATAGGCTTCAACGACCGGCCGGAGCTGATTGAGGACTTCACCAGCTCTGTTGACGACATTCAGGCACGGCTGGCGACCGTTCACGCTGGTCACCGCACCGCGCTGCTGGATGCGATCTATTACGGCATCGCCAAGATGAAGGACGCCCATCACGAGCGGAAGGCATTGCTGGTCGTTTCCGACGGCGGCGACAACCGCTCCCGCTTCACCGAGGGCGAGGTCCGGGCCGGCGTGCGCGAAGCTGACGTGGAGATCTACTCGATCGGCATCTTCGATCCGTACGCGCCCACCCCTGAAGAGCGCACCGGCCCGCAGCTCCTCGACGACATCAGTTCCGCGACCGGCGGGCGGCTCTTTCGCGTCGACGACGTGGACGAGATGAGCGACATCGCCGAAAAGATCTCCACCGAGCTGCGCAACCAGTATGTGATTGGCTACAAGCCCAAGGATCTGACCCGCGATGGCAAGTGGCGTAAAGTGAAAGTGAAGGTAAGCCCGCCTCCGGGTCTTCCTCCACTTACGGTCTATGCTCGCACCGGCTACTATGCGCCTCTGCAATAACGCGATTCTGGCCGCCTTCTTTGCCGCCGCAGGGCTTGCTTTGTCCGCGCAGCAGGCGCCTGCGCCGCAAGCCGCAGCGCAGGCAACTCCGGCGCCGCCGCCAACTGTCGATACCGATCCGGTCCGGTCGCCAGACGTCGTCGCTCCGGCTCCGTCCTCCGGTGCGGTGCGTAAAGAGGGCGAGGGTTACCTGCTCCACACCGACGTGGAAGAGGTGGTGCTCAACGCCACCGTCCTCAACGGCACCAGCCTGGTCGAAAACCTGACCAAGAATGATTTCGCGGTCTACGAAGACGGAGTGAAGCAGACGCTGATCAGCTTTCAGCACACTGATCTGCCGGTTTCCATGGGGCTGGTGGTCGACAACTCCGGGTCGATGTACCGCAAGCGGCCCTCGGTGAATAAGTCCGCACTCGACCTCGTCGAGGCCTCGAACCCGCAGGACGAAGCCTTTGTAGTGAACTTCTCTGACGAAGCGTTCATTGATTGTGACTTCACATCGAGTATTAACAAGCTGCGCGATGGGCTGTCGCACATCGATTCCCGCGGCGGCACCGCCCTGTACGACGCCGTCGCGGCCTCAGCTGACAAGCTGGTTGCCGATGCAAAACGGCCCAAGCAGGTTCTGATCCTGATCACCGACGGCGAGGACAACGCATCGAGCTCGGACCTGGAGCAGACTATCGCGCGCGTGCAGCAACTCTCCGGGCCGGTGATTTACTCGATTGGACTGCTCTTTGGCGACGAGATGAGCCGCGCCGAGGTGCGCCACGCGCGGCGTGCGCTGGAAATGCTTTCCCAGGAAACAGGCGGCATGGCGTTTTTCCCAAAATCCATCGACCAGATCGATCAGATCGCCGCCGAGGTGGCGCGCGACATCCGCAGCCAGTACACGCTCGGCTATCACTCGACGAAGCCGACGACGGTGCCGGGCTTCAGGCGCGTGGAGGTGACCGCCGAGTCCAAAGGATCGGGCAAGCTCACAGTCCGCACCCGTACTGGCTATTTCCCGGTAGTGCGCACACCAAAACAGACAGCGGCGACGGAGAAGTAGAGCGTCGAAGAATTAGTGGGCCGAAGGAATAGAGGCCGAGGAGATTATCGACATGCCAAATGAAGCTGAACTGAAGGCCGAACTAGAACAACTCGCACACCTCAAAGCGATGGGTGAGAAGGCATACGACGACATGTACGAGGAGCATTCGCCGAGTGATGCCAATGCCCGCTATAGCGACGCCAAGGAGTGCTTTTACGATGCTATCGGGCTGGCCAACCGGCTCGGCCTCAAGGAAGAATCCGAGGCGCTCAGCGCGCGCCTGGCGCACATCAAGGCGGTTTTCCGCGGCCAGTTTACCTAGCGCCATTGGATGATCTGCAAGAGATCATTGCGTAGTTTTTGTTGCGATTTCTCATCGGAACCCGATTCGAGAATCGCCTCGAGAATCGCCCTGCCGTTTGCAGTCTGACGGCAGTTAATGCAATTCAACGTGCGCATATCGTCATCCGATGGTTTCGCTGGCCCGCCCCGATGCTCCGCGCGATAAGCTAATAGCTAAAAGCTAGGAGCTGACAGCTACATCATGTCCCCTTACAAGTACTCAACCCTTGCCGTCCACGCCGGGCAGCACCCTGACCCACTCACCGGAGCGGTGAATGTGCCCCTCTACCTTTCCTCGACCTTTGAACTCACCGGAATCGGCAGCGACCGCGGCTGGGATTACTCCCGCGCCGGCAACCCAACGCGCGATCGCCTCGAAACGGCGCTGGCCACACTGGAGGGCGGAACGAGCGGGCATGCGTTCACCACCGGGATGGCCGCCATCTCCGCGCTGGTGGCGATGCTGCACGCGGGCGATCATGTTGTCTGCTCGCGCGACGTGTATGCCGGAACAGTGCGCCTCTTCGATCAGATCGTGAGCGGCTACGGCATCCAGATCGAATACGTGGACACGAGCGACCTGTCCGCCGTAGAAGCGGCGATAAAGCCGAACACGAAGCTCGTGCACATTGAAACGCCGAGCAATCCGCTCATGGTGCTTACCGACATTGCGGCCGTCGCCAAGATCGCGCACGCCCACGGCGTCGAAGTAAGCGTCGACAATACCTTCCTGTCGCCCGCATTGCAGCGCCCGCTCGAGCTCGGCGCCGACATTGTGATGCATTCGACCACCAAATACCTGAATGGCCACTCCGACGGCCTGGGCGGAGCGCTGATCGGGTCAAAGCCCGAGCACAAGGAGCGCTTTCTGCTCATCCAGAAGGCGGCCGGCGGCGTAATGTCTCCCTTCGAGTGCTTCCTGGTACTGCGCGGTATCAAGACGCTGCCATTGCGCATCCAGCAGCATGAGGCCAACGGCCGCGCGGTGGCGGAGTTCCTTTCCACGCATCCGAAGGTAAGCAAGTTGGCCTATCCGGGCCTGAAGACTCACCCACAGTATGATCTGGCGCTGAAACAGCAGAAGGGCTTCGGATCGATGATGAGCTTCGAACTGAAATCCCGCGACGAAGCGGCGCGGTTCCTCAAGGCGATCAAGATCTTCATCAATGCAGAGTCGCTGGGCGGGGTCGAGTCGCTGGCGTCGCACTCAGCCACTACCACGCACGGCTCGGTGAGCGAGGAAGTGCGCCGCTCGATGGGGATCAACGAGGGGCGGATTCGCCTTTCGATCGGCATCGAGGACAAGGAAGACCTGATCGCCGACCTCGATCAGGCCCTCGCCGCGGTCTGAGGAGGCGTTGTGTCCGATGCGCGGCTGATTCAAGCGGGACTGATTCTTGCGATTGACACTTGCGGGCCGTCCGGTTCGGTGGCGCTGGGCCGGCTGCCCGGCCGCGACCTGGAGATTCTCGGGCAAATCGAGCTGGCCGGACGCACCTACTCGGCGACGCTGGTGGCCGCGGTGGGCGAGTTGCTGCGATCGGCGGGCACGGAACTCCGAGAACTGGGCGGGATTGTTGTCGTCAACGGGCCGGGGAGCTTTACGGGCGTCCGCGTCGGGCTGAGCGCCGTGAAAGGCCTGGCCGAAGGGACGGAGATTCCCGTGGTCGCACTCTCACGGCTCGAGGTCCTTTCGCGGTTGTCCGGGGTGCCGTCATCGGCGCTCGATGCGCACCGGGGCGAGGTCTTCCTGAGGCTGGAGCAAATGGGCTCGAAAGTGAACGAAATCCTTGCCGGCCCCGGCGAACTTGCAGCGATCCATCCTGCACCGGTTCGTGTGGCCGTGTGCGACGACGGCGCAGCGGCGGTGCTGGCGGCTGCGTGGCCAGGGGCGCAACTGATCGCGGTGCCGGCGCCGGTTGCGGCGGATGCGCTCCGCCTTGGCGAGGCGCGCCTGACTGCCGGTGTTTTCGCCGATCTGGCTCTGCTCGACGGCCATTACCTGCGGCGGTCGGACGCGGAGATTTTTGGCGTGGAAGCCGAGGGCAAGCCCGCGATGGCGGCTTCATAGCGTTTATGGAGCCCCCTGCAGAGACCGTGCAGATCCGGCGCATGACCGCGGCCGACGTGACTCAAGTGATGGAAATCGCCGCGTGTCTGCCGGAGGCGCCCCAATGGCCAGAGGCGGCCTACCTGACCGCCCTGAATCCACAATCGACGCCCCACCGAATCACCCTGGTCGCTTCCGGGCCCCGGCCCGAGAGCGTCCAGGGCTTTACCATGGCCAGCTTATTGCCTCCCCAGGCGGAACTGGAATCGATTGCCGTGGCCGCCGGGAGCCAGCGGCTCGGTCTGGGCCGCATGCTCTTCGACGCTCTCGTGAATGATCTGCAGGCGGCAGGTTTCCTCGAAATTGCCCTCGAGGTGCGGGCGTCGAACCGCCCGGCACTGGCCTTTTACCGGTCCGCTGGCTTCCGTCAAACCGGTCTTCGCAGGGCCTACTACGCTGATCCTATTGAAGATGCGGTGCTCATGCGGCTTCATTTCACTTGAGGCGTGGCCGGGAGGGTCATCCGGCATCAGTTACCTCGATATTCACAGGGAGATGTTACCTTCAGCGGATTTCTCGCTTGCCGATTCACCCAAAACAGCGATATATGTAAATGTTCTAATAAAAACGGCGGCAAGGTATCGCCAAACCAACCCGCCGAACCGGAGGTGCTTGATGGACGAAGTACAAGGTTCCATGCTGAGCGAAGAGATCGATCGCCTGCACGCAGAACATCGCCGCTACGCTCAGCGTTTGGAAGAGTTGCTTCAAAAGCCATACCTTTCCGAAGATGAACAGATGGAAGAAGTGCGCTTGAAGAAGCTCAAGCTGCACGCCAAGGACCTGATCTTCGCGCTGGAACGCCGCGTTCTCGTCGTGGCGTAAGTTTTGAGGTATTAAGCTTTTGTGGCTCACGGGCCGAGCTTGGCGGCTTGGCAGTGTGAGGTGTTTCAGCGTGTCCCCGCGCCACCCTTCTTCAGGGTTTCGTCCCTTCAATCACCGTATAATCGTTGGGAACTATGGTTCGCGACGGTTACATTTACGGAATCAGTCTGCTGGCAGTTGCCGCAGCGCTCAAATGGCTTACAGGATATTGGGTTTGGGGCCTTGCGCCGGTCCTTCTCGCGGCGTTTTTCCTGTGGTTCTTCCGTGATCCTCAACGCACCATTCCAGCCGGTCAAGGCTTGATCGTCTCGCCTGGCGACGGCCTGGTGACCGAAACAACCGCCATCATGACTCCTGACGGGGCTCGCCAGCGGATCAGTATTTTTCTGAGTGTCTTTGACGTTCATGTGAACCGCGCGCCCATCGGCGGCGTCCTCAGCCAGGTGCGCTATCGCAAGGGCCAATTTCTGAACGCCATGAATCCGGTCTCGGCCGAGCGCAACGAACAGAACACGGTCACGGTACGCGGCCTGGGAGCAGATGCGGGATTCGAGGTTACATTCAAGCAGATTGCCGGGCTGCTGGCGAGACGCATCGTCTTTCGCTGCGATCAAGGGCAGTCGGTCGAGCGTGGGCAGCGTGTCGGCCTAATCAAATTCGGTTCCAGAGTCGATGTCGTCATCCCATCAAGCGCAGTGCTGCAAGTGAAAGTTGGAGAGCGGGTCAAGGGCGGCACTAGTGTGCTGGCCTCCATGCCGCAGGGAGAGAGCTCGTGAATTCCTTTGATTTTCAACGGGCAAAAGGAAAGCCTCATCCGCGTCTCCGGCGAGGCATGTACTTGCTCCCCTCGCTATTCACGGCAGGCAGCCTGGGGGCAGGCTACTTTGCCATCACTCAGACTATCGGAGCTCTGGATGGAAGCGGCCAGGCACACGTGCACCTGGACTGGGCAGCGATCGCCATTCTGTTTGCCATTCCGTTCGACGCGCTCGATGGCCGTATCGCCCGCTTGACCAACACCACCAGCGACTTCGGCAGAGAGCTGGACTCGCTGGCAGATGTCATCACCTTTGGCGTGGCGCCCAGCCTGCTCGCTTTCGTCTGGGGATTCCGCTTCCTCCCCGATTCGTTGAGTTTTGAACTGCGGCAGCACTTGATGCAGGCTGGTGCATTCATTTGCTTTCTCTTTCTCCTTAGCGGAGCTTCGCGGCTGGCGCGATTTAACATCAGTCCCGATGCGCAACCGCGAAACCCTGGGCGCGCCGACAGAAAGTATTTTGTCGGCATGCCGATCCCCGCGGCGGCTGGCCTGCTGGCTGCCACCGTCCACTTCTTCAATGCCTATCCTGTCGAGGAGTGGTGGGTCGCCGTTCCCTGGCTCATTCTTGTTGGGCTGACGGCATTTTTGATGGTCAGCACCTGGCGCTTCTGGTCAGCCAAAGAGATCAATTTTTCCCGCCGCCATCCCTTCCAGTTGTTGGTTCTGCTGGCGTTGATCGCCTACATCGCGCTGCGGTACTCGAATGTGGTCATGTTCCCGGTCGCATTGGTGTACATGTTCTCTGGCATCTGGGTGCGCGCAGCTTATGGCTGGTCCAGGCGGCGGCGCAAAAAGCCGCTCGATCCGCCCGCTCACTCGCCGGTCGCAGCCGAACCCGGCGCTGGAAGACCGTAGCCCTAATTCAAAGCAAGCCAAAGGACGCCTGTGTACAAAATTGCTATTGCCGGCGCTTCAAGCCTCGTGGGCCGGGAGTTGAAGGAGGTTCTGTCGGAGTCGCCGCTGGCCTCGGCCAGCTTTGTTCTGCTCGACGAGGAAGCCGCGCAAGGCCAGTTGGACCAGTTGGGCGATGAGGTCACTTTCATCCAGGCAATTGGCGCCGAAGCCTTCGACCATGCTGACTTCACATTCTTCTGCGGCACCGAAAGCCTGACGCGCCGGTACTGGCAGCAGGCCTTACGATCCGGATCGACGGTCCTGGATCTCTCAGCGGCGTTGGACCGGGAGACTGGTGTGGTGGTTCGCGCACCGTGGCTGGAGACGGACGCGGCGGGCGTCGATCTCTTTACGCCGGCCGTGGTGCCTGCCCATCCAGCCGTCGTCACGCTTGCATTGTTGCTGCAGCGGTTGCAACAAGCCGCGCCGGTGCGCTTCGCCGCCGCTACCGTGCTTGAGCCGGCCAGCGATTTCGGACGCGCGGCCATGGACGAGTTGCACCAGCAGACGGTAAGCCTGCTCAGCTTCCAGTCATTGCCTCGAGCGATTTACGACGCGCAGGTGGCGTACAACCTACTTTGCAGCATGGGTGAAAGCTCCACCGTGAATCTGCCGGATCTGGAAGCGCGCATTCGCCGCCACTACCAAGTGGTAACCGGCGGGCGCGGCCCGTCGCTGGCTGTGCAGGTGATCCATGCACCCGTCTTCCACGGCCATACCTTTTCCGTTGCCGTCGAACTCGAACGCCCGGTCGAGATTGGCGCCCTTGAAGATGCATTAACCGGCGAGCACGTCGATTTGGTGCTCGAAGATACGGATTCGCCGTCAAACCTCGCCGCCACCGGGCAAAACGACATCCTGGTTCGGCTGCGGCCGGAACCCGAAGGCCGCAACTCCAATCTGGCTTCGCGACTATGGCTGTGGGCCGCGGCCGATAATCTGCGCATGATCGCGCAGAATGCCGTGCTGTGCGCGCTCGACCTCCGTCGAATCCGCCCGCAAGGCAAAGTGCAGTAGGTAAGACAGTACCGGCAATCTTACATTTGCGTTTCCGTCTTACTTTTGCTAATCTGTAAGCCATGAAGTCGCCTCAGCGCCAATCCAAAGATCAGGTCTACGCCACGGTAAGCACGAAGGGGCAGCTTGTGATTCCCGCTCCGATTCGGGAGGCGCTTGGGATCGAGCCTGGAACTCGGATTGCCATTCGGCGGGAAGGAGCGCGAGTGATTCTCGATCCGGAGACCATGGCGGCAAAGTTGCGCTTGATTGACGAGATGCACGGATCAGCCGCCGGCCATGAATCTGGAACCGATCTATTGCTCGAGGAACGCCGGATTGAGCGCGAACAGGAGTTGGCGGAAGAAGGCTGGTAAGGCCGCAGATGACCATTTACGTGCTCGACTCCTCGGCTTTGATTCGCTACATTGACCGTGAACCGGGCGGCGACCGCGTAAAGGAAATATTGAAAGAGTGTGTGAAGCGGCGAGTCGAAGTTTGGATTTCGGCTGTGCAATGGGGTGAGATCGCGGGGAACATCCGCAAACGCATGGGTGCGGCGCACGAAGAGCAGATCATGAGCAGCCTCCTGCCTAGCGAGGTCAGAATCATCCCCGTGAACGGCGAACGGGCGGTGCGTGCAGCTGAACTCCGCGTCGATCACAAGCTCGCCTACGCTGACTGCTTCGCTCTGGAGCTCGGGATGGATTCGCCGGATCACGTGCTGGTGACCGCGGATTTCGGATTCAAAGCTGTAGATAACCTCGCCCGGATTGAGTTTCTTCCGGCGAAATAATCTGTCAATCGGGGAAAGCTTCCGTCCCTAGCGCCGCTTCCACAACTGCACAATGTAGCTGTCGGTCATTCCGGCAATGTAGTCGGCCACAGTGCGGGCCAGGCCTTCAGTCGGAATCTGCGCCTGGTGATCCCGGGGCAAGAGGCCGGGCTCGGCCATGAGATATTCGAAGATCTCGATGACGACCTCTTCAGCGCGTGCATGTTCTTGTTCCTGGACGGGCGTGTTGTATAGGTTCGCGTAAAGGAATTCCTTGACGGCGATCCGTTCAGATTCCATCTGCGCGCTGAGTGCGGCGAGCCTTTGCGGGGCGCGGCGGATCTTCTCGAGCGTAGTAGCGCCAAGCTCATTCACGCGCTTGCGTACTTCCCAAATCAGATCGGTGACCCATGCGTTCAACAGACGCCGCAGGGCCTCGTACACTGCCAGCCGCGGTGGAGCAGCGGGAAAGCTTCGGATCGTGGCATCGTGAAAGCTGCGAAAGAGCGGCGCGCCATCGCGAACCTGCTCGAGCGCAAGGACGCCGGAGTCCAGTCCGTCGTCGAGATCGGCGGTCAGATAGGCAATCTCGTCCGCAAGATCGATCAGTTGGGCCTCAAGCGGTGGGAATCGATCAAGAAAATACTCTGCCAGTTCGGGATGGTCTTTCTCGGAGTAGTCGCGCGAATGTTTCACGATGCCTTCGCGGACGGCGAGCGTTAAGTTGAGCCCGCGGAAGGCCGGATAGCGCTCCTCAAACCAGGTGACGATGCGCAGCGCATGCAGGTTGTGGTCGAAGCTGAGCCCGTGAAAACGGAGCGCGCGGTCGAGTGCTTTTTCGCCCGCGTGGCCAAAGGGCGGATGCCCAATGTCGTGCGCCAGAGCCAGCGCTTCTGCCAGTTCCACATTGAGTCCCAGGGCCGCCGCCATTGTGCGCGAGATTTGAGCGACTTCGAGCGTATGCGTCAGGCGGCTGCGGAAATGGTCGGAAAGCCCTTCGGCGGGCAGGCGCGTGAAGACCTGTGTCTTGCCGGCGAGTCGGCGAAAAGCGCGTGCGTGCAGGACTCGTGCCGCATCGCGCGCAAACGGAGTGCGATAAGCGTGCGGCGGCTCGGGATGGACTCTTCGCGACAGCGGGCTGTCCGCACCGCCAACTACCGCGATTCCCGGAGGCAGCGCCGTGGCCGATTCGGTCTTGAGCACAATCATCGGAACCAGCCCTCGCGGCGCGGCCACGAAGGCCACTGCTCAGGTTTGGTTATATCGCAAAAGGTGGACTGGGTGGCGTCGGGAGGGCGTTTGTGCGTCGGGGAAATGCAATGGCACGGCGGCGACTCGACCAGCGCAGCCCACTCGGCTGATGGCCCTCAGCTCAACTATGGCGATTCCGGCGCCCGCGGCTGCGCGAATTTATTCCGGCTTTGCCTGACCGGCGGAGCTGTCCTCTTTGGCGAGCCTGACTCGGGCGCCCTCCAGCTTCTTCTGCACCTTCTCGACGTCGCCGGGCTCGATGTCGGCTGCGGACGACTTGGCGAATTCGTCCAGCGAAAGCTGCCACTGCGCCGCGGCCAAACGGATGCGGCCGGTCTTCTCGTAAAGATCGCCCAGGTGCATGTGAACTGTTGGATCGGTTTGGTCGCGATTCACGGCCTGCCGAAGGTTGTCTTCGGCCAGTTCGTATTCGCCCATCTTGAAGTAAACCCAGCCGAGCGAATCGAGGTATGCGCCATTCCCCGGTTCAAGGTTGACGGCCTTGCGAATCATTTTGAGCGCGTCCGGTAGCTTGATCCCCTTGTCGGCCCACATATAACCCAAATAGTTCAGAGTCATCGCGTTTTCCGGATCCAGATTCAAAGCCTGGCGGAAAAACTGCTCGCCCTGTTCCGTGCGCTTCTGCCGCTCGGCCCATTCACCACGGAGGAAGAACAAGTAAGTGCGGTCATCCTTCTTTGTCGCCAGCGGTTCGGCCTGGTCAAGCGCATCTTCGGCATCCTTCCACCGGCGCAGACGGATGTTCATTTGGGCGATAGCAAGCCAAACACCGCGCTGTTCATCGGGCGTGGCGCCATCAAGCAAGCCCTTCGCCATGGCCAGACCTTCATCGGGATGATCCTGGTCAGCCAGCTCTCCGGCGAGCATCAGCTTCAAATCGCGATTCTTGGGATCGGCGGCAACTGCCTTGCGGGAGACGGCAATGGCCTTGTCAAATTCGTGGGCGCCGCGGTACGCGTCTACTTGCCCTTGGTAGCCGCGCGCGGCGAAGCTTCCGCCCAGATCGATCAACTTCTGGTATGCGGCGATCGCCGGATCGATTTTGTTCTCTTCGAGGGAGACAGCCCCCAGGCGCTCAAGGAAGATGGCGCGGTTGTTCTTCTCATCGTCCTTGTAAGCGCCGTTGGCGTGTGAGGTGGCATCGACCATTTCCTGGTAGGTCTGAACGGCGTCGTCGAAGCGGCCCAATATGTCGAGAAGCAGCCCTTCATTGAAGCCGGCTTCCAACGAGGTGGGATCGATTTTGCGCGCCTTGCGAATGGTAGCCAGCGCATCTTCGTATTTGCCCTGGCGACGCTGGATTTCGCCGATGTGGACCAGTGCCTCGGTGTTTTCTGGGTCGGCTTCGGCGAGCGCCTGATACCGCTTGAGCGCTTCATCGAGCTGGTCGTCCGTGAGCAGCGCCGAGGCAAGCGCATCCATCGTCTGCAGGTCGCCGGGCTCTAGATCGTCAGCGCGCTTATAAGCGGCAATGGCGTCCTTAGGCTGCTTCAGTTGGTCGTAAAGCGCGCCCAGCGTAAATTCCATTTTGGGTGAGCGCCCGTCCACGGGAACAGCCTCGATCGCTTTCACGGCGTGTTGCACATCCCCGCTCTCGGCGTATAACCGCGCCAGGTTCAGCACGACTTCTTCCGACTCGGGCTCAATGGCCTGGGCTGTTTTGAACTCAGCCTCCGCCTTGTCCGACTGGTGCTTGACCGTGTAGAGCTGGCCCAACACCATGTGATCCTCTACACTCTTGGGCTGCAGGGCAACAATCTTTTCGAATTCCCCGATCGCCTGATCAAGCACGTTGGCTGAGTTCGCAGTGGTCGCCCCGCCGTTTTGACCCTCACCCAGTTGGCGCAGGTAGATACGCCCCAATAGCCGGTGTGCGTCGATGTCGTCGGGATGAGTTTTCAGCACCGCGTGCGCCGCGGTCTCGGCGTCGTGTACGCGGTCTGCGCGGAAATAGAGATTCGCAAGATCGTCGTTCAGCTCGGCGGAGTCGGGATCGGCATTGAGCGCCAGCTTATACTGCTCGATGGCCTGATTCACCTCATCCGTGCGCCCCTCGGAAACAGCATCATCCTCGTACACACTGGCAAGGGCCAGGTGAAAGTACGCTTGAGCGCGGTTTGGTTCGGCAGAGTTCGTGGAGTCAGGCGCCGGTATTACCGGTTTCGACCCTGTATCGGCCCTCGCAGTCTCCACCGGAGTCGCCTGGACGGGTGCAACGCTCGACGGCGTTTGTTTGTCCTTCGCTGGGCCGGTTGAGGGGCTATTGGCAGGCGAGTTTTGGGCGAATACAGGAGAGATGGGCAGCAACAAGAGAATGGCGGCTGCAAACCGGGGTGTCAACTTCGACATATTTAGGTTTCTTTTCATCATGCGGCGGTTTTCCTAAGTTTTCAGCCGCAAAGCACACGAGAAGCGGCTCAGGCGGCAGAACTGACCGAGCCTGCCTACTCTTACAGACGATTCTACCCGTCATTAGTCTCTCCTGCACGCCAGATTGCGGGATTTTCGCGAAACTAAAGTGGGATCCAAGGTACAGATTCCAGCTGGCCGAAACTGTGCGCGCGTCTCCCCAGTTGCTCAATGCCGGAAGTGCCGGATCCCGGTAAAGACCATGGCCAGACCCAGTTTGTCAGCGGCAGCAATCACTTTATCGTCGTTCACCGAGCCGCCCGGCTGAATTACCGCGGTAGCGCCGGCCTGGGCAACGGCTTCGAGGCCGTCGGGGAAGGGGAAAAACGCGTCGGAAGCAGCGATGCAGCCCTTGAGAGGCAGAACGGCTTTCATGGCGCCGAATTTCGCGGCGTCCACGCGGCTCATCTGCCCCGCCCCCACGCCCAGTGTCTGGCCATCGCGCGCGTAAACAATGGCGTTCGATTTCACGTGCTTCGACACGCGCCAGGCAAACAGCAGGCTGCGCAGCTCTTCGGCCGAGGGCGGACGCCACGTGACCACCTTCAGCTCCGACTCCGTCACGCGGCCGGTATCGGCGTCCTGCAGCAGGAGCCCGCCCGAGACGTGCTTAACCACGGGGCGCGGCTCGGCGGCGCGAACCTCTACCAGGCGCAGGTTCTTCTTCGCAGAAAAGCGCGCGCGCGCCTCGGGAGAAAAGGCGGGTGCGGCAATGGCCTCCACAAACAGCTTGGCAATCTCTTCGGCCGCGGCTCCATCCACTTCGCGATTGATGCCGATGACTCCGCCGAATGCCGACACCGGATCGCTGGTCAAAGCCTTTTGATAGGCGTCGAGGATAGTTGCCCCGGTTGCTGCTCCGCAGGGATTCGTGTGCTTGACGATGATGACAGCCGGTTCCTCAAATTCCTGTGCCAGCTCCCAGCAGGCGTCCAGGTCGACCAGATTGTTGAAGCTCAGCTCCTTGCCCTGCAACTGCGTTGCACCGGCAATGCCCCGGCCGGATCCGTCGGCGTAGAGCGCCGCACGTTGATGCGGATTCTCGCCGTAGCGGAGCGCCTGGGCCAGCGGAAGATTGATGCGCAGCGTGCCCGGCAGTCGCGTTGTGTCGGGCGAGGCAGCGGCAGCGGGCGCGGGAGCATCGGCGATCCGCTCGAGAGTATTCGCAATCGCCGAATCGTATGCGGCGGTGAGCGCGAATGCCTGCTTTGCCAGCCGCCAGCGCGTTGCGCGAATCAGCGCGGCGCCGTGGGCGCCTTTCATCTCCTGGATAAGAGCGGGGTAGTCCGACACGCGCGTCACGATCGCCACATCTTCGAAATTCTTCGCCGCGGAGCGCACCATCGACGGCCCGCCGATGTCGATGTTCTCGATGAGATGCCCAAAGGCCACGCCGGGCTGTGCGGCTGTCTTCTCGAACGCGTAAAAATTCACTACCAGCATGTCGATGGGCTGGATGCCATGTGCCGCCACGGCAGCCTCGTGCTCAGCATTCCCGCGAATGTAGAGCAGGCCGCCATGCACACGCGGGTGCAGCGTTTTCACGCGGCCGTCGAGCATCTCCGGGAAGCCGGTGAGTTCGCTGACGTCCTTCACCGTCAGGCCGGCCTCGCGTAGCGCCTTCGCCGTCCCGCCTGTCGAAATCAACTCCACCCCAAAGCTCTGGAGTGCCCTTGCGAATTCCACCAATCCGGTCTTGTCCGTCACACTCAAAAGCGCGCGGCGAATGGTCTTCGCGCCGGTTCCATTTGCATCCATTGCCGAACTCACGATTCTGCTCCCTATTCCGTTTCTTGTTTAAGAATCCGCACAGGCTCGCATCGCCCTTCCCATCCTCCGCAGTGCGCCGGCCAAATTCCAGACTACATCGCGAAGCTCGGCTGCCTGTGAAGGTCTCGGCCAACCTGAAGACCCAAAATATTTCGCGCGCTGCCGCTACCGCAACTCGCTGCCGCGAGCAGCCGGCAATGCTTTAGAGTTGTGATATGGGAAGTTATCCCTCGCCCCCCCAGCCGGAGGTTCTTCCTCCTATCAGCGATTCTGTTCCGCCGCCGCGGCGACGGCGTAGTGCGTGGGCGGTCGCCCCTGCCACACATGTGCTTCTGGGGATCAATTGCGCTGTATTTGTGGCCATGGTGGCGACGGGCGCCAGCATCTGGATGCCGACACTCGATCAATTGATGTTTTGGGGCGCCGACAGACCAAACAATGTGCTTGTTTATGGGGAGTGGTGGCGCATCGTATCCGCAATGTTTGTGCACGTGGGCATTCTCCACCTGGCAACCAACATGTGGTGCCTGTGGAACTTGGGTCTGCTTGCTGAACCATTGATGGGCTCGTTTGGTTTGTTCGCTGTTTACATCCTCACCGGCGCCGCTGGCAACCTGCTCTCAACGCTCAAGAACTGGATGTATCCCATTCATGACGCGTCGGGAGCCATACTCTTTCAGGCTGGCGCGGGAGCGTCGGGTGCTGTCTTCGGCATTGCCGGCGCATTGATCGTTCTGCTTAGGTCAAAAGTGTTGCCTGTGCCGCCAGAAGAAGTCCGAAAACTGCGCAAGTCGGTCATTTACTTCGCCGCGATAAATCTGGTGATCGGTCTATCTATCAACTTCGGCAGCGGGTTCACCGGCGTCGAGGTCGACAATTCGGCCCACATCGGCGGTTTCTTGTGCGGGCTTCTCTTTGCCGCTCCGATGGTCCCGCGCATTGGCTCGCCGAGAGGCGAATTCCAATTCAAGCTGCGCCTGACCGTTGCGTTAGTTGTGCTGCTTCTGGTGTTATTCGGCTTCTATATCGCCCATGTACCGCCCCCGCAGGGCTGACCCGGCCGCAACTAACGCGTTGCCGTCGCGGAGAACTTCTTCACCATGGCTAGCAGCAGCTTGCGGTCGCTCTCATTCAAATTTGTGGAGTAGCGCCTGAGCTGGGTGAGAAACCGCAGCTCGTCGTCGGAGAGATTTTGTGTATTCATCTGGCGGGAAAGCGTGTCGCTGGCGAAAAACTGCGCGATCGGCAGGTCGAGTGCGTGAGCAATCTTGGCTAGCGTGTCCAGTGAGGGCACGGTGTGACCGTTCTCCACGCGCGAGAGATAGCAGCGCAATAGGCCGGTCTTCTTTTCGATGTCCCCCTGCGACAATCCTTTTTGCAGGCGGTAAGCGCGAATCGTGGTCCCGATCTTTATGCTCATTTCAAGTCCTGTCCGATGCGTACCATGGTTTACTTACCCGGTAGCAATAAGAAAACTATTAACTTTAGAGTTAACATGCGGCGGCTGGGATTGCAAGTGCAAAACCCTCTTCCGGGTCCAACTGGTCACCCGCGCCGGTCGCGGAGCACGACATTGGCTGCCCAGCCGCGCCGGTAAACCTTCACACTGCGTGGCTCGTCAGACTGAATACTGGCAAGAGAGGTCGGGTAGCGCAATGCGGCAGGCAGCAATGAGGCGTGCAGGTGCGGCAGGGATTGCCCTGGCTGCCTGCCTTGCTGCGTGGCCCCAGGCTCCCGCGACGCAAACCGCGCCAGGTCAGGCTCCTTCTTCGCCCGCGGCGTCAGCCGCACCGGAAACCGTGACTGGTGGCACGCTGCATGGAGTGGTCAAAAGCGGAACCATCCCGCTGCCAGGCGTTTCAGTCACCGCGCAAAACACTCTCACCGGCAAGCGCTATTCCACCACCAGTGACAGTACCGGCGCATGGCAAATGAAGATCCCTCTCAATGGCCGCTATGTGATTCGAACTCAGTTCGCGGCCTTCGCCGGAGGGTCGCAGGAAGCCGTCTTGAACGCAGCCAGCCACGATCAGACAGTAAATTTTGAGTTAATTCTAGCTTCGCGGCAGGCGGCGCTCGATCGGCAACAAGCCAACTTGGAAGGCAATGTCGTATCGGCGATTCGCCAACTGGCGGGGAACTCGCCGGAAAACTTAAGCCTGATGAACACGCTCGCCGCCGACACCGACACAGGGACCGGCACGGCGGGCTCGAGCGGCGCCGCTCTGCCGTCGATCGCCGCGAACTCCAACTTCAGCGATGAATCCGTGGCAATCACCGGGCAGGCTGGACAAGTGAGCGCGCTGGCGGGGATTGACCTTGACCGGATCCGCGATGTGATCCAAACGATCCAGGTGCAAGGCGGCCCGAACGGACAAGGCGGGGACGCGGGCCCGGTTAGTCTTTTCGGCGGGGGCGGAGGAGGTTTCGGCGGTGCCTTTGGCGGCGGCGGCTTTGGAGGCGGATTCGGCGGATTCGGCGGATTCGGCGGGGGCGGCTTCGGTGGAAGAGGAGTCGCTGGACCGGGAAACTTCCGCAACTTCAATCCCGGGCAGCCGCACGGTTTCATTGCATGGAACGGAACGAACTCGATCTTCAACGCGCAGCCATTCGCATTGCTGGGCCAGCAGCAGAGTCAGCCTTCCAACGGGACTAATCACTTCACGCTCTCGTTCATGAGCGCGCCGTATATTCCAGAACTGACCAAGCCCAGCGGCAAAGACACCGTCTTTCTCACTCTCTCCGGCACGCGCGAATCGACGCCTGACGATTTCTATGCCACCGTGCCCACGGTCGCCGAGCGCGGCGGCAATTTTACAGGATTGTCGCCGATCTACGATCCCGTCACGGGCCAGCAGTTTTCCTACATGGGCAACGAGAATGTGATTCCGCCCACGGGAGCAGCGGGTCCTGGGGAGTCTATCTCGCAGCAGGCCACGGCGCTGCTTGCGTACTTCCCTCAGCCGCTGCCAAACGGCGAGACCATCAACGGCTACAACTACCACCTTCTCACCACAGCGCAATCGAACTCCACCAACGTGGGCATCCGTTACAACCGCAGCCTCGGCACCAACGCCACGCAGCCCGGCGCCCGCGGCGCATCAGGCGGCGGGCGTCGCGGCTCCCCAACTCAGGGCCTGCGGCAGAGCATCAATCTCAACTACAACTGGTCCCACTCGGCCTCCGACCTCGTGAATCTGTTTCCGCAGTTGGGCGGCAAGAGCGCTTTGGGCTCCGAATCCGTTCAGGCCGGCTACACAGTCGGCTACCACCGCTTTACCAGCATCTCGAACGTCAACTGGAATCGCAGCAGCAGCCACACCGTTAACTTCTTCACCAACACCTCCAACAATCTCGCGGCGGACCTGGGCATCGTTGTGCCCAACAGCAACGACCCGCTCAATTACGGTCTGCCCGATATTTCGCTCAGCAACGGCATTGAGGGCCTGAGTGAAACGCAGCCGAGCTTCTCCGTCGCGCAAACCATCTCGTTCAGTGAAGTCCTGAGCTGGATTCACGGCAAGCACAACCTGCGTTTCGGCGGCGACTACCGCCGCGTCCATCGCGATTTTCTTGCCGGCTCCAACGCAACAGGAGAATTCGATTTCACCGGGCTCTTCACTGAGGACGCCGCGCAGGACCTGAACACCGGCTCCTCCATTGCCGATTTTCTGCTCGGATTGCCGCAGTCCACAACGCTCAACTCCTCTGAGGCGAAAAGTTATCTGCGCGACAATGTCGTCGACGCCTTCGCCATGGACGATTGGCGGATGCTCCCGTCGCTTACGCTCAACTACGGCGTTCGCTGGGAGTTCTTCGCACCCTACACCGAGAAATACGGGCACCTGGCCGACGTTGCCACCAATCCCGGCGGCGGATTCACCAGCGAAACCGAGCAAACAGCCGGGACGAACGGCCTGCCAGATTCGCTCGTCCTTCCCTGGCACAGAGCATTCCAGCCGCGCGTCGGGCTTGCGTGGCGTGTGCCAAAGATCAAGCAGACCGTTGTGCGCGCCGGCTTCGGCACCAACTACACAGTGGGCGAGTACGCGACGTTTGCGACGACGATGGCGCACCAGCCCATGCCAAACCAGCCGTCCTTAATCAACGAGCAGACCAACCGGGAGGCGGTCGGGAACACGCCCTCCATCGCCTGCGCCCAAACGCTCACGTGCTTTAGTTGGATCACCAACAACGCTGTTCCTGCCTTTCCCGCGCCTGCCACGGTGGGCAATTACGCTCTGGAACCCCACTACGGTCTGCCCTATTTGATGGCGTGGAATCTCGACATTCAGAAGACGCTGCCCTGGAACATCGTGATGAATCTCGGCTACAACGGGTCGCGATCGAATCACCTCGACGTGAAGCTCGCGCCGCGTGCGCTGCCCGGCAGCCGTGCAACCGATCCCTCGATTGACGCGGCCGATCCATCTGTTCCTTGTCCAGGGTCGCCGGCCTGTCAGCCTCTCAGTTTCACCTACGATGAGGCGGCCGCGTATTACAAGATGAACGCCGGAACGGCGCGCGTTAACAAGCGCCTTTCCCATGGCGTATCCGTTGGCGCCAACTACCAGTACGGCCATGCCATCGACGACGCGACGTCGGTCAACGGAAGTGGCGGCTCCCTTGTTCAGGATTGGCAGAATCCCGCGGCGGAGGAGGGCCACTCTGTGCTCGACGTTCGCCATCAAGTCAGTGGCACGTATCTCTTCGAGCTCCCCTTCGGGCCCGACACGAAATGGGTGACAACCGGTGTGGGCTCGCGCATTCTTGAAGGCATTTCCGTTTCCGGCAGCTTCAACTTTGCCACGGGAACGTGGCTCTCGCCGGGATTTGAGCCAACCGCGCAGAGCGATGAATGCGGCAACACCAGCGCCTCGCGGCCCAACTTGACGGGACAATCGGTAACTGCCGGCGGTGGCTCCCTGCTGCACTGGTTCAACACCGCGGCCTATTCGGCGCCGGGCAATACACCGGGCTTTTGCGATTACTTCGGCAACGCTCCCCGCAATTCGATTGAAGGGCCCGGCACGGTGTCGAACAATATGTCGCTTTCAAAGACCATGAACTTGGGCGAAACGCGCAGCATGGAGATTCGCGCCACCATCAACAATGTCTTTAACACCGTGCAGTACTCGGGTGTAGATACAACCGAGCACACGCCGCAGTTTGGCCAGGTCACTTCAGTAGGCCAAATGCGGCAGTTCCAATTCAGGGCGAGTTTCAGGTTCTAAGCGGTAGGTCAGCGGGTTTCGCAGTGCGACGCGCGACAGGAGCGGGATGAGAAATTTGGCACAGAGGATGGTTGCGGTGGCTGCGCTGCTGGCGCTTCTGGCGCCTGCCGCGCCGCCTATCCCTGCGCAAACCTCGAGCCGGGTCTCCAGCACCCCAGCGGCACAAAATCCGCAGATCGCGACCCCGGTTTCGTCCACGCCGCAAGGTGGATTCACCCTCAAAGCAAACGCCGAGTTGGTTCTCACCAACGTTGTTGCGCGCGATGCGAAGACAGGCGAGTTGATCACGGGCCTTAAGCAGAGCGATTTCAAAATCTACGAAAACGGCAAAGAGCAGCAGATCGACACCTTCGACTTTGAGAGCGTGGACATGGCTGCGCCGCTCACGGAGGCCACGGTAAGCGGGCTGGCAGCCGGCCCCAGCGGATCGAAGGCTGTTGTCGTTGCCAAGCCGGAAGAGCTGCGCAACCACCGGCTGATCGTCATGTTCTTTGACCTGACCTCAATGCAGCCCGAAGACTTGGAGCGAAGCGTCGACGCGGCGCAGGCCTTTCTCAAAGCCAAAATGCAGCCTGCCGATCTCGTGGCCCTGGTCTCGCTTGGCGACACGCTCAACGTCGACCAGGATTTTACCGCCGACAAGAACGCGCTCATCAACGAGGTGGGCGCATACAACGGTACCGAGGGCCAGGGGTTTGCCCAGGGCGCCAACTCGAATACCAATCAAACCGAGGACACCACCGCCTACACTCCCGACGAGAGTGAGTACAACGACCTGAACACCGACCGCGAGCTCTTCGCGCTGCGCTCGATTTCGCAATCACTGGCAAAGATCAACGAGAAGAAATCGCTCCTCTACTTCTCTGGAGGCATCTCGCGCGACGGCATTGAGAATGAAGCCTCGCTTCGGTCGGCGATCAACGCGGCGGTGCGCGCCGACCTGGCCATCTACAGCGTGGACACGCGCGGCCTGCAGGCCGTTACGCCTTTGGGCGACGCTTCCACCGGGAGCTTGCGCGGGCAGGCTGGATTCAACGGCAGCGCGCTCACCACCAACATGAACGCGAACTTCGACACGCAGGAAGTGATGGGCACGCTCTCCAGCGATACCGGCGGCAAGGCGTTTTTCGACTCGAACGATTTTGCTCCGGCCTTTGCGCAGGTGCAAAAAGACAACTCGGCCTACTACGCGATTGGTTTTCACTCGACAAACCCCGCGCGCGACGGCAAGTACCGCAAGCTTACGTTCAAGATCGATCGGCCCGGCGTCAAGCTCGAATACCGGCCCGGATACTACGCGCCGGCCGACTTCAGGCACTCCGGAAAAGAAGATCGCGAGCAGGAACTCGAAGATCAGCTTGCCAGCGATTTGCCGGCCACCGACATCGCGATGTACATGGACGCCATGTACTTCCGTCTCGACGAAAATCGCTTCTTCATGCCGGTTTCGCTGGTTGTCCCCGGCTCCCAGATTCCCTTCGTGAAGGGCGGCGACAAGGACAAAGCCACGCTCGACATTATCGGCTCTGTCATCGATGCGACGCAGCGGCCGGTGGGGCGCGTGCGCGATACGGTCAAGCTCAACCTCGATCCGGCCCTGCAGGCCAGCCAAAAGAACATCCAGTACACCACGAGCTTCAACCTGCCCCCGGGTAAGTACCAGCTCAAATTTGTAATACGCGAGAACCAGACTGGACGCATGGGCTCGTTCATCGCCGACGTCACGCTGCCCGACATGAAGAAGGCTCCGCTCAAGCTCAGTTCAATCGTCCTGGCTTCTCAGCGCGAGCCGAGCAAGAAAGACGATCCCTTGGTGCGCAACGGCGAAGAGTACGTCCCCAACATCAGCCACGTCTTTCGCCAAGATCAGCACATGTATCTGATCTACGAGATCTACGATCCGGCGCACGCAAAGGCTGCCGAAGGTGCGCCGAAGGAAGCAAAATCCGCGGTCGATCTGCTCAGCAGCCTGGAACTGATTCAGGGATCGACGAAGGTGTACGAAACGCCCATCGTGCAAGCCAGGTCGATCAACGTAGACGGGCGCGACGCGATCTCTATTGAACTAGACGTGCCATTGAACGGGCTCAAGCCGGGGTCGTACATTTGCCAGTTGAATGTGATCGACGACGCGGCGGGCAGCTTCGCCTTTCCGCGCTTTGCGGTGCTCGTTCGTGATTCGTCCGTGACGCCGCCCGTGACGCCGGCAGTTGCGCCGACCGCCGCGCCGCCAGCCGCACCATCAGCGTCAACCGGCGGCTCCGAATAGGATCGCCTTCGGCCCCCACCCCTCCCGCATTGCCGCCGCGGAAAGGGTGGGCAGCCGTCGCGCGCGCCGTCAAGCCCTTTTGAGCAGCCGAAGGATGGCCACCAGGATGATGGCGCCCCCCACCGCAATCAGCGTGCTGTAAATGAATCCACCATGCGCATCCAGTCCAAGGTGGTTCGCGATGAACCCGCCGACTAACGCTCCGGCGATGCCCAACAGAATATCGACGAAGAACCCATAACCCGAGCCCTTCATGATCTTGCCCGTCAGCCAGCCTGCGATCAGGCCAGCCAGAATCCACAGAAGAATTCCCATCTTTCCCCTCCTCGATCGAGTGAATTGGTTCACTTTCGCGGTATCGGAACCTGGGGAAACCGTCACATCGCGAAGGTTAGGCTTCCGAGTTTCGCAAGTCTGGATTTATAACATTGCCAGGGCACGTCCGGCCAGTGAGAAATATCGCGCCCTGCAGCCGGCCGCTACTTCGGTTTCATCGGGTCGGTTTCGGAAGCAGGGCTCTCTCGATAGGGGCAATGACGGCACCCCGACCCGCAGCAGGTCCCGCGTTTCAGGTGATACGCAGCAGTAAAGACAAGATACGGTCCCTCAAAGTAATAGTCTTCAGGATCGAGTCCCGGCGGAGGCTGCGGCGCGGTCGTTGGAAAATCTCGATCCACGCTCGTATTGTCTCGCGAATCGGCTGCAGTTCCTAAGCTCGCAATCAGTCATCCCCGTTAGAATCAGAACATGGCACTTACCGCGCAAGACCGAGCCCGCAAGATCAAGATCATTCTTTTCGACGTGGATGGCGTATTCACCGATGGCACCATCTGGCTCGTCCCCGGTGCTGCGCAGAGTGAGGTTTTAAATGAGCTCCGCGGAAAGGACAACATCGGCTTCGGCGTTCAATCCACCACCATGGTAGAGGCCAAAGGGTACAGCGCCCACGACGGCACAGCGATTTCGCTGGCGCGGCTGGGCGGCCTGAAGTGTGGCGTCATCACTAAGCGCATCAGTGAGACAGTCGCCACACGCGCCCGCGATCTGAAGCTGGAGTTTATCTACCAGGGATGCGCCTTCAAGATGCAGGCGATCCGTGAAATTATCGCAAAGGAAGGCGTGGCGCTCGACGAAATCTGCTACGTCGGCGATGACGTGATCGATCTGCCGGCAATGCGCGAGGTCGGATTTGCGGTGGCCGTGTCCAACGCACGCGAGCGGGTGAAAGCCGAGGCGCACTATGTAACGCCAAACGCGGGAGGCTATGGCGGGGCGCGCGACGCGGTCGAGTTCATCCTGGATGCCAAGGGCGTTCTGGACCAGTGCATCGACGCCTACATCGACGAGCGCAATCCGATCTCGCCGTCGATGGACATCGGCCGTGGTGGTGATCTGAAGTAGCCTCGTCTCTAGCCATGGAAATCAAACCCAAACGCGCGGTCGTCCTCTTGAGCGGCGGTCTCGACTCGGCCACCGTGCTGGCCGTCGCCAAACGCGAAGGCTACGAGCTCTTCGCGCTCACGTTTTCCTATGGCCAGCGCCACGCGTGGGAACTCGAAGCTGCCAAACGCGTCGCCGCTTCAATCGGAGTTTCCGAGCATCGCACCGTCGCATTTGACCTGCGCTCCTTTGGCGGCTCAGCGCTAACGGCCGACATCGCGGTTCCGAAGGGGCGCACGACCGAGGAGATGAGCGGCAACATCCCGATTACTTACATTCCTGCGCGCAACACGATCTTCCTCGCCTTTGCTCTGGCTTGGGCTGAGGTGCTGGGCACGAGCGATGTCTTTTTGGGCGTGAATGCGCTCGACTACTCCGGCTACCCCGATTGCCGTCCTGAATATATTGCAGCCTTCGAAAAAATGGCCAACCTGGCGACCAAGGCAGGCGTGGAAGGCCGCCAGGCGCTGAAAATTCACACGCCGCTCATCGCACTTTCCAAAGCGGAGATCATCCGCCTGGGGCGCAGCATGGGTGTCGATTACAGTTTGACCAGCAGTTGCTACGATCCCAACCCCATGGGTGTGCCGTGCGGCCAATGCGACTCCTGCCTCCTGAGGCAAAAGGGCTTCCGCGAAAACGGGATCGAAGACCCGCTGCAAGAAACAAGCCTCTAGCTCTTAGCCATCAGCCTCTAGCCCCATCCGCGCCAAAACGGAGGCTTGCGCTATTGGTCAATGAGCTAGAAGCTAGAAGCTAGGAGCTAGCAGCTAGAAGCTGTTTTTATGAGCTACGCGGTCAAGGAAATCTTCTACACCCTCCAGGGCGAAGGCGCGCAGACGGGCCGGCCGGCGGTCTTTTGCCGATTTGCCGGGTGCAATCTCTGGTCGGGGCGCGAGCAGGACCGCGCTTCGGCGATCTGCAAATTCTGCGACACTGATTTCGCCGATACCAATGGACGTGGCGGCGGAAACTTCGTCTCTGCCGAGACCTTGGCTGCGGCCATCAATCACAAGTGGCCCGCAACCGCCGAGCTCGGCAATCGATTTGTAGTTTGCACCGGCGGCGAACCTCTTCTACAACTCGACAGGGAGCTGATCGATGCTCTCCACGCCTGCAACTTTGAGATCGCTGTGGAGACAAACGGAACCATTGCGGCTCCAGCGGGACTGGATTGGATTTGTGTCAGTCCGAAGGCGGGTGCCGGGCTAAAGCAGCGCAGCGGAGACGAACTGAAGCTGATCTACCCGCAGCCTGGAGTGGAGCCGGAAAGGTTCGAGGATCTGCCCTTCCGGAATTTCTTCCTGCAGCCCATGGATGGGCCCAGCCGCGAACTGAACACTACCCTTGTGCTGGCGTATTGCCTCGATCATCCGCGCTGGCGATTGAGCCTGCAAACGCACAAGCTGCTTGGAATACCGTGAACCGTGGATCGTGACTCGTGAACCGAGCATGGCGAACCACGAATCACGAACCACGAATCACGATTCACGCCTTTCTTCCGCTTCCGCCAGCCAGCCGCGCCGCAGTCTTTCCGATGGGATGCTGGAGAGATACGGCTTGATGTCGAGAACCGGCGTCCCGTCGATCATGTCCACGCCGCGCACATGGAGCGACGAGCCTTCGCGGTGCAGCAACTCGACAACTGTGAGGCCAATCGGATTGGGCCGGCGCGGTGATCGCGTCGCGAAGACGCCGTGAGGCCGGCCCTCATCGGTCGGCGGATGAGCGATCAGATCGAAACCATCGGCGCGGTCGAACTGCCAAAGTACGAACAAGTGCGAGAAGCCATCGATGTCGGTCAGTCCCGGCGCGAACTCGCGCAAGAGTTCGATGACGCCTTCGGCATCGTGCTTGGCGCCAAGACCTTTGGGAATCGCCGAGGACTCACGGTAAGGACTATGAATGAAGCCGATCGGTTGGGAGGTAAACATTCGCTGACGCCTCCGACTTTCATCCTATGCGCCGCGGAGCCGGTCCCACTTGCCGAGGTTGAGACAGCTTGGGATCGCCTCGAAAGAGGCCACAGGATCGTCTTCACGGTCTGACCAGCCGGCACTCGCGTTGAATCCATCAAAAGAGTTTTCGTGACGCGAAAGTTCCTGCCGAATGCGATTGGGAACACTTCAACGATCCGCGGTGTCTAAGAAAGGTAGGCGCATGGGTCATATTGCGGTACGTCCGGGCCCACACGCTCAGGGTCAGCAACGCGCTTCCGGCGGCTAACCGGCCGCAAGAAACGGCAGCAAGTGGCTTCGAATGTTCCGTTCAGGCTGCCGGAGACCATAACGCGCTGTGACGGGTGCACGTGCAGACGACGGCTGATATGCGGTAACGTGGGAGGGATACGGATTTGCAGGCGGACCTCACCATGGGCAATCTTGCCAGCGCCAATCTTGCCGGAGCATCGACGCTCCAATCCAATGAGGCGGCTCTCGTTGAAGAACTGCGAGCCGGCTCCGAGGAAGCGTTTGCCTGGCTCATCTCGCGCTACCGACAGCCGATCTATTCGTTGCTGGCGCGCACGGTACGCAACCCCGCCGACGCTGCCGATCTGACCCAGGAAGTTTTCGTCAAGGTCTTCCGTGGAATTCGCGGTTTTCACGGCGAGTCCTCTTTGCGAACGTGGATTTACCGGATTGCCTTGCGTGAGGCGTCGAACCAGCGGCGCTGGTGGAAGCGGCATCAACAGCAGGAGATTCCCATGGAGCAGGAGATGGCGCAGGGAGATTGTGGCCGGCCAATGCAGCTGAAGGACATGCTGGTGGACCCTGCCGAGTCGCCCTATGACGCGGCCCTTCACGAGGAGAATCGGGCGCGGGTGGAGAATGCGCTGCGCCAGGTACCGGAGCCATTCCGCACCACGCTGGTCCTGCGCGACATCGAAGGATTCGTCTACGAAGAAGTGGCGGCCTTGCAGGGGATCAATCTGGGAACAGTGAAATCGAGGCTGGTACGCGGGCGTGCCTGCCTCAAGGCGTTGCTGACGGTTGAGCGGTCGGGTTCGCGGCCGACGGCGCTGGCAGGGATGAAGATTTCCCTTAGAGAGGGGGCGCGATGAACGGCTGCAATGAAATGCAGGCTTGCTTGATGGATTATCTGGATGGCCGGCTGAGCGGACGCGAGATGCAGGAGATCGATGCGCACTTTCACGAGTGTCGCGATTGCGCACGGGAGTGGAATTCGCTACGGGATTTGCAGGCTTCGCTGGCCGCCCTGGGCCCCGTGCCGGAGCCGCCCGACTTGCCGTTGCGAATTCGTGTCGCGGTAAGCCAGGAGCGGGCGCAAAGCCGCCGCCGCATCTTCACCGCTTGGGGACTGGCATGGAAGAACACCGTGGGACCGTTTCTGTTGCAGGCCGGCGCGGGATTCGCCAGTGCGGTCGTTCTGTTGGGAACCATCGTCGTGCTGGTTAGCGTTCTGGCCCAGCCGCAGGCAGCACAGGCTACGCCCGACGAGCCTTTGGGCAATGCAACGGCTCCTCATCTGCTCTACTTCTCCAACGCTCAGGGCAACGATGAAACGGACGCCATCTCCAGCCCGGTTACGGTCGAAGCGTACGTGAACGGCCAAGGCGAGGTCTACGACTATCGCATCGTTTCCGGTCCCACCGACTCCGTGACTCGCTCCCAGGTGGAAAACCTGCTCTTGTTCAGCCGCTTTGAGCCCGCCCGTTTCTTTGGTCAGCCCGTGCGCGGCCTGGCGGTGTTGTCATTTTCCGGCGTCTCCGTGCGCGGGTAAAGGCAGCTTCGAGCTTCCAGACTCCAGCCTCTAGCTGATTCGCGCGACGACTGAGCATTGATCTTTCTGATGTCGAATCGGCCGACCTACTCAATGTGCTTCCTCGTTTGCCGCCGCTCTTGGTCTTTCCACGAAAAGCTAAGAGATAGAGGCTAGGAGCTAGCAGCTGATTATTTGACCCTGCCGTTGCGTCTAAATAGACTTGCAGACAGGGTTTCCTCATGACGCGTCGATTGCATTCTTCCGTTTTCTTTTTTGTCGCGATTCTATGTTTGTTGGCCGGATTGGCCCCAAGCTCCGCGCAAGCTCAATCCTCCAGCGGTTCTTCTTCCAATCAAAGCTCCTCCTCAGGCCAGATGTATGCGCGGGAAAAAGCTCCTTCTCTGATCGATCCGGCTGGGCCGACCATCTCGCTCATCTCCGCTGAGCCCGTGTTCGTCATGGCGGCCGCGCTGAATGCCTGCGGTTACGACGAGGGCCTGGAGGCGAGTGCGCCCATCCGCAAGCACGTCCGCGACGAGATGAATCAGGCCCTCGCGCAAAGTGAGGATGCCCGCACCAGGCGTGATGCGCTCTGCCTATACATTGCCCAGCACCGCATGACAGGCTCGGAGCGCGACATTTCGCAGTACATCTCGCTGGCTCTATACCTCACGCCGCCGCCGGAACTCGAAGTTACAGCCGACCTCACCGAAATGCCGCCCGATTCCACTCAGGTGGCTGAGGTCGTTCCCTTGCTTCGCGCCTTTGCGGCCGCGGTGGACCTGCACGGCATTTGGCTGACTTCGCACCATCTGTACGACGATGAGATTGACAATCTGCACGATCCTCTCTCGCAAATGATCGTCAGCGTGAATCTCTACCTCAAGGTGCCGGCCTCCACCTACGACGGCCGCAGGTTCATCGTGGTCATCGAGCCGCAGCTCTCTCCAGCCGTGGTCAACGCGCGCATCTACGGCACAGATTACGTGGTGGTCGTCTCCCCGGCCAATGGAAAAGTCCCCATGGCCGACGTGCGCCACACTTACCTCCACTACGTCATTGATCCTTTGTTATTCCAGCGGTCCAACGCCATCGACCGCGAGCAGTCCATCCTCAAGGAAATCCATGATGCTCCGCTTGATTTCCGATTCCGCTCCGATACCGTGTCGTTGACCATTGAATGCCTGATCAAAGCCATTGAAGCGCGCACGATGGATACCGGCATTTCCGAATACAGGATTCCGCCGGGCGTGGATCGCTCGCAGTTGCCGCGCTACGAGCATGAACGCGAACTTTACCAGCAAAAGGTGGACGCGGTGAAATGGGCTGCCGTCGGGCATGATATGCGCCAGGGTTATGTGCTTACGCAGTACTTTTATGAGCAGTTGTTGCAATTTGAAAAAGACCCAGCCGGCCTGAAAGACACGATCGGAGAGATGGTTTACAGCATGGATGTCGATCAGCAGGTGCACCGTGCTCGTCAGACCGAGTTCGATAAAGAGGGCGACGAAGACGTTCTGCAGCACAGTAAGCCTCGCGCGCTGACGGGACTCGATCTCGCCGAGGCCAGGCTGGCCAGCGGAGATGTGCCTGCGGCCACTACCATGGCGCAAAAGGTGCTCGCCAGCCAGGACGACAGCATTGCGTCGACTGCCGACGCCGCTCGTGCTCATTTCATCCTGGCCCGGGTAGATCTGATGAGTGGCCATCCCGACGAGGCGGTCGAGGACTTCCAGAAAACCCTTGCCACAAGCAAGGAGCAGCGGCTGCTCGCCTGGTCGCACATCTACCTTGGCCGAATGCTCGATCTGGAGTGTAAACGCGACGAAGCCCTGGCCGAGTACAAAGAAGCTTTGGCTGTCCGCGACGGTCAACTCGATACGCGCCTGGCCGCTGAACGGGGCGTGAAGGCTGCCTATGTGCAGCGCGGCCATGAGCACGACTGCGATGATGAGACCGGTGACAACGAGCCGGGTCCTCCACCTCAGCCCGCTCAGCCCGGCGGGTCACCGGCCGTCGGCGGACCCGGCGGCTCTGCCGCGCCCCAGCCACAACCGCAAGCGCAGGGCAGCGCATCGAAACCGAAATAAGTGCCCACCGGCGCGCATCCCATGACGGCACGAAGCTGAGGGGACGCGCCGAACCTCCAAGTTCCCTGATTCATCTTCGGCGTGCATGCGGCGCGTTCAATGCGTCTAAATCTGTGAGAAGGATTCAACAGAGAGGCAGGAGTGAAAGCAGATCTCAAAGAGCTTGAAGCCGCACTGGGGCACGAGTTTTCGAGCCCAGAGCTGCTGCTGCGCGCGCTCACACATCGTTCGCTGGCCCACCAGCTTGCGCAAGCGGACGGTGGCAAGAAGTCAGCTCAGGCCGACAACGAACGCCTTGAGTTTCTCGGCGACGCTGTCTTGGGTCTCGTTGTGGCGGAGGCGCTGTTCACCCTGCATCCGGAGTGGCGCGAAGGCGAAATGACGCGCATTCGCTCCGGGCTGGTTAGCCGGCTTCACATGGCGCAAATCGCCGAAGAGATTGACCTGGGCCGCCACCTGCGCCTCAGCCGCGGCGAGGAGCGCAGCGGCCTGCGCCGCAGAAGCACCGTGCTTTCGAATACCATGGAAGCTGTGATGGGTGCGCTCTTTCTCGATGGAGGTTTGGAGCCAGTTCGCGTTTTCGTCCGCGGCAGGGTTATGGGCGAAGCTGCCGAGCGTCTGGCCGTCGAAATGCGTTCCGGCGAGGCAATGGGAAATTACAAGTCCGCGCTCCAGGAGCGGCTCCAGGCCGCGGGCGCAGGAGCGCCGGTCTATCGCGTGAAGACCGAGAGCGGTCCCGACCACCACAAACGCTTTTTGGTCGAAGTGCGGATGAAGAGCGAAGCCGGGCAGAAAGGGAAGCCGCTGGCCCGCGGCATGGGGCGTACCAAAAAGCACGCCGAGCAGGATGCAGCGCGCCGGGCGCTCAACCTTCTGGCAAATGAAGCCCCGGTGCATTCTGGCGCGGACACAGCCGGTGCCCTTCGAATTCCGGATGCTGACATCGCAGCAGCTTCCGGCAAAGAGGGCCAGCGCACGCAATGAGCGATCCTGCACCCGCGCCAGCTTCATTTCTGCAACGGTGGGCGCACGTGCGTGTTCATCTGCCCACTTTGCCACAGGTGCTGGCTTCGCTGCTGCAGACCGTGGTGGTGGCGCTGTTCGTGCTCACTTTTGTTCTGCAGCCTCTTCTCATTCCATCCGAGAGCATGGAGCGGACGCTGCTGGTTGGGGACTTCCTGCTCTTCAACAAGCAGATCTATGCGCCCCCCGGATGGATGAGCCGCTGGCTCCTGCCCTATCGGCCCATTCGGCGCGGCGACATCATCGTTTTCCACCACTCGCAGCCGCCCATGCTCATCAAGAGGGTGGTCGGCGTACCCGGTGACCGGCTTCGCATCTCGAACGGACGTGTGATTCTGAACGGCGCGGCTCTCGAGGAGCCTTATGTGGCCTTCGAACCTGCTCCGCCCAACTTCGCGCGGGACAACTTTCCTGCCCTGATCTATTCCGATCCGGAGGTCGATCCCGAGTGGTGGCGCCAGATGCAAAGCGTCACTCAAAACGGCGAGTTGGTGGTGCCTCAGGGCGAATATTTCGTTCTCGGCGACAACCGCAATCACAGCAAGGACTCCCGCTACTGGGGCTTTGTGCCGAGGCAGGCCATCATTGCTCGCCCCTTGGTGATCTATTTCTCAGTCGCGCGCCCCTCTTCTACTGACGTCGAGCAAATCGATCCACAGCAGGCCACGGATGATAAACTCGGACACGAACCAGACTTCGCCGAACGTCTCACGGCATTTGCCCGCTGGCGGCGCATCTTCCGCGTTGTGCATTGATTCGGCGCTGAAAAAGCGCAAAGACGCCGGTGACCTCCCTCCAAGAGTGACAGAATGACCAAGAAAAAGACGAGAGCAGCCAACGAGCCCTCCCAGAAGCGTCAGGAGCCGGCTCCCGAGCCTGCCAAAGTTGAAGAGACGCCGTTTGAAGCCGTAGCCAGCATCTGCTCGGTGCTGGTTGTGGGCCTGTTCATTCTCACCTTTATTGCGCAGAATTTCGTCATCCCTTCCGGATCGATGGAGAAGACGCTCCTCGTAGGCGATCACCTCGTCGTCGACCGCATTAATTTGGCCCCGCCCGCTAGATGGATGCCGTTGGTTCACTACCGTGAGCCCAGGCGTGGCGACATTGTGGTCTTCATCAAGCCCAGTCCCGAGCCGCAGCTGGACGCCGACGGCAAGCCTCAATATTTCTTTCTGGTCAAGCGGCTCGTCGGCGTCCCTGGCGACCACATCCATCTCCACGACGGCATCGTCATTCTCAACGGCGTCGCGCAGCCACAGCCATACGCTCAGCCCACCACCGCCGATAATTATCAGGAGTTTCTCGACGAATTTCCCTCTGTGCCGCCCTACCCGCAGCCGGGCGGCGCAACGGAGAGTTGGGCTGTCGATTTTCCGAATCACATCGTCGATGGTGATCTCGTGATTCCACCCGGCATGTACTTCATGATGGGCGACAACCGCCATAACAGCCTGGATTCCCGTTTTTGGGGATTCGTGCCCCGGCAAAACATCGTGGGGCGCCCGCTCTTCAATTACTGGTCGTTCATCACGCCGGAATCGGTGTACGAGCAAACAGGGCTTGGTCCCCGTTTGACCTGGATGGGCCACGTAGTTTTACACTTCTTCACGCAAACGCGCTGGAGCCGCACTTTCCACCTCACGCGGTAACCAGCGGCTAGAATCTATAGACAATGACAGACGGCGCCGGAGGCAAGGAACGATTGCGGAAGGGTCTGCGGATAGCCCTCGCAACCGTCGCGATCCTGGTGCTTCTACTCGTCATTCCCCCGTTGATCAGCGTGAGTCGCTTTAAGACTCAGATCACGCAGCTCATCTCGCAATCGCTGGGCAGGCCGGTGCGCCTCTCGTCAGTCCAGGCGCACATTCTGCCCTGGCCGGGATTTGAGATCTCCGATCTGAGCGTTGCGGAAGATCCGGCCTACGGCGCCGAACCAGTGCTCCACGCCAACAAGGTCACCGCTTCCATTCGATTGCTCGCCTTGTTGCGCGGCCGTGTTGAGATTGGCAAGATCGATGTGGATGAGGCCAGTCTCAACCTGGTGCGTGCCGGTCCGGGCCGCTGGAATCTGGACTCGATTCTTCGCACGGCTGCCGCTCAGACTGCTTCATCACCGGGTACGGGCCGGGCAGTCCCACTACCCTATCTCGAAGCCACTGACTCCCGCATCAACTTCAAGGACGGCGCGGAAAAGCTCCCGTTTTCTCTGGTCAACGCCGATCTCTCGTTGTGGCAGGAGAATCCCGGTGAGTGGCACATTCGCCTGCGTGGCCAGCCCGCCCGGACCGACGTAAGTTTGCACCAGGAGGAAACCGGCGTGGTTCGTTTGGAAGCCAGCATGCGCCGCGCGCCCGCGCTCCGCCAGATGCCCCTGCATATGGACATCGACTGGCGTGAAGCTCAGCTCGGCCAGCTCGCCCGTCTCATCACTGGTTCAGATCCCGGCTGGCGCGGTGATCTGACCGGCGAGCTGCACCTCGACGGTACCGCCGAGGCGGCCGAGATCGCCACGCGACTCCGCGCTACCGGCGTGCACCGCGCCGAATTCACTCCCGTATCGCCCCTCGATTTCGATGCTCGCTGCGGATTTATCTACCACTACGCTGACCGGAGCATCGAGAACCTTGCCTGCGACTCCCCGCTCGGTGATGGCCATGTAAAAGTCACCGGAGAAAAGCCGGGTGAAGACAGCCCGCCGAACTTTTCTGTTGAACTCGATCGCGTTCCCGTGGCTGCTGGCCTCGATGCGCTGCGCACTCTCCGCAGCGGTCTCGTGCCGGATCTCGAAGTGAACGGCACGGTGAGTGGAAAGATTGTCTATCACGTTCACTCTCAGGGAAACGCCGAGCCAGCCGCGTCTGCGTTGGCCGTGCCGGTCGGCCGGAAGCAAATTGCAAAAACTGGCGTGGAACAAGCGGGACCTCTTACCGGAAGCTTGACAGTCGAAGACCTCATCCTGACGGGCGCTGGCCTAAGTCGTCCGATTCAGGCGCCGAAGTTCACAATGGCGCCGACGCCAGTTGTATCGGCAACGTCTCAAGCGCCTGCCGCTGGGAGCCAGACAGACTCCGGCAGCACTGCACAAGCGCTGACCGGCTCCGTAGCGGTCCCAGCGGGCGGAGCCGTTCCGCTCACCTTCAATCTGCGCTTCTCGGGCTCCGGCTATCAGGTCGCGGCGCGCGGCCAGGCGAGTTTTGCGCGCGCCAGAGAATTCGCCCACGTCTCCGGCATTCCGGCTGCGAAGGCGCTCCAGGCCCTTGCGGGCGAACCCATCACGGTGGATCTGACCGCTGAAGGGCCATGGATACCAACGGAGGTGATCCCACTCAACGGCCTTTCTTCCCCTGCAGTTGCACCGGTGAGCGGCCCTGAGCCTCCAGCTTTAGCGCCGTCCGTTGGCGCCGCGCCCGAACCTCACGATCGCGACACTCTGACCGGAACCGTGACCGTGCATAACGCCAACTGGCAGACCGATTATCTGGCCAGCCACATTGTCGTCAATGACGCCGCGCTTCATATCGAGAACGGCAATCTCCGTTGGGACCCTGTGGACTTCACCTATGGCCCGCTGAAGGGAACCGGTGACCTGACCCTCCCGGCCGGCTGTGTTTCGGAGCAAGCTTCTCAACAACCGTGCCCTGCTCAGTTCCAGATTCACTTTGACGATCTGGACGCAGCGGAATTTGAGAGCGCGCTGCTCGGCGCGCGGGTGAAGGCCACGTTGCTCTCCAGTCTTATCAACCGGCTCCATCCCGCTTCTGCGCCTCCGTGGCCGCAGCTTGAGGGAACCGTGACTGCCGACTCGCTCGTTCTTGGTCCGGTTACGCTCCAGGCGGTGTCGGCCTCTCTCGAAATCGCGCCCACTGGCGTTGAGATTCGGAGTCTCGATGCCGGCCTCCTTGGCGGCACTGTACATTTAGGTGGAACTCTCACCAAGCCTGCGACGGATCAAGACAAGCCGGCATACACCATCGGAGGCGATTTCCAGGATCTCAACGTCTCCGACCTGGGCAAGTTGCTTGGTCTGCGTTGGACGGGCGGAGCACTGGGCGGCAACGGCAACGTACAACTCGCTGGCTACACCGGCAGCGATTTGGCCGCGTCGGCCAAAGGGACTCTGCACTTCCAGTGCCGGCAGGGAAGCCTCGCAAATGCAAGAACCCCGGCTCCCGCTGGCGCCACCAGGCCTTCGCCAATTCCCGCCGCTCTGGCCCACTTTGACCGCTGGACCGCGGACGCTTCTATCGCCGATGGCGTCATCGACCTCGGCGCGAATCAGGTCATCTCTGGCAAAAGCAAGCACTCCGTCGAAGCCGCCATCGCCTTCGGCGACCCGCCCCAAGTGAGCTTTCCCGCGCCAGAGGAAACGCGAGCCGAAAAGCGTAAATGAATCCGCTCCAACCTAATCCAAGTCAATCTAGGCCAATCTAGAATCGACCCATGTCTTCATCCGTCTCCTCCGCTCCCGTCCTGATCCGCTGCAAAGGCATCCTCTTCGATATGGATGGGATTCTCATTTCGTCGATTGGCTCTGTCGAGCGCAGTTGGACAAAATGGGCCACGCTCCGCGGTGTCGATCCCGCGCTGGCGCGTAAGACCGCTCACGGCCGGCGCGCCATTGAAACGATCGCCAAACTTCGGCCCGACCTCGACAGTGAGAAGGAGCTCAAGGTTATCGAAGACATTGAAATCGCGGATAACGACGGTCTGACTGTGCTGCCGGGCGTTCTCGATCTGCTCGCGGCGCTACCAGCGAATCGATGGACTGTGGTCACCAGCGCCACGGAACGGCTGGCGCGGATTCGCCTGGCCGCGGGAGGCATTCCCGTGCCGGACTCGCTCGTCACCGCCGAACATGTCACCCGCGGAAAGCCGCATCCCGAGCCATTTCTGACCGGGGCAGCTTTGCTCGGCGTCGCGCCGAAAGAATGTGTGGTCTTCGAGGATTCACCGTCGGGGGCGAAAGCCGGCCGCGCCGCGGGTTGCACCGTCGTGGCCACCACGTTCTCCCTTTCGGCGGAGTTCCTCGATGCAGCGCACTACTTGCTGCGCGACCTCACCGGCATTAGCGTTGATAGCGACGGCGATCAAATCGTGCTAAGCCTCACACCGCTGGCCGCACCGGGCGTCGAATAGCCGCAATCCCGCAGCCCCGCAGCCCGAAGCCGCTTTACTCGTTCGCCTCAATCTTCCGCCCGTGCAGATCCTGAATGGGACGCGTGTTCAATTTGTAGAGATTCGCAAATGCGCGCATTTGCCCGCGGCTCAAGCTCAGGTCTTGTTCGAACACGAACCAGCGAACTCCCTCGGTGCAGGGCGGCGTGACCTCGGACCCGGAGTAGGTCCAATAGCCGCGGTCGGCTGGCAACAGGCCGCCAGCGCTCACCATATCGGTGATCTTCTCGGTTGTGCCCGGCTTTGTGGGCAGGTGCGCCCACAGCGTCGCCAGCAGTGCATTGGGAAAGCCCCGGTCTTGATTCAGCCGCACCGCTACAATGGCCGCCTTGCCGTCCTCGGTGCGGTACACCATGTCCACCTCCATGTCGCTGAGCTTGCCCTTCACCGGGTGCTCGGCGGGGTGATGGAAGTCCAGCTCGATGAGGCGATAGCGTACACCCCCAGCCATTAGTGTGCTGCCGGGATCCACGTGAGCGACGATGTCTCGCCCTGTGTTTTCAAGAGTCATGGGTCCGGCGATGAAGTGAAATTCGAGCGGCTCAAGCGCCTTGTTCAGATGTGCGCCGTGAATGTCGATGGGCGACTGTTCGTGGCCCTTGGAGCAGGCCCCGTACGCCGGGTCGAGCCTTCCCCAAACCTCCGGACCGGTTTTTCCTTCGTAGGTCCAATTGGCTCCGGCCTGAGTTCCGGCCTGAGCTACGGCTTGAGCTGTGAATTGACCTGCGGAGACCACGGTAAATCCGGTCACGAGAGCAACAATCATAGAAAGACGCATGGATTATCTCCGTTGAAACTGGAGCGTAAGCGCCCCGGAGAATTCTAAGCCATCGATGCGGCAAGCGAAAAAGAAACGGGACCCGCGACCTGCGGATCCCATCTCTCAGCGGTTTGAATTGGCTCGCCTTCCCTGGGCTTCCTTACCTCGCCTTTGCCGTTGCACCCACTCCGGCTTGTTCGGCCAATTGGGCGGCCTTGCCTGTGGCTTCCCAAGTGAATTCCGGCTCGGTTCGGCCAAAGTGCCCGTAGGCCGCGGTCTTCTGGTAGATGGGGCGTCGCAGGTTCAAATGCTCGATGATGGCTTTCGGCGTGAGCGGGAAGTTCTTGCGGATCAGCTCGGTCAGCTTCGTTTCGCTCAGCTTGCCGGTGCCGAATGTCTCCACCAGCACGCTCACCGGTTCGGCCACGCCAATGGCGTAAGCGAGCTGCACCTCAGCGCGGCTGGCCAGCCCCGCCGCAACAATGTTCTTGGCAATGTAGCGCGCCATGTAGGCTGCCGACCGATCGACCTTGGTCGGATCCTTGCCGCTGAAGGCGCCTCCACCGTGGCGGCCCATGCCGCCGTAGGTGTCCACGATGATCTTGCGGCCGGTCAGGCCCGTGTCGCCCATGGGACCGCCGATGACAAAGCGGCCCGTGGGATTGATGTGGTATTTCGTGTGCTCGTCCAGCCACTTTGCGGGCAGAACCGCCTGGATCACATGCTTAAGCACATCGGAATGCAGCTCTTCATTACTCACTGCCTCAGAGTGCTGGCTGCTGATGACGACTGCATCGATGCGCGCCGGCTTCCCATCCTCCCCGTACTCTATCGTGACCTGGCTCTTGCCGTCGGGGCGAAGATAGGGCAGCTTGCCGCTTTTTCGCACGGCGCTTAATTGACGGCAGAGCTTGTGCGCCAGCGAGATGGCCGCCGGCATCAGCTCGGGAGTTTCGTCGGAAGCATAGCCGAACATCATGCCCTGGTCGCCGGCGCCGCCGGTGTCAACGCCCTGGGCAATGTCGCCCGACTGCTTGTTGATGCTGGAGATCACGGCGCATGTGTTGGAATCGAAGCCGTAGAGCGCGTTGTCGTACCCGATCGAAGCAATCACTCCGCGGACCAGGCTTTGAAAATCAACGTAGGCCTTGGTGGTGATCTCGCCCGCAATCACGACCAGGCCAGTGGCTGTCAGAGTTTCTGCCGCGACACGGCTGTATGGATCCTGCTCCAGGCAGGCGTCGAGAATAGCGTCGGAGACCTGGTCGGCAATTTTGTCGGGGTGGCCTTCGGTGACGGACTCAGAGGTAAATAAAAAACGGTCGCTCAAAATTCAAACTCCTTTTCAGGTCGGAATTCAACTTGGTGGCTGTCGCCGGGCTGTTCGGCTCGGCTGTTCGACTTGGTTTGAAGCGCTCAGGCAGCCGCCGGCTCCCTGACACTTCAGAACCCATTACGCGGGCCTTCTATTCGCCTCCCCACACTTGGCGACACAGGCCTGACTTCTCATCCTAACTATGTTAATTGTCGCAGGCGGTCGACGGCAAAGACATGCAGCGTACGGCAAGCAATAAGCCTCAAACGGCGGATTGAGGCCCCTGAGCTGGGTGGCCTAGATCCTGGAGACAAGGTGCTCAACCAAGCGGCAGGTTGAAGACCAGGCGCCGCGGAAGGCCATGGAAACTCCCCGGATGGGGAGGAGCGTGCGCCACCACCCCTCGCGAACGCCATAGTAGCGCACGGTTAGAAACGCAGCCGCACCAACCGCCAACAGCAACAGGAAGGCGCCAATCCAGCGCAAACGAACCTCGAGGGCTTCGCGGTGCAGGATCCGCGCCTTACCCACGTTCGAAGCGAAAGTTGTCCAGCCGCTGTCATCGTCCGCAGTCTGGCCTCCGCTGTTGTCGGCCTGAAGAAAACGCTCAGTCCATTCCTGCGGGTCAAGACCGATGGCGTTGGCGTATCCGCGGACGATTCCCTTGCTCAGGATGCCGCCCGGAAGCAGGCGGAACTTCTCCTGCTCCAGCGCAATCAGATGTCGTTGGCTGATCTTGGTGACCGCGGAAATGTCTTCCAGCGCAACGCTGCGTGCTAGACGTTCCTTGCGCAGGTCTTCTCCAAAATTTCCCATCGGCGACCGGTCGCGGGTCAAAGACCCATGCGGGAATTGCACCTTCACAATAAACCGGCTTTGACCTCGGGTCAAAACGATTCCTTGCCAAATGCCTTTATTTTTGAGGGTTTGAACACACTTTTGTAACAGGTCCAAATCGGAACTGTCGTCCCCGCCACCGCTCCATCTCGCCCGCTCTCGGCTGTTACCCTTAAGGCAGACGTCTCGGCGCTGTTTGCGCGCTCGATTCACGCTCGAACATGAATAAGCTCATCTTTGCCAACCTTCTGCACCGCCCTGTGCGCTCGGTCATCAGCGTCCTGGCCGTGGCCATTGAAGTCATCATGATTCTCTCGATTGTTGGCGTCTTCATGGGCATGTTGAACGACCAGAAACAGCGCACCAACGGCATCGGCGCCGACCTGATGCTCCTGCCGTCGAATGCCAGCCTGTTCAACGGAGTCGGCGGGGCTTCCATGCCGATCAAAGACGAAGAAGTGCTGCTGAAGATGCCACACGTAACGGTAGTCTCGCCGGCCATCCAGAAAATCTCGACCAGCGGCAGCATCGAGATTCTTTACGGCATCGATTACGTGAGCTTCAATGCGCTCAAGCCATTCGTCTTTCAGGCCGGTGGCCCATTTACGGGGCCGAACGACGCCATCATCGACGACATCTTCGCCAGCCGCTGGAACCCGGCCACCGGAAAGCCCTACGCTGTCGGCGACACGGTCATGATTATGGACCAACCCTTTCGCGTTTCGGGCATTGTTGAGCAGGGAAAGGGAGGCCGCAAGCTGATCCCGCTTGAAACCATGGGAGAGCTGATGGGCGCCGATGGTAAGGCCTCGCTCTTCTACATCAAATGCGACAGCCCAGCGAACGACAATCTGGTCATTCAGGAGATTCACAATACCCGCGGATTCGGAAACAACACCTTGACCACAGTCGACGAATGGCTCGACCAGATGACACCCGACAAGATTCCCGGATTCAACCTTTCGCTGGAGATCATCACCGGCATTGCGGTGATTATTGGCTTCCTGGTCATCTTTCAGTCCATGTACACCGCTGTTCTTGAGCGCACTCGGGAGATCGGCATCCTCAAATCAATGGGTGCATCTAAAACCGCCATCGTGAGCGTCGTCCTGCGCGAGTGCGCCGTGCTGGCCGCCGCTGGCGTTCTGGTGGGCATCGCGGGAACTTACGGCGTGCGTTTGCTGATGGTCCACTTTTTCCCGACACAACACTTCGAAATCAGCGGGGTGTGGCTGGGCCAGGGAGCACTGATCGCCTTCGTGGGATCGATCTGCGGCGCGCTCTATCCCGCCTGGATGGCTGCCCGCAAGGATCCCATTGACGCGCTGGCTTACGAATAGAGCCCCCGCTTCTAGTGCTCGGTTTTGCGACCGCATTTTTCCCGCAGCAATCGGGGATACTTGAAGGCGTGATCTCGCGCTGCGACACTGAGCGCTGAATCAATGAGGCCGTCGTGCAAGTAGAAACTCAGAATCTCGTTTCGCTCGATGCCATTCGCGCCGCTGCCGCGCGCATTGCGCCGATTGCCATGAAAACGCCTCTGGTCCGCGCGGCGTTTCCCGGCGTGTCCGGCCACGGCACGGGCAGGGAGATTTGGCTCAAGGCCGAGAGCCTGCAGCCGATTGGGGCCTTCAAAATCCGTGGCGCGGCGAACAAGATTCTTCAGCTCACGCCGGACCAGGTTGCGCTCGGGGTCATCACCTATTCGAGCGGCAATCATGCCCAGGGCGTGGCCTACGCGGCGCGTGAAGTCGGCGCCAAGGCAGTCATCGTCATGCCATCGAATGCGCCTGCTATCAAGCGCGCAGCCACCCTGGCCCTTGGCGCAGAGATCGTCGATGTGGGTCTCGCCTCCAGTGAGCGCCTGGCCGTTGCCGAGGAGCTCGCGCGAAAACACGGCTATGTCGTGATTCCGCCGTACGACGACGAGCAGATCATCGCCGGGCAGGGAACCTGCGGTTTGGAGATTGTGGAAGAGCTGCCGGACGTGGACCTCGTCGTCTCGCCGGTCTCGGGCGGCGGCCTGCTCAGTGGAGTCGCCACGGCAGTGAAGCGGCTCAGCCCCAACGCCAAGGTCTTCGGCATCGAGCCAGAGCTGGCCGGCGACACGGCCGAAAGTTTCCGCACCGGTCAAATCGTCACCTGGCCCGCGGAGCTCGTTTCCCGGACCATTGCGGACGGCCTGCGCACGCAAAGTGTAGGCGTGCGCAACTTTGCCCACATTCAGGCCGTTGTTGACGGCATCATTACCGTGACGGAGGCGGAGATTCGCGCTGCCATGCGCGCCATTGTGGCGGCCACGCGGCTGGTTCCTGAGCCAAGCGGTGCGGTATCGACGGCTGCGCTGCTCTTTCATGGTGACCAACTGCCCGCGTGCCGGAAGGCCGTCGCCGTGGTAAGCGGCGGCAACGTGGATCCCGTGATGCTGGCCCAGGTGCTCACTGAATCCACCCCATAGCGTCGTTCAACTATGATCTTGCATACGATGAATCCGCGACTTCATGCGCTTTCTGCTATCGCATTTGGCCTCGCGCTCGCCGGCGCCGTCCCGGCCGCCAACGCCGACAAGAGGCCCAAGCAGGACGTGAAACCCATGGCCGGCCCTCGCGCCACGGTCCTGCGCGTTACCTGGCTCTACATTTCGCCCGCAACCGGCTCTCAAAAGGTCGAAAAAGTGCAAGTCGGCCGCGAAATGGTCGTTGCGGAAAAGAACGGCACGTGGTTTCGCGTCTTTGCCAATACCGACATAGCAGAGCAGCACAACGATAGGGATACACCGATGGTTGGCGAAGATACGACCCCGCCGCCGATCTCCGGGTGGATGGAGGCCAAGGGAATCGTCGAAGAAACCACGCCGAACGGCGACCAGATTCTGATGGGCGCAGCCGCCAACCAGGAGGCTCTGGCCTCGAATCCACGCGGCCCTGCCAACGCTGCCCAAAGCGCTCGCTCCCTCTATCGTCGCGTCGTCGAAATGTTTCCCAACTCGCCGCTTGCACCCGAAGCTGCATGGCGGGCTGCCGACATTCAGTGGCAGGTGGAAAAAGCCGACGCCTCAACCTTGCCGTCAGCGCATGAGCGCGATCCGGTGTACCGCCAGTCGATGGACGAGGACGCCTTGCGCAAGGTGATCAAGTACTATCCCCGCACGCGCTGGGCGGCATTTGCTGCCTTTGACCTGATTGACAACAAGCTCTGCGGCGATTGGGAAGGCACGACGCAGTGCCCGGAGAAGGAGGCTGACATCTACCTCAAGTACGCCGATGAATACCCAGACGGCCCGCGAACAGCGCGAGCGCTCTACGAGGCTGTCTACCGTTTCGCCGTCCTTAAGGACATGTACGACGCCAGCGGAGATGATCGCAAAAGCAACGAAGCCCACAACCAGGCGCGCACTGTCGCCGCCCAACTGAAAGCTCACTTTGCCGACTCCGATTATGCCTTAGAGGCCGGAGCGCTGGTGTACAAATTGGATGAAGGGGTTCCTGTCTACGGCATTGAACGGGAGTGAGCGGCTCATGGCCTCCCGGACGCGCTAAGACACGCATCAAAGAGACAGCCAGGAGGCTTTTTGAGCCCGTATATTTTGTCCATCCTTTTGGGAATTGTTGAAGGTTTGACCGAGTTTTTGCCGGTCAGTTCGACCGCGCATCTCCGCATTGCCGAAGCCCTGATGAAGATCCCGCTCGGCGACTCAGCCTGCTCCGTTGGCAACACGGCTTGCCTTCAGGATGTCGCCTACTGGAATATGTACACGGTCGTCATCCAGGTTGGCGCAATCATGGCGCTATGCCTGCTCTTCCTTGAAAGAATCATCAACTTTCTCCGCACTTTTCCCCGCGGCGAAACCGGCGACCGTACCTGGTTCAACCATCCCATCTCCCTGACGCTCATTGCTTTCGCATGCACGTCCGTCCCCGCCCTGCTGCTGCGCAAGTGGAGCGAAAAGAACCTGGACAACCTGAATGCCATCGCAATCGCGCTGCTCGCTGGCGGCATTGTGATGTGGGTCATCGACTCATGGAGCACGCGCCATGAGGCGAGCACCACGCACGTCGAAGAGATGACCCTCCCGCAAGCTGTGTGGATTGGCCTTTGCCAGTCGCTCTCCGCGATCTTCCCCGGCACCTCGCGCTCGATGTCGACGATTGCCGCTGGCCAGCTCGCGGGTCTCGATCGCCCCTCGGCGCTCGAATTCAGCTTTCTGCTCTCCATTCCCACGATGATTGCCGCGACCGGCTGGGATTTGATCAAGGAGGTTCATGCCTCCAAGTCTGTCGATGGCGCAGTCGCCGCCGCACATGTGGTCATGAACGGGCAACGCTGGATCGTGCTGATCATCGGCACAGTCGTCTCGTTCATCGTCGCGCTTGGGGTGGTTGAGTGGTTTCTTCACTGGGTCCGCAAGCACGGCTTCACGATGTTCGCCATCTACCGGATTTTGCTGGGTGGCGCCCTGCTCATTTGGGGCGCGCGGCTGATCGCGCGCTAGCGCTGGGCAAACCGGGATCCTGGTCGGGCCTCCGTCTTCGAATTTAAGCGGCAGCCTCCGACGTAATCTACGCCGCGCCTTCGCCTCGCTTCGCAAACTCGGTTCGATTGCCCATCCACGGTTAATGCCCGAGGTTCCCCTTGGCGCTGTTTAGCAGGGATCCGCCCCTCCAGACGCCGATAATGGAAGTTGCTCTGGGACGATTTTGCCTCGATCCTCGGTCGGCCGATAAAACCCTGTCCGGCAGACAGAGGTGGGTACCGCCCTCGTCATGAAGCCCATCCGCATTGTTCTGTCGCCCACGCGCAGCCGCCCCGTGAACATGTTCCTGGGGCTGGTTCTGATGCTGGTCGCGCTCCTCCTTTTCCTCGCCCTGGCAACCTTTCATGCCTCTGACCCTTCGCTCAACACGGCCACGGATTCCGCGGTGGCCCGCAATTGGGTCGGCCTTTTTGGCGCATACCTCAGCGACGTCTTGATGCAATCGCTCGGCCTCACTGCACTTTTGCTGCCGTTCTGGCTGGGTGGCGTGGGTTGGACGTGGATGCGGTCGCGGCCCGGAGGTTCGCCCATCCTCCGCTGGATGGGTACCATTCTCGCTTTAGTTTTCCTGCCGGCAGTCTTTGGTCTGCTCCCATGGCATTGGCGCTGGCTCCACATCGTTCCAGTGGAAGGCGTGGTTGGACGGCTGGTGGCCGGGTTGCTGGTGGTCTATTTGAACATCCAGGGAGCCTGGCTGGTCGCCACTGCGCTCGCCGCCTGCGGCCTTTACTTCGCATCCGCCATCAGCTTCTGGGTCATCCGCGAAAGCTTTGCGGAACGTTGGGCTCAGCTCTCCGCCTGGCTGGAAAAATGGCGCGAACGACGCCTTGAACGCAGGGAAGCCCGCGCGGAAACACGGGCGGAACGCGAAGCCCTGCATGTGGGCCAGAACCCGCCCGTGCCTTTTCCGAAGCTCGTTACCGCGGCCGGACCTGACGACGAGTCTGAGCCGCCTGCCCGCCGGTCGAATCGCTTCCTCTCGTTCTTCACGCGCCGCCGCGCACGCCAGCCGGACCCGCTGGACGAAATTCCCGCTTATCAGCGCAACGATCTCAGGCGGGAATCTGAAGAACCAACTGAAACTGCGATTCCCATTACACAGCGCCGGCCGAGCATCTGGGAGCGCCGCGAGCCGGAAACGGCAACGGTGGCTCCCGCAACGGTTCCGGCGGCGACGGTTGCGCCACTCCGTCCCATCCAAGCTGAACCAGTAGCCGCACTACCGGCGAATCCATGGCCCGCCGCAAAACCAGCGCCGCCTCAGGATCCGCCGCAACCTCATGCGGATGCGATTGCCATTCACAATCGCGCCGACGCCGATTTGCGCACGGTCACCATCGCCCCCAAAAACGTGAGCGGCTTCAAGCTGCCCTCAAGCACGTTACTGAGCGCGGGCGAAGCCCCGCAATCTGTACGCGAGGACGAACTCCGGGAAGAGGCCAAAGTCCTCGTCGAGAAGTGCGCGGAGTTCGATGTGCGCGGCCAGGTGGTGCAAATCAATCCCGGCCCCATGGTCACAACCTTCGAGTTCAAGCCCGAGGCCGGCGTCAAATACTCCCGCGTTACAGGATTGGCCGACGACCTATGCCTGGCCATGCGCGCCGAAAGCATCCTCATTGAACGCATGGCCGGCAAGAGCACGGTAGGCATTCAGGTGCCGAACCACGAGCGCGAGACCATCCACTTGCGTGACGTGATCGAAAGCGAAACCTTCATCAAGGCGCGCTCGCGCCTCACGCTCTCGATGGGCAAAGACATCAACGGCCGCATCGTCACCGCCGATCTGGCCTCCATGCCACATATTCTCATTGCCGGATCCACAGGTTCGGGAAAGTCCGTGGCTATCAACGCCATGATCATGAGCCTGCTTTACCGCACCACCCCTCACCAGGTTCGGCTCATCCTCGTCGATCCCAAGCGCGTGGAGCTGGGCATGTACGAGGGCGTTCCTCATCTCTTCACGCCCATCATCACCGAGCCCAAACTGGCCGCGAACGCCTTGCGCAACGCCGTGCGCGAAATGGAGCGCCGCCTCAAGCTCTTGGCCAGCCGCAGCGTCCGTCACATCGACCAGTACAACAAGCTCTTTGAGGGCTCCATGCCCTCGCTCTTCGATGAGGGTGAGCAGGAGGAGCCGTTGCCCTACATCGTCATCATCATCGACGAGCTGGCCGATTTGATGATGCTCGACCGTGCCAACGTCGAAGAATCCGTCACGCGCCTCGCGCAAATGGCGCGCGCCGTGGGCATTCATCTCATCCTCGCTACGCAGCGGCCCAGCGTCGATGTCATCACCGGTCTCATCAAGGCCAACATTCCCACGCGCATCAGCTTCCGCCTCGCCACCAAGGTTGACTCGCGCACCATCCTCGATACCAATGGCGCCGAAGCGCTCCTGGGTCGCGGCGACATGCTGTTCCTTCCCCCTGGAACCAGCCGCCTGATGCGCCTGCACGCTCCCTACGTGAGCGAGAAGGAGACCGCAGCCGTGGTCGATTTCTGGAAATCGCAAGGCCAGGCCGAGTACGTCGAAGGTTTCCTCGAATCGCCCAAGGACGAGCGTTCGGCCATGGAAGGTGAAAACGAAGACGCCAATGAAGACGATCCCATGTTTGACGACGCGGTTCGTCTCGTCTTCGAGTTTGGCAAGGCATCCACATCGCTTTTGCAGCGTCGGCTGCGCGTCGGCTACGGACGCGCCGCGCATTTGATCGATCTGATGGAGCGTGACGGCCTTGTCGGCGCCGCCGATGGTCCCCGTCCCCGCGAGCTCCTCAAAGCCCCCAACTGGCTCCATGAAATCGCGGTCGGCAACGAATAATCTGGGTAGTTGATTCGCTTGGAATCGCAGGGTAAATGGCTGGATCGGGAGTTGTTGCCCGCCGAAGCCGTTATGCTAGACTTCGTGATGGAAACGTTTACTCCGCCCGGCGAGGCAGATTCTTGATTGCCCCTTGCTGTGGATGCATTCAGTGCCAGGCGGTACTTCTTGAGAAAGCGCACTCCGCTTGACAAGTGCGCCAGTAAAGCAATTTACTTAGGTTCGACCGTCAAGCAACCTTTGCGGACACGTTCTGGCTTTTTCGGGTGACACTCATGTTCTCATTCGCTCCCGCCTCTCTCGCCGATGGCCTTTTCGGCAGTTGGCCAACCCTGCTTGCCTTAAGCGCGGAACCGCTCGCGCATTTGCGCACGCTCGATATCCTTATCATCACGATTTACTTCGCCATGGTGCTCTGGATTGGCTTCTATCTCAAGGGCCGCTCCAACACCGGCGAAGAGTTTTTCATGGCCGGCCGCGAAATGACCGCCTGGATCGCTGGGCTGAGCTTTGTCAGCGCCAATCTCGGCTCGCTCGAACTGATGGGCTGGGCCGGGTCCGCCTACCAATACGGCATTTTGGCCACCCACTGGTATTGGATCGGCGCCATTCCCGCCATGCTCTTCCTCGGCTTGGTCATGATGCCTTTCTACTACGTCTGCAAAACCCACTCTGTGCCCGGCTATCTCGACCTGCGCTACGGCGGTGGCGCCCGCAGCGTGGCCGCCATCTCCTTCGCCGCCGAAATGATCCTCATGAGCGGCGTGAACATGTTTGCCATGGCCGTTGTCATGAAAGTCGTCCTCGGTTGGGATATCACCTTCAGCATCTTCGTCTCCTCCATCGCGGTTGCCATCTACGTGGGCCTCGGCGGCCTGCGCTCCGCTATTTTCAACGAAGTGCTGCAATTCGTGTTGATCTGGGGCGGCGCGCTGCTGGTGCCCATCCTCGGCCTGATTCAGACCGGTGGCGTCGCCGGCCTGAAAACTCAGATCATGGCCAACATGCAGTCCATGACCGGCGTGCGCAGTGACAGCTACTTCCACATGTGGCGCGACACGGGCAGCTTTGCCGCCAATCCCATGGGCGTGCACTGGACCGGCATTGTCTTCGGCCTCGGCTTTGTCATCAGCTTCGGCTACTGGACTACCGACTTCCTCGTCGTCCAGCGCGTCCTGGCCGCCCACAACCTCCGCGCCGCGCGCATGGCCCCGATCATCGGTTCGTTCTTCAAGATGGCCGTTCCGTTCATCGTCATCCTGCCCGGCTTGCTCGGACTCGTGCTCCTGCAAAATCCCGATGGCAGCCGACGTCAGCTTGTCGGCGAAGATGTCGTCGCTGCCTGCGCTGTTTCTTCTTCATCGGGACAGGTTGAAGATGGGCCGGCTTGCTCTGCGGCAATGGCCAAGAGCACCCTGCCCGCCGCCTACCAGCAGAAAGTCCTCAGCGGGGCGCCCGGCTCTGAACTGCACAGCTACAACCAGGCCCTTCCCCTGATGATGGTTCGCTATCTCGGGCCCGGCCTTCTCGGTCTCGGCATCACCGCTCTCATCGCCGGATTCATGAGCGGGATGGCCGGCAACGTCAGCGCCTTTTCCACCGTTTGGACTTACGACATCTACAAGCCGCTCATCAACAAGAAAGGTTCCGACAGCCACTATGTATTGGTCGGGCGTCTCTCCATTCTGATCGGCGTTGCGGTATCCATTGGCGCAGCCTGTCTGGTCATGCACGCGCACGGCATCATGGACTACGTCCAGGCGCTCTTCTCGATCTTCGTCGCCCCACTGCTGGCCACCATTCTCTTCGGCATGTTCTGGACGCGCGCTACAAAGCTGGCGGGCTTTCTCGGCCTGTTGTTTGGCATTATTTTCTCAGCCAGCCTGTTCATGTGGGTCAAGCTCGTTCCCGCCGCATTGGCCAACGTCGCGCTTTCGCCCGACGCCAAGCCGATGGCCGAAAATGTCTTTCGCGCCCTGTGGGCGTTTCTCTTTTCCGCCATCGTTATAGTCCTCGTCAGCCTGCTCACAAAGCCGCGGCCGGTGGCGGAATTGGACGGTCTAGTCTACGGTGCCACAAAACTTCCTAAAGAAGAGCCGGCGCCGTTCTACAAGAAGGAATGGGTTTGGGCGACCCTCGCGGTGATCATCTTTGCCGGGCTCAACATCATATTCTGGTAGCGGGCGGGAGTTCGTAACAGCGCTGAAGATTTGCGTGGTTGAGGAGCGGAAAGGAAAAAGGTTATGCACGGTTCAGGAATTCCGATCTGGTTTTTCATTGGCGTCCTGTTGGTCATCTATGGCGCCATGATTCTCGGCTACGGCGTCTTCGAATGGACCACTGGAGCTTACGCGTCAGGCGTACAGTTGACCAACCTGCACACGCCGGTCTGGTGGGGCGGCGTCCTTGCGGCGCTCGGCTTCTTCTACGTCATTAAGTTTCGCCCGGGCAATTCGAGCAAGTAGAGAACTTTCAAGTCAGTCTGTTTTTTCTTGAGAAATGAAGGTCAAAGGAGCACGAAAATGGCAGCGCAACGCAAAATGACTTTTGGAATCGTAGTCGGAAATCGCGGCTTTTTCCCTGGCCATTTGGCCAAGACGGGCCGGGATGAAATCATGGCCGTTTTAGAAGCGGCAGGCGCTCAGGCCATCGTGCTGAGTCCAGAGGAGTCGAGACATGGTGCGGTCGAGACCTACGACGAGTCGCTCCGATGCGCCGAGCTCTTCAAAAAACACGCTGAGGAGATTGACGGCATCATCGTCACTTTGCCCAACTTCGGCGAAGAACGCGGCATCGTCGATGCCATCCGGCTCTCCGGCCTCAAGGTTCCGGTGCTGGTGCAGGCCACACCCGACAGCTCAGACAACATGACCATCGCCGTGCGGCGCGACAGCTTCTGCGGCAAGATGAGCGCCTGCAATAACATGATGCAGTACGGCATCGATTATTCGCTCACCACGCTGCACACTGAGACGGTGTCCTCGCCCGAATTCAAGGCCGACCTCGAGTGGTTTTCGCAGGTTTGCCGCATCGTGAAAGGCCTCAAGAACCTCAAAATCGGCGCCATCGGCGCGCGTCCCACTGCCTTCAACACCGTGCGCTACTCCGAGCGCATCTTCGAGACCTCCGGAATCTCGATTGAGACGCTCGATCTGTCGGAGGTCTTCGGCCGCATCAACCGCATGAAAGACAATGACGACGCGGCCCAGGCCAAGCTCGCGGCCATCAAGAAATACGTCACCACCTCCGGAGTTCCCGAAGCGGCCCTGCTCAAGATGGCCAAGCTGGGCGCTGTCGTCGACGGCTGGATGAAGCAGACGCACTGCACCATCAGCGCCGTGCAGTGTTGGACTTCGATGGAAGAATTCTTCGGCGTTGTGCCCTGCACCATCATGAGCATGATGTCGAACGAGCTCATCCCCTCCGCCTGCGAAGTCGATGTCCCCGGCACGCTCAGCATGTACATGCTGGCGCTCGCCAGCCAAACGCCCTCGGCGCTGCTCGACTGGAACAACAACTACGGCAGCGATCCCAACAAGTGCGTCTGCTTCCACTGCTCCAACCTGCCCAAGCACTTCTTCAAGGAAGTCAAGATGGACTTCCAGCAGATCATCGCCGGCACGGTGGGCAAGGAAAACACCTACGGCACCTGCGAGGGCGTCATCAAGCCCGGCGCTATGTGCTTTGCCCGCTACTCCACCGACGACCGCCGCGGCGTGGTTCGCGGCTACACTGGAGCCGGCCGCTTCACCGACGATCCGCTCCAGACCTTCGGCGGCGCCGGCGTGGCCGAGATTCCCCAGTTGCAGAAGCTGCTCAAGTACATCTGCCGCGAAGGATTCGAGCACCATGTTGCCGCGAACTTCAGTAACGTGTCGAAGTCCATTCACGAGGCCGCCCGGTACCTCGGCTGGGAAAGCCGCTATCACCCCGCGCTCGAGGACTAGGCGAATTAGCGACCACGAACCTGTCCAACAGAAAAGGCCCCGTGAGGGGCCTTTTCTCTAACTCCGCTAACTCCGCTGTCCTTCGCTAACTCCGCTGCTCCACCGGCTCCAGCGTCAGCCGCGCCGTCAGAACCACAAGCGCAACCCACAGCAGATCGGCGCCGAGCAGATGCGCAATCTGCAGCCACACCGGGGCGAGAAATGCTACATCGAGGATCCCCAGCGCATACTGAACCGCTAGAAGAATCAGAACAAGCGCGGAGAGCCCTCGATTGTCCCAGTGTTTCGTCCGCTGCGCCGCGCGAACCAACAGCCAGATCAGAAATATGCTGGCCACGAACGCGACCGTGGGATGCGTCCAGCGCCAGCGCACCAGCCATCCGCTCGTTGCCGCAAAATCTTGCGCCAGCGCCGCGCCCAACGAGCTTTCCGGGTAAAGTGTGTCGCCCAGCGCGGCCAGCGATCCCGTCACGCCAACAATAAGCACGACGATAATGGATGTGATCGCGCCGAACGACGCCTTGAAGCGAATCGTCCCGCGCAGGTAACCTGTTCGGCGGCTGAGCAAGTGCGCGGTGAGGGTGAGCGCCGCCAGCAGAAGCAGCGTGTTGGTCAGGTGCAACGCCAGGTACGGCGCGCGCAAGGGCGACCGGCTCTGCGCAGTCAGCCCGAGTTTCACCAGGAACGCTCCCAGCGCCGCTTCAATCACGGTAAACGCCACCGCAGAGATCGCCGCGCCACGCGCCAGGTGCCCGCGCGCAGTCCGTGCGAAAGTCCACGCCAGCAACGCCACAACCCCGAAAAGCGAAAGCCCGCTCGTGATGCGATGGGTGAACTCGATCGTTGTGTCGATCCGCGCAGAATGTTGAATCACCGTGCCGTTGCACAATGGCCAGTGGTCGCCGCAGCCCGCTCCCGAGCCCGTGGCGCGCACCAGCCCGCCCCACAAAATCACCACGATGAAATACACCAGCAGGGCCCAGGCGAATCGCCGCAAGGCGAGCGAGGCAAGACGATGAGTTTGTGCCGGTGCGGCAGCGACGGTCATAGAGATCTCCGGATCGAACTCACCAGTGTAGAACAAGAGATGCCGCGCGAAGCGACAGCGGGCAATATAGAGGCTCATGCTCTTTCGGTCGATAAAGGCAAAAGAGACGCCAATGAGATTCATCGGCACGATCGATTCGCGGGGCCGCGTCACAATTCCGATCCAGCTGCGCCGCAAGCTTGGCTGGATGAAGCGAATGAAGGTTATCCTCCGGGAGGTTGACGGAGTGATTTGGATCCAGCGCGCGACCGACGCGCAGCCGACCGGCGGCAAGCGCCGCCGATAAGACCTCACTCGCCGAGCAGCCTCACCACGTGATTCACAATCATCAGGTCTTCGAGTGGCGGAATCACACGCACCGTCACCGGTGAGTTTGCCGCGGAGATCACCGCCGTGCCGCGCACATTGTTTCGCTTTGCATCCACCACAATTCCCAGCGCGCCCAGTCCCGCGCAAATCTCCGCGCGCGATCGAATGTCGTTTTCGCCGATGCCGCCGGTGAAGACCAGCATGTCGAGGCCATTCAACTCCGCCACGTAACTCCCGATCCATCGCGCGATCGTCCAGCAGAACTTGTCTACCGCGAGCCGCGCCTTCTCGTTGCCGGCCTCGATCGCCTCCCGCAGGTCGCGCATGTCGTTCGAGAGCTCGCTCACGCCAAGCAGCCCGGACTTCTTGCTCACCACCGTCTCCAGCTTCTCCGCCGCCTCCGCCGCATTCGGCGTCCCCTCGGCAATCTTCTTCAGGATGAAAATCAGCACGCCGGGGTCGATGTCGCCAGTGCGCGTACCGCTGATGATGCCGCCCGATGGCGTCAGGCCCATCGAGGTGTCCAGGCACTGGCCGTTGCGGATCGCGGAGATCGACGCGCCGTTTCCAAGGTGCGCAACGATCAGCTTCTCCGGAACGTTGGGCTGCAACTGATAGATGATCGACTCGTATGAGATGCCGTGATACCCGTAGCGCCGCACGCCCATGGCAGCATACTCCGCGGGGATGGGCATACGCGTCGCGACCTCCGGCAGCGTGCGGTGAAAGTATGTGTCGAGCACCGCAAAGTTTGGAATGCCCGGAAACAGCCGTAGCGCTTCGCGCATGATGTAAACCGCGATGGGCGTGTGCAACGGCGCAAGAGCCGAGTAGCTTTCAATCTCGTCGATGAGAGCAGGCGTGATGCGCTGGTTCTCGCGGACTGTGGGCCCTCCGCAGACCACGCGGTGCCCGATGGCTACCGGGGCTGGTAACTCGCCGGATTTAAGCGCGTCGGCTACCAGTTTGAAGGCAACCGCGCGGCTGGGCACTGCCGGAGTCTGATCCACCAGCTTCTTGTCCGCCGCGTCTTTGATCCAGAACTTTCCCAGATCGGTCCCAATGCCATCGACCGCGCCCTCAAGGAGCCGCACCCTCTCGCCGTTGCCGGCTTCATACAATGAAAACTTGATGGAAGAAGAACCGCTGTTCAAAACCAGAATCGGCAAGGATGGCATGAATCAAACCCCTCGGTGGATCAAGTGTGCGAGTCGGAAAAATCGGCGCGCACCACGAAGAACCGCCTGTGATCAAGCCTATCAGCCGCTTCAATTGTCGAAGGGTGACTCGTGTCACACCCCAAAATCTGGTCGGCCTAAAAGTAACGCTTTAGCTTCAGAATCTGCGATTCGAATCCATACCAAAGCGCCGTCGCGACCAGCGTGGTCATCACGAGTCGAAAGCCCACGACAGCAAGATTTCCGGTGATGCCGTACGGATCCATCCGAAGATCGAACCAGCCGAAGTAGATGAATACCGAAATGTGGGTCATATAGAGTCCATAGCTGATGCGGCCGTAAAGAGGCAGCGGCCCGCGCCGCAGCACCGCGTTGAGCGGATTGCGCGCCCCGGTCGATGCGATGGCCGCCAGCGTCGCGCCGGTAAAGCCAAATGCCAGCGCGGAGTCAAGATATGCTGTTCCGCCGGCAATGGTCGCCGCCGCTGCAATACCCAGTGCAAACGCGGCGAGGCCGATTGCAAGCCACGCCCGGCGGCTGAGCTTCAACGTGTAGAACCCGAGCGCCAGCAAACTGCCCAGGGCGATCCCGTCTAAATGGATCAGTGTGTTGGTCGGCGTCATCCAATGCAGATTTGCATGTCGAAAAATAGGCGATGCGACGAGCGCGGCTATCGGCACTGAAGCCAGCATCCAGGGCCGGCGGAGCACGCGCACCACCGGCGCCCACACAAAGTAGTATTGCTCTTCAATTGCCAGCGCCCATGAGGGTCCGAGTGCTGGTGGCAGAGAGAGGTGAAACAGGTTCTGCACGCAAAAGATGTAAGCCAACCACGGCGCGGCCTTGATCGCCTGCCACACGCTGCCGCCCACGAACCACGGCGCGTTCAGGTAAACAACGACCAGGACAAGCAAATAGACCGGCCACACGCGCAGCGCCCGGCGCCCATGAAAGTTATGCAGGTAATGCGGCTTGTCCCGCGTTTCCAGCAGAATGCATGTGATCAGGAAACCGCTGAAAACAAAGAAGAGGATGACGCCCGCCCATCCCCACAGGCTGGCGGAATAGATCCACGTTCCTTTGAGGCGCGGTTGGCAGTGATACAGGACTACCGCAAGAATCGCCAGGCCGCGCAACCCGTCAAGTTCAGGCAAGTAGGATGGAAGCCAGGTTGGACGTTGCATTGTCGAAGAGGTCAAGTCATGACCTCAGTTGGTGTTCTTGGCAAAGCCTTCCACGATCCATCCAGCGATCCAGAGAAGGACGCCGGGAATAGCCAGCAGGAGTACTTCGAGAATTCCAATACCGCCGGCGATAGCGCCAAGACCTGGACCGGCTATTAAAACCAACTGCAGGCATATGAGCAGTCCACCAAGAGCGGCTGGAGCCGCCGCCAGCCATAGCCCCGCGCGTTTCATTCTTGTTGCGCCTTCTCCAACATTCATAGCTCCCCCTTGCTGAGCGAGCTGCTCCAGCGCCTATGTTTTCCTACTCCCTGTTCCCTAATCCCTAGTTGTGGTGCATCAACAGGTTGTTCCTATCCAGTCCGGATCGGGTGATAGGCGGTTGTTTGTTGAGGCTAGCATGAGGCCGGTGCCAATTGTAGTCATGCAGCCAGGGGTTGAGGT